>Ga0101944_10000918_pt1 | contig 73812 bp, 66 predicted proteins | sample DewCreD2012metaG_FD_75245 | JGI IMG/M metagenome (GOLD analysis project Ga0101944, IMG submission 75245) | Hot spring sediment bacterial and archeal communities from British Columbia, Canada, to study Microbial Dark Matter (Phase II) - Dewar... ... | reverse complement strand
TCGTCACAAGGCCTCATGGGCAGCTCCGTAACCATTTCCGCCCACCTTCCACCTTGACTTTTAACACAGTTACTGCGAGCGAGCGCAGCGAGCGCGGCAGCTTCTGACAGGGCCCCCTCCTGCGCCTCCCCCAAAATCGGCGCAGCGATTTTGGGGGAGGTGGGAGGGGGAGAAATTACCCGAAATGACGTTTTCTTATGAAAGATAGCCGGCCTGCACCATTAATTCGGCATTGAGCAGTGAGCCGCCGGCCGCGCCGCGAATGGTGTTGTGCGAAAGCACCACCAGGCGCAAATCGAAGAGCGGGTCGGAACGCAGCCTGCCAACCACGGTGGTCATGCCCCTGCCGGTCATGCGGTCAAGGCGCGGTTGGGGTCGGTTCTCCTCCTCGCGCACCTGAATCACCGGGCGGGCTGCTGAAGGCAGCTCAGCCACCGGCGGCGGGGCCTGGAAAGCGGCCAGCACGGCGGCAGCCTGTTCAGGTGTGGCACGCTGCGCCAGTTCCACCGTCAGGCACACTAAATGACCGTCGGTCACTGCAACGCGGTTGGTGTGCGCCGAAATGCCAATCTCGGCAAGGTGCACCTCCTCGCCTTCCAGTTTGCCGAGCATTTTGCGCGGCTCCCATTCCACCTTCTCCTCTTCGCCGCCGATGAAGGGAACAACATTATCGGCAATATCCAGCGAGGCAACGCCGGGGTAGCCCGCCCCGGAGAGGGCCTGCATGGAAACGGCAAAGACGCGTTTCAAGCCGAAGGCATCCTGCAGCGCTTTGAGGGCGATGGTCATGCCGGTGCTGGTGCAGTTGGGGTTGGTCGCAATCCAGCCGCTCCAACCGCGCCGTTTGCGCTGTACCTCCACAAGGCGGGCATGTTCCGGATTTACCTCCGGAATCAGCAGCGGCACATCCGGCTCGCGCCGAAAGGCGGAGGCATTCGAACAAACGCAAATACCGGCCTGTGCCAGAGCCGGTTCAACCTGCCGGGCGGTATCAGCCGGCAGCGCCGAAAACGCCAGGCGGGCGCCGTTGAGCGAAGCGGCTTCACTGGGCAGGACAGGCATCTTTCCTGCCCAGTCGGGCATTGGCTCTGCCAGCAGCCAGCGGCACACCTCCCCGTAGGTTTTACCATGACCGCGCTCCGAGCCGGTCAGTGCCACCACCTCGAACCAGGGGTGGTGATCCAGCAGCTGCACAAAACGCTGTCCAACGCTGCCGGTAGCCGCCAGCACTGCAACGGGTATTTTATTCATGCCTGCACCTCCTGATGGGGAATGACCTGACGGTGTAAGGTACGCACGGCCGCTTGAGTGTCCTCAGCCCTCAGTACAAAACAAATGGATACTTCCGATGAACCCTGCGCAATGGCAATCACATTGATGCGCTGCTCGCCCAGTGCACTGAAAACCTTGCCGGCCACGCCGGGTGTGCTGCGCATTCCTTCACCCACAACCGTAACAATGACCACCTCGTCGGTTGCCCAAACGCGGTCAATATCCTTGCCCTGAATTTCGCGGTAAAACTCGTCCTGAATGGCGGCAATCACCCGCTCAGCCGCATCCGCCGGCACGGCAATGCAAATGGCCTGCTCGGAGGAAGCCTGCGAGATAAGCGAGATGTTGGTGCCGGTGGAGGCAATCGCCGCAAAGGTACGCGCCGCCACACCCGGTACACCCAGCATGCCGCGCCCCTCCACGGTGACCAGTTTCATACCGCGAATGGCGGTCACCGATTTGACGATGCTGGAATGATTTTCGGGGGGCTTTTCGGCGACCAGGCGTGTGCCGGGGTGAGTCGGGTTAAAGGTGTTCAGCACCCGCAAACCGATGCCGGCCTCGATGACCGGACGGATGGTTTTGGGGTGCAGTACTTTGGCGCCGGCGTAGGCCAGTTCCGCCACTTCACGAAAGGTCAATTCTTCGATGGTGTGGGCTTCGGGGACAATGCGCGGATCCGCGCTCATCACCCCATCCACATCCGTCCAGATCCAGACTTCGTCGGCGGGCAGGGCTGCCCCCAACAGGGCAGCGGTGTAATCCGAACCGCCGCGGCCGAGGGTGGTGACCACTCCTTGCCGGGTTGCGCCGATGAAGCCGGTCACCACCGGGACGATGCCGCTTTGCAGGAGAGGCGGAAGCACCGCCCGCACCGCCGCCTGAGTTGCCGCCCAGTCCGGGTAGGCCGATTGGTAGTGATCATCGGTGATGATCAGGCTGGTTGCCTCCACCACCTGAGCCGGGCAGCCCTGTTCTTGCAGGGCGGCGGCTAACAGGCGCACTGCCATGCGTTCACCCAGTGAGGAAACGGCGTCCAGGGCGCGCGGAGTGGCTTCGCCCAGAATGTAGATTGCCAGACACAGCGACGCAAAATCGCCGATCATTTGCTGAATTTCGGCGCGCACAGCGGCGGCGCGGTTGGGATCGTGAATCAGCGCGTTCAAAATTTCCTCGTGACGGGCTGTCAGCGTCTGGGTCGCCTGCTGGTACACTTCCGCATCGCCGCGCGCAGCAGCGTTTGCGCTGCGCAGCAGGATGTCGGTTATGCCGGAAAGCGCCGAAGTGACCACCGTCAGGTAAGGTGAGCGCTGCTTCTGACCCACAATAATTTCCACGGTTTGGCGCATGGCCTGCGGGTTGCCCACGGATGTGCCGCCGAATTTCATCACCAGATTGTGCGGATTACCATTGACCACTTCTCAAACAACCTCAACTTTCTAAAGATGTTAGGTCACAGGTTTGAAGTAACCCATGCCTTTGTTTCCGTCCATGCGAATTTCCAGGAGTTGCCCCGGGCGTTCTGCCGGGATGTGAATGACCTTGATACACTCCAGCGCGGGGGATTGGTCAGCAATCCATACTGACCGCTGGTCAGTTGCCTGCTGCAGAAATGAAACGTTCAAAAAATCCTCTTTTTCTTCCGCCGAAACCGCCAGCGGGAAAATGCCCGACTCGACCAGGTCTTGAAAGAAATGCGTGCCGTAGGACGGCTCGGAGGCGTAGCCCCCCTTACGGCTGGTCAGTTCGACCAGCGCGCGGGTGTTGAAAATATCGGCATAGGTGATCGGCACGCCCTGCATGAAGTCGGTCGAACCCCAACGTCCCGGCCCAATCAGGATGAAGTTTTTGCCTGCCAGCGCCTGGTTTAGCTGCGCGATGCGGCGCGCCGTTTCGCTGTAATCATGCGCCGAGGGGAGGCGGTAGTATTTTTCCGGGTCAACAAAGACAATGTACTCGATTCCTTCCACCACCCCCAGCGGTACCATGCGGTTGCTGACCAGCAGAATATCGGCCGGCTGCAAATGTTCCGGCAAATGCACCATTCGGTCAGCGTTCCAGCTGTGGTGCGGGCGGCATTGCAGCAGGTGAAAGGTCAGGTCGGGTTTACCGCCTTCGCCGGGTTGAATGGTAAGGGCAAATTCCACATCCACCGGCGAGTGGTATTCCTCGGCCAGCTGGCTGAGGATGGTTTTGAGCAAGAGGACGAAGTCGGTCTGCAGCAGCCGTTCAAAAGTAACCACAAACTGCTGTGATTGCAATGAAAGACCCAGCGTCAGCGGCGGGCGGATGGTCTCGCCATCGTCCACCGAAATGACCCAGCGCAGGGCGGGAAAATCCGCGCCGAGCACCTGCTGTACCGGCAGACTGACCAGCGTGTTGTGCTGCAGGTCAATCACATCCATGAAGTGTTGGGAGTACTGGCGGATTGCCTGCGGCGTCACCTCCGGGCGCAGGGTGGGGTGGCTGAGGCCGATCAGGCGCGGGTAGTCGTTGGGTGTGCGTTCCACCGCGCGCGTCCCCAGCCCGATCACCAGGCGGGCAAAGCCCTCCTCCCGCCGCAGACGGGGGTTCCACACAATCGGGCTGAACGAATAGGCCACGCCGGCTGCAGATGGGAAGTAGTAACCGCCGTAAGCCTGTCCCTGTACTTCCTGAATCAGGATTGCCATGCGCTCGTCGTAGTCCAGCAATCCCATGCGGCGGCGGTACGAGAGCGCATCCGGGTTGTAGATGCTGGCATACGCCCGGCGGATGGCCAGCGTCAGGTCACGCAGATTTTCCTTGAGCGTGCCCTGATTGGGGCAAAACACGCTCAGGTACTTGCCGGCAAACGATGCGCCAAAGTTATCCTCCAGCAGGCTGGAGGAGCGCACAATCAGCGGGGTGTTGCCCACCTCACGCAGCAGATCGCGCAGTTGTTCGGCAATTTCTTCCGGGAATCGTCCGCTGGCGTATTTTTCCTGGATGAAGGGGTACTCCTGACGGATTTGCTCCTCCGACTTGTACTTCTGGTTGACATATTCCAGATCGTTGAGGGCGAGGAAGTCGTAAAACACATCCGCACCAATGAAGTACGAACGCGGCAGGGTGATTCGCCCGGCAATGTGCGGGGCAGCAGCCTGCAGGATTTTGTACGCCAGCAGCATGCCGGCGGCTTTGCCGCCGATTTTTCCGCTGCCGATGCGGCGGCGGATGATTTCACCGAAATCGGCAGCCGTAAACCAGCGTTTGGCAATGCGGATGAAGCCGAGCTGGTCGCTGAGCAGGCTCTTGAGCAGCACCACGCGCAGTTCTTCGAGATGGTGCTGCACCTGAGCGCGCTGCTCGGGCGGCAGGGCTTCGTAGGCTTCGGCCTGGCGCAGCACCATCTCCAGCGGAGCCAGTTCCGGGTTGAACCGCAGGCTGATTTCCGATCCGACCGGGGGACGTTCGCCGCCGCGGTCAGCCAGCACATCATCCACAATCTTGTGCAGCAATTCGATGGGCAGGTTGTAGGCAAAGTAAAAATCCGTCAGAATGCGGCGGATGCGGTGGTAGCGCAGTTCCCACTGTTCGCTGTCTTCGGGGCGCTGGTCATCCCCCAACCCTTCGCGCTTCTGCGATTCAATCGCCTTTTCACGGATTTCCTGCTCAAATCGCTCCGGGGAGATGATGCCGCGTTGGAACAACTCCTCGCGCATGCGCCGCCGGATGGGTGAAGCCAGCAGCGGATACTGCGCCAGCAACAGGTGAATTTCCAGAATTTTGGATGACTCGGGGGGAATGACCGACATACCTCACCGCCTGTGAGAAAAGGGTTTCTTTCAGCAAACTTTGGCGAATGCTGAAAATTATACCCTCTCCCAACCGATTTTACGCCCAGCCGCGCAGCCGAACCGCCTCCGCTACCCGGCTGACCGCCACCAGATAGGCCGCCTTGCGGTAGTCAACGCCATGCTGCTGAGCCACCTCATGCACCTTCCAGAAGGCGGCAGTCATGCGCTGATCGAGGCGCTGATGCACTTCGCCTTCGTCCCAGTAGTAGCCGCAGGCATTTTGCACCATCTCAAAGTACGAAACGGTCACACCGCCGGCGTTGCACAGAAAATCCGGCAGGACGGTGATGTTTTTTGCATACAGCACCGCATCCGCCTCTGGCGTGGTTGGGCCGTTGGCCAATTCGGCAATGAAACGCGCCTTGATGCGCTCGCAATTTTCCTGATGGACGGCATTTTCCAGCGCTGCCGGAATCAGCACATCCACGTCCAGTTCCAGCAGTTCGGCATTGCTGATCGGCTGCACGCCGGGAAAGTGGATGACCGAACCGGTGCGCTGTTTATGTGCCAGCACGGCCGCATAATCCAGGCCGGCGGGATTGTAAATGCCGCCGCGCGAATCGGAAACCGCCACCACCTTCAGGCCGAGCAGTTCGCCGCCCAGTTTGTGAGCGAATGAACCGGCGTTGCCGTAGCCCTGAATGGCCGTCGTTGCGCCGCGCAAATCCACCTGTTGAGCTTTGGCGGCCTCGCGCAGGCAGTACATGCCGCCCCGCGCGGTGGCGTCGCCGCGCCCGGCCGAACCGCCCAGCGCCAGCGGTTTGCCGGTGATCACGCCAAATTCGGTGTAGCCGCGCTGGTAGGAAAACTCGTCCATCATCCAGGCCATGATCTGAGGGGTGGTGTAAACATCCGGGGCGGGGACATCCGCCTCGGCGCCTAAAATGCGCCCCACCTGACGGATGTAGGCGCGGCTGAGCCGTTCCAGCTCGCCGGCTGAGAGCTGCTTGGGGTCGCAGATGATACCGCCCTTGCCGCCGCCCAGCGGCAGGTCCATCACCGCCGTTTTCCAGGTCATCCAGGCCGCCAGCGCGCGGACGGTATCCACGGTTTCCTCGCTGTGATAGCGGATTCCGCCCTTGCACGGGCCGCGCGCATCATTGTACTGGACGCGGAATCCGTGAAAGATGCGCACCGTGCCGTCGTCCATGCGCACCGGCAGGGTGACGTGCAGTTCGCGCATCGGCCAGCGCAGCAATTCATGCACCGCGGCATCCAGTTGCAGCAGGCTTGCGGCTTCATCCAGTTGCTGCTGGGCCACCCGAAACGGGTTATAGGGTTGAGAAGTTTGAACAGACATTTAAAACAGTCCTCCTTGGCGAAAAAGAGAGCAGTTTCACCGTCCTTGTCAGGCGGATTTCTGAAGAGATAAGTTAAAGTGCAGGGCCGCTGGTCATAACGGCGTTCGATGGGTTGGCTGCGCCAGTGCAGGGCTGGATTGTTACCGGCAGAAGCGCCTGTTGAAATCAACGCTTGGGGGGAGTTGTTGGAAAAATCAGGGGAAACAGCGCACGACGAAATAAAACCATTTTCAGTCGTTCTTTTGGGAAACACCACAGCAATGAGTGACCTCAAATCCGGACTGTGGAATCAAAAAAGTTGGGCTATTTTATATTCAATGTATCCGTTTTGTAAAGGGATTTTTTGGAAAATTTCAGGCAATTGGTGCAGAGGGAAGTGGAGGTATTTTTTAACTTTTTCTTAATTGACTTTTCCAAAAAACTCGCTATACTATTGGGTAATTCCAAAACAGGATTTACCCATTCCAATGTCCGAATTCTTTGCAAGCCTGCTGATTTCTCTTTCGCTGATGGCGATGATGATGGCCATGGTCATGCGCCGCCGCATCCAGCAGGCAGCGCTTGCAAGGAGACGGATCGAATAAACCGACTTCTGCATCGCTTATCGTCCACCAGCGGGCTGCCTGCACATTGCGGGCAGCCCGTTTTTTTATTCCATTCCCGTGAGGTGTTTCCATGACTCAACCCGTACCCTTATCCACCCTGCTCGATCTGCTCCATGACGACCCCGCCAGCCTTTGGGGCGACTCGACCCGTGCCGTTCACGCCGGCAGCCAGCGCGAGAAGCCCTACCACGCCCTCATCGAACCGCTGGTGCAGACCGCCACCTACACTTTCCGCAACAGCGACGAGGTGATCGCCTATCAGGAGGCCCACAGCCGCGGCCTACCCACCGACCGGCTCGAATACGGGCGTTACGGCAACCCGACCGTGGCCGCCTGTGAGGCGCGTCTGGCTGCGCTGGAAGGCGCCGAAACGGCCATCCAGTTTGCCAGCGGCATGGCAGCCATCACCACCACCCTGCTGGCCTGTCTGTGCAGCGGCGACCACCTGGTGATGACCGACGACTGTTACCGCCGGACGCGTCAGTTTTGTCTGGAATTTCTGACGCGTTTCAACATCGAAACCAGTGTGGTTGCCATGGGGGATTACACCGCGCTGGAAGCCGCCATCCGCCCGAATACCCGTCTGCTGCTTTCCGAAACGCCCACCAATCCCTACCTGCGCGTGCTGGATTTGGAACGCTTTGCCGAAGTTGCCCGCCGCCACGGGGTGATCAGCGTGGTGGATACCACCTTTGCCACGCCGCTCAATCAGCGCCCGCTGGATTGGGGTGTGGATATCGGCATCCACTCGGCTACCAAGTATCTGGGCGGCCACAACGACCTGTTGGCCGGTTTCGCCGCCGGGAGCAATACGGTGCTGACCCCCGTGCGTGAACTGCACAACATCCTCGGCGCCACCCCCGACCCGCACAATGCCTATCTGTTGCTGCGCGGCATCAAGACCCTCAGCTTGCGGATGGCACACCATAACCGCAGCGGGCAGGAAGTGGCCGAGTTTCTGGAGGGACACCCGGCGGTAGAACAGGTCTGGTATCCCGGTCTGCCCTCCCATCCCGATCACGCAGTTGCCCGCGCGCAAATGAAAGGATTTGGCGGGGTAGTGTCCTTTACGGTGCGCGGCAGCCTGCAAGACACCGCCCGCTTCATTGACCGCCTGCAAATCCCCTACATTTCCCCCTCGCTGGGCGGCACGGAGAGTCTGGTGATTCAACCGGCGCTGATGTCTTATTACGATGTACCACCCGAAAAGCGGCAGGCGCTGGGCATTCGCGATAATCTGGTGCGCCTATCGCTGGGACTGGAGGACCCTGCAGATTTGATAGCCGACTTGAATCAGGCACTGGAAATTTTGTAAAATTTGGTCAATGTTGTCTCTTAATTATTACGGGTATGGGTTATTGGTATTTTCACTGCTGATCAGCCTGGCAGCAGCCGCGTCTGCTGGACTTGCGCGACCGGCATCGGCGCAGACGCCGCAAACCTCGCTGCGTTTCTTCGGCACCGGCAGCGGCGATGTCGACCGCGTCAAAATTCCGCTGGATAACCCCCACCGCCCGGTAGATGTCGGCGGAGATTTCACACTGGAATTTTGGATCAACGCTTCGCCGGGCAGCAACACTTCAGCACCCTGTCAGGAAAGCTCATCTTCTGATACATGGACGAACGGTAATATCATCCTCGACCGCGATATTTTTGGGGACGGCGATTACGGCGACTACGGCGTTTCGCTGTACGGCGGACGAATTGCCTTCGGAACCACAGTTGGCAGCAGCCGCCGCACTATTTGCGGCAGCAGCGACCTGCGCGACGGGCAATGGCATCACGTCGCCGTTACCCGTCAGAGCACCAGCGGGGAGATGCGTATTTTTGTGGATGGTCAGTTACAGAAAACAGCAAACGGCCCGGTTGGCAACCTGTCCTACAGGGATGGACGCAGCACCTCTTACCCGAACAGCGATCCGTATCTGGTCATCGCCGCCGAAAAACACGATTATGACCCCAGTACTTACCCTTCCTTCAACGGCTGGATTGACGAGGTGCGCATCTCGAACAACATCCGCTATACCGGTAATTTCACGCCTCCCACACAGCCGTTTACGCCGGACGCTAATACGGTTGCCCTGTATCACTTTGACAGCGCTCCCGGCGCCTGCAACGGTCAGGTGAGCGGTTCGAGCGATTCATCCGGCCAAAACAATCACGGTCAATGTAAATATGGCGGTAATCCTCCCAATCAAGGTCCGCAGTTTGTTGCAGACAGTCCATTTTTCAGTAACATCATTTACAATTACAGAGTCTACTTACCGCTGGTCCGCCGTTGAATGAATTTCAGCATGGTTTAACCAAGTGCCCGACTGTTTTTCCTGGCATTGAGCCCTAAAAATCGCGGCGGTTTCTTTTGCGGTCATTTACAGGCAGCTGCCAGAGGGTTTGGCAGGGAGAAAGGTCTTAACATCAATTCGGGATAAATCATTTTTAGATCAACTTTCGAATTTTCGTCCCCCTCCCGCCTCCGCCAAAATCGCAGGGGCGATTTTGGGGGAGGCGCAGGTGGGGGTCATTGGCATCATACGCCGGGTTTTGCTCTTATCCCGAACTCACTTTTTTACCTGCTCCGCTTTGAGGGTTGAACAATTTGGAACGCCAGTCTACCGGAGGAATGAAGATGCCCAGACAATCTATCTTTGAAATGAAATTTGAAAAAATCTATTCTCTTTATATTCAAAAAGCGGAGCGCAAAAATCGCACCAGAGCAGAGGTTGACCAGATCATTTGCTGGCTGACCGGCTATGACGAAGCCGGACTGCAGGAGCAAATCAGGCAGGGGAATACGCTCGAAACCTTTTTTGCTCAGTCGCCGGCCTTTAACCCAAACAGTTCGCTGATTACAGGGGTGGTATGCGGTATTCGGGTGGAAGAAATCGAAGACCCGTTGATGCAGAAAATCCGCTATCTGGACAAACTGATTGACGAACTTGCCAAAGGTAAAAAGATGGACAAGATTTTGCGGCAGGCCGTTCTCCAGCCGTAAGAAAAGGCGCTTGTCAGGAAAATCCGTTAAGCCTGCCGAAAACCAGAATGCTGCCCGGCGGCGCTGCAAATTTGCCTGCTTTGAAGGCAGGTTTTTTTGCAAAACACCCGCCCTTGCCTTGTTGGCGAGGGCGGATTATTCCATGGGGTCGGTCTGGCCGACGGCGATTCAGAGTTGTACAAAAAACGTATAAGGTTAAGGTCGGATTTATCCGTTTTCTGATCAGGGTCGTGATATAGTATTCTTAGATGCAGGTGGGAAATTACATACAAAGAAGTTAGCCACCCCATCAAAAACAGGCAGCCAAAATGTGAATTTTTCGGAATTGAAATCATCTTCGTCAGGCTGCTTCACATCAGAAAAGGAGAAATTAATATGACTATGGAAACAAATGCACCACTCAACACCGCCGGCCCTGACCTTAAGAAATTTCAGGGGCTGCGTCGTTTTAACCTGATCATGGGTTTTCTGCACCTGATTCAGGGAATTTTCATGTGGGTAGTCAGCAATGACCGAACCTACCCGATCTTCACCAACTACCTCACCTTCGACCGTGCCACCTTTACCCTGAAACCCGACCCGCAACTGCTCTACGAGCTGCCCTTCGGCCCGGCCGTGGCGCTCTTTCTGCTCATCTCGGCTGTAGCCCACTTCTACCTTTCCACCATCGGCTACAAGCCTTATGTCGAGAATCTGAAGAAGGGCATGAACCCCATCCGCTTTTACGAATACGCTCTCAGCTCCTCGTTGATGGTCGTGCTGATCGGCATGCTGGTGGGTATCTGGGATTTGGGGACCATGATCGCCATTTTCGGCATCAATGCGATGATGAATCTTTTTGGCATCATGATGGAGGAGCACAACCAGAACACCACGCGGACGAGCTGGCTGGCATTCATCTACGGCTCTCTGGCCGGCATTGTGCCGTGGATCGTGATTTTCCTGTACTTCATGGGAGCGGTCAATTCCGGAGAGGCTAAACCGCCGGCTTTCGTCTATGCCATCGTCCCCACCCTTTTCGTGATGTTCAACATCTTTGCCGTCAACATGGTGCTGCAATATAAAAAAGTCGGCCCATGGCGTGACTACCTCTACGGCGAACGGGTCTATATCATCCTCAGTCTGGTGGCCAAAACCGTCCTTGCATGGCTGATCTGGTTTGGCACACTGGCGCCGGTTTAGAAACGACCCGCCCAACATAAGCCCGAACTACAGGCGTGCCCGAGGTTTGAATGGATTATCCGTGAAGGAATCCAACCAGCACCGGGTGCGCCTGTATGGCTTTCTCAAAGTTCCTTGACAATCTTTAAACTTTTTATCGAAACTTGAATTGTGGCAAAACGAACCCCCACCCACCTCCCCCAATATCGCTTTAGCGATATTCGGGGAGGCGCAGGAGGGGGCAAAATCGCTCGATTGAATGCATCAGTGGACTATTCCGAATAGACATCGGTCAGCACCCGCCGGCTGCTGTTTGCCCGTTTTCGACTTTGAGAGAGCCATGGGTGCGCCTGTAAGAGATATACGGGATATATGGGGCGGTTGGATTGTGCCAAACGCTGAATCACTAGCGGGAATAGTCCTGAACAGGCCTATAAACGTGTTGTTGAAAAAATCTTAATATTTTGTTAGCCGTGAGGCTATTGACAATTGCGACCAAACCGCTATAATTTGAAACATCATGAGTTTGGAACTGCGCGTGCGTAAGGATCGTCGTCCATTCCTCCCCTGTGACGGGGCAGGACGGCTTTGCGCACGTCAGCGTGGTTGAGTTAAACCCCAGCCACAGTGAGTCGGCAAATCAAGCCCTCCGCCCCGCGGAGGGCAATTTTTATTAACAACGGAGGTTCTCATGTCCCTAACATCCTGTCCTGAATGCGAAGCCGCCCTTGAATTGGAAAACGTGCTGGTCGGCGAGATTGTGGTCTGCCCGGATTGCGGCGTGGACCTGGAAGTAATCAGCCTCGAACCGCTGCAGGTGGAACTGGCGCCGATGGAAGAAGAAGATTGGGGCGAGTAAGCCCTGCCAGAGGAGAAACAGCGATGAAGATTGGTGTCCTGCTTTCACGGGTGCGGGTCGAGGAAAAGTGGATCCTCGAAGCGCTGGAAAAACGAGGCATTCCCCACGAGCGGATTGACGACCGCGAAGCGGTGTTCGATTTTGCCCATCCCGAAGCCTGGCTGTCCTACTCGGCGGTGCTGGAGCGCAGCATTTCGTTTGCGCGCGGATTGTACGCCACCCAAATGCTCAATGCCTGGGGCATTCCGACGGTCAACATGGCGCATGTTGCCGCCACCTGCGGCGATAAACTGGCCACTTCGGCGGCGCTGGCGCGCGCCGGCATCCCCCAGCCGCGCATCCAGGTCGCCTTCACCCCCGAATCGGCCCTGCAAGCCATTGAAGAACTGGGCTACCCGGTGGTGCTGAAACCGGTGGTCGGTTCGTGGGGTCGGCTGCTCGCCAAAATCAACGACCGCGACGCCGCCGAAGCCATTCTGGAGCATAAAGAAACGCTCGGCTCCTACCAGCACTCGATTTACTACCTGCAGGAATACATCCAGAAACCGGGGCGCGACATCCGCGCCTTTGTGGTCGGGGATCAGACGGTCTGCGCCATATACCGCACTTCCTCGCACTGGATCACCAACACCGCCCGCGACGGCAAAGGCGAGGTTTGCGCGGTGACGCCCGAATTGAACGCCTTGTGCGTTGCGGCGGCGCAGGCAGTCGGCGGCGGTGTGCTGGCGGTGGATGTGCTGGAAGACCCACAGCGCGGTTATCTGGTCAACGAAATCAACCACACCAGTGAATTCCACACCCTTGCCCCGACCACCGGGGTGGATGTTGCCGGGCTGATTGTCGAATATGCCGTTGCGGTTGCCGAAGGTCAGATTCACCCCCCATTTCCGGCGGTGAGCGCGCCGCAAGCGCCGCTGGGCGTGCTGCATTCGACGCCCCTCGGCATTCCCCTGTGGAGGGCGGCAGCCCAATGAGCCGATTGCGCGTTTCGATCATTGGTGCAGCCGGTTATGTCGGCGGTGAACTGCTGCGCCTGCTGCTCGATCACCCCTTCGTGCAGGTGCAGCAGGTGACTTCCGCCCGCCACCTCGGCGAATATGTCTATCAGCAGCACCCCAACCTGCGCAAACGCACTACCCTCAAATTCAGCGACCCCCAGCAGGTTGAGCCGTGCGATGTGCTCTTTCTGGCCATGCCGCACGGCGAAAGTCAGCAGCGCATTGAGCAGCTGGCAGCACTGGCGCCGCGCATTGTGGACTGCTCAGCGGATTTCCGCCTGCGGGATGCGAGCCTGTACCGCCGCTACTACGGGGAGGAACACCGCGCCCCGCACTGGTTGAGCCGGTTCGTTTACGGCCTGCCCGAACTGCACCGCGAGGAAATGCGCGGCGCAAGCTACATCAGCGGGGTGGGCTGCAACGCCACCGCTTCCATTCTGGCGCTCTACCCGCTGGTCAAAGCCGGGGCGCTTGACCTGACGCGCCCGGTGATTGTCGAAATCAAAACCGGTTCTTCGGAGGGCGGCGCTTCACCCAACCCGGGCAGCCATCACCCCGAACGCAGCGGGGTGATTCGCACCTTTTCGGCTTACGGTCACCGCCACACCGCCGAGGTGATTCAGGAACTTGGGCTGAGCGAGGTTCACCTGACCATGACGGCGGTGGATGTGGTGCGCGGCGCGCTGGCAACCGCCCATGCCTTCCTGCGCCCCGGCATTGGCGAAAAGGACTTGTGGAAAATCTACCGCCAGTGGGCGGAAAGCGAGCCGTTCATCCGCCTGGTGCGCGACCGGCGCGGCATTTACCGCGTGCCGGAGGCGAAAATTCTGGCCGGCAGCAACTACGCCGATGTCGGCTTTGATGTGGACGAAGAAAGCCGGCGGGTGATCGGCATGGCGGCGATTGATAACCTGATGAAGGGCGCTGCCGGTTCGGCCGTGCAGGCAATGAACCTGATGTGCGGCTTTGAGGAAACCGCCGGCCTGACCTTTGGCGGTTTGCATCCCATTTAGTGGAGGAATCAGCCATGCTTGTTATCAAAATTGGCGGCGCCGCCGGCGTCAACTTCGCTTCCATCTGTGCGGATGTAGCCGAACTCGTTCAACGGGGGCAAAAAGTGGTGCTGGTGCACGGCGGCTCGGCAGAGGTGAACGAAATTTCAACCCAACTCGGCCATCCGCCGCGCTTTGTCACCAGCGAAAGCGGTTTTACCAGCCGTTACACCGACCGCGAAACGCTGGAAATTTTTGCCATGGTCACGGCCGGTAAAATCAACACCCTGCTGGTGGAACAGTTACAGCACAAAGGCATCAACGCTTTTGGGTTGACCGGTCTGGATGGGCGCTGGATGGTGGCGCACCGCAAAGAAGCCATCCGCGTGGTGGAAAACGGGCGCAAACGGGTGTTGCGCGATGATTACACCGGCAAAATTGAGCAGGTCAACCCGGCAATTCTCTCCCTGCTGCTTGGCATGGGGTTGACGCCGGTAGTTGCCCCGCTGGCGATCTCGCCTGCTGGCGAAGCGCTGAATGTGGACGCCGACCGCGCCGCGGCGATGGTGGCCGGCGCGCTGGGCGCGCAAAGCCTGATTTTACTGACCAATGTGCCCGGTCTGATGCGTAAATTCCCGGATGAAAGCACGCTCATTCATCATCTGCCGCGGGTGGAGGTGCAGCGCGCCATTGAATACGCCGAAGGGCGGATGAAAAAGAAAGTGTTGGGGGCGGCCGAGGCACTGCAAGGCGGCGTCAGCCGGGTCATTTTTGCGGACGGGCGCAGCGATCACCCCCTGCGGGATGCCCTGAATGGAAAGGGAACGATAATCGAATGATGGACATCATCGAAATTGAAAATCACCATACCTCCGGTTTGTACACCAAGCGCCCGCTGGCGATTGTGCGCGGGCAGGGGGCGCGCCTGTGGGACAGCGAAGGACGCGAGTATATTGACTGCGTCGGCGGGCAGGGGGCGGCTAACATCGGCCACGCCAACCCGCAGGTGGCACAGGCAATTGCCGAACAGGCGCAGCGGCTGATCTCCTGCCCGGAGATGTTCTACAACGACCGGCGCGCCGCCTGGGAAGAACGGCTGTGTCAGGTCAGCGGTTACCCGCGCGTTTTTTTGTGCAATTCGGGGGCCGAAGCGAACGAAGCCGCCATCAAGTTTGCCCGCCTGACCACCGGCCGCAGTGAGATCATCGCTTTCAAGCGTGCCTTTCACGGGCGCACGTTCGGCGCGCTTTCGGCGACGTGGGAAAAGAAGTACCGCGAGCCGTTCGAGCCGCTGGTGCCCGGCTTTATCCACCTGACCTACAATGACCGGCAGGCGCTGCAGGCGGCGGTCAGTGAGCGGACGGCTGCCGTGCTGGTGGAGGTGGTGCAGGGCGAGGGCGGGGTGAACCCGGCCAGCGCCGAATTTCTGTCAGTTGCAGAGCAGGTCTGCCGCCAGCACGGTGCGCTGCTGATTGTGGATGAGGTGCAAACCGGCTTTGGCAGGACCGGCAGGTTGTTCGCCTTTCAGCATTACGATTTGCGGCCCGATCTGGTGTGTCTGGCAAAGTCCATCGCCGGGGGCGTACCGATGGGCGCCGTGCTGATCGGCGGACGGATTGGCAGCCTGCCGCCGCAAACGCACGGTTCGACTTTCGGCGGCAATCCGCTGGCTTGCGCCGCCGCGCTGGCCAGCCTGAATTTTCTGCTGGAAAACCGCCTGCCAGAACGGGCTGCCGAACTGGGGGCGTGGTTCATCGAACAGCTGCGCGGGCTGTCTTCGCCGCTGATTCGCGAAGTGCGCGGGCTGGGGTTGATGGTCGGGATCGAGTTAAAGCAAAAAGTGACCCCCTATCTGCAGGCGCTGATGAGCGAAGGGGTGATGGCGCTGCCGGCCGGCCTGACGGTGATGCGCTTTCTGCCGCCGCTGGTCATTGAACAGAGCGACCTTGAACGGGTGGTTGAAGCCGTTGCCAGCGTCCTTGCAAAGGAAGCCGCCGAATGGACGAAGTAGCCCTGCTGGAGGGTCTGTTACGCACCTACAGCCCGACCGGCGCAGAACAAGCGGCGGTGGCTTACCTGACGGAAGCAATGCGCGGGCTGGGGTTTGAGGCTGGCGTTGATGAAATCGGGAATGCGATTGGACGGCGCGGCGAAGGTGAGCGGCAGATTGTGCTGTTGGGGCATATTGACACGGTGGCGGGCGAAATTGCGGTGCGGCGCGAGGGCGATCTGCTCTACGGGCGCGGCGCGGTGGATGCCAAAGGCCCGCTGGCGTGTTTTGTGGCTGCCGCCAGCCAGACAGCCGTACCGCCCGGCTGGCAAGTGGTGGTGATCGGCGCGGTGGGCGAGGAAGGCGACTCGCGCGGGGCGCGCTGGATACTGGACAGGTACCGCCCGCAGTACGCCATCATCGGCGAGCCGAGCGGGTGGGAGCGGGTGACGCTGGGCTACAAAGGCAGCGCGCTGGTGAAATACCGCGTGGAGCAGGCCCTGGCGCACCCGGCCGCGCAGCAGGAAAACGCGCCGCAAAGCGCGGTGACTTTCTGGAACCGCCTGATGGCCGCCGCCGACGAGTGGAACGCGCCTCACGAGCGGGCGTTCGATCAGGTCACGCCCATCCTGCGCCGGATGCAGTCGGGGGAGGACGGCTTTCATGGCTGGGCCGAGTTGTGGATCAACCTGCGCTTGCCGTTGTGGCTGCCGCCGGCCGAGGCGCTGCGCCGGCTTGGCGAGCTGGGTGGTGAGGCAAGGCTTGAGCTGCTGGACGAAGCGCCGGCCTATCTTGCCGAAAAGAACACCGCGCTGGTGCGCGGGCTGCTGGCTGCCATCCGCGCTGCGGGTGGGAAACCGGCTTTTGCCCTCAAAAGCGGCACCGCCGATATGAATCTGGTGGCACCGGTGTGGGGCTGCCCGGCGGTAGCCTACGGACCGGGCGATTCCAACCTCGATCATACCCCCCACGAGCACATCTCGCTGGCGGAGTACCGCCGCAGCATTGAGGTGTTATCCCGCGCCCTGGGGTTGTGGATGCAGCCGTAGACGGGAGGCGACAATTAAAAAGGCTCCTCGACCAGGACTCGAACCTGGAACCTAGCGGTTAACAGCCTAGCGAGAGGCTGTCAACCGCAATGCAGGATATTGTTTATCTTATTCCAAGCACCAGTTTATTACCGGAGAGGCTTTACGATGAGCCATCTCTACGTCTGCCCTTGCTATCGCCAGGTATCTTTTTACCATCTCCAAGCTGGAATGTCCCAACATCGCTTGAAGCGAGTAAATATCTCCCCCATTTCTCAAAAAATTGATTGCAAAAGTGTGCCGAAAACGATGTGGGTGTGAGTGTATACCCGCCCTCTCACCAATTTTACTAATGCGATGATACAGATCATCAGCTCTCATTTTCTTACCGTTTGCTGTAACGAAGATGTACTCCCCCTGATCTTGGATTTTAATTCGTTCGTATTTCACATAATCATCAATAGCTCGGGTTGTGGCTGGTGATAAGGGCAGAATTCGCTCCTTACTTCCCTTTCCAAATACTCTGATTCTAGAACGATCAATAAAATCGCTGAAGCGTAATCCACATAGCTCCGATGCGCGCATTCCCGTATCTAATAACACAAGCATAATCGCTCGACTCCTGAAATAATCTTTCAAACGATGCGAAGTTTCACGTTTACCCGGTCGGGAATAAGTGCTAGACCATTTGATTGAAGCAAACAGTTTCTTGACTTCATCCTGTGAAAAGGGAATGATCGCTCGAATTTCCGGTCTTGGGCGATCCACTTTTTTCATGATGTTAGATTGGCAAAGATTTTCTTTCACCATCCACGACCAAAGCGAGGAAAGCCCCACATGAGTATTCAATAAGGTTTTCTTGGAACAAGTCAAAGACGCTAAAAATCGTCGTATATGAAATGGCGTTATTTCACTCACGGGTAAATCTTTGGGCAAAGTTTCAGAAAATCTGCGAAATGTTCTTTCGTAGTCTCTGATGGTATGGTTGCTCAGCCGTTGAGAACGCTTCGCAAACAAGAATTGTTCAACTGCTGATGAAAAGAGAATTGAGTTTTGAGATGTTTGGTTTTGGGACATGATGCAATCCTCCTCAATCTAGATGTAAAAACTTCCTAATGCTAAAACAGATTGAGGACGCTTCCCAACGGTTAGGAAATTTTTTGCTATACTATTAACCGAAAACAAACCAGCCCCACCGTTAATCCACAGTGAGGCCGTGATGCAGGCGTGGGGGCTTTAGAATAATTTCAAATCATCCTAGCAAATTTTTTCACCGCCCGCAAGTTAGTCTGATATCAGCAATCCATTCCAATAATTTCACAAATGTAGCAGTCAATGTAAACGGTCGTAATTCGATTTATATTCCGTAATTCAACCATGGCCGGTCAAATTTTCAAAAATCCTCAAACCAAAATTGCAATTCCAATTCTCTTATTGTTTGGGGTAGTTACATTATGCTGCGGGGTATTTACAATCGGCAGTGGCATCTTGCCTGCTCCCAGCCCAACGGCAACCATTACCCCAACATCCTCCTCTACTTCCACACCAACGGGAACAATCACACCAACTCCAACCATCACCCCTACCCCCACCATTACTCAAACTCCTACGGAGACCCACACACCAACGATCACACCGACCCCAACCATCACATCCACTCCGACCATCTCACCTACCCCAACGGTGACTTTACCCTCAACCTCTTTGAATTGCGTTCCTCAAAACACCAAACGAGAAACGGGTACCGTGACCCGCGTGATTGATGGGGATACGATTGATGTACGCATTGGCAACCAGACCTTCCGAGTGCGATACATCGGTATAGATACTCCCGAACGGGGAGATTTCTATTTCTTCCAATCCACCGAAGCCAATCGCCGATTGGTTGAAGGTAAAAAAGTAACCCTCGTGAAGGACGTTTCCGAAGTAGATCGTTATGACCGTCTGTTACGGTATGTCTTCGTGGGAGATGTTTTTGTAAACCACGAACTGGTCAGGCAGGGGTATGCGTATGCTTACACCTATCCCCCCGATGTTGCCTGTGCCGACATTTTTGTTGCCTAACAACGGGCAGCCCGCGAATTCGAGCGGGGATTCTGGAAACCAACACCCACCTATGCCCCTCCCCCTGCCGTCCTCCCGCCTGCCGGTGGCGGCAGCGGAAATTGCCATCCGTCCTATCCAGATGTTTGTATCCCGCCACCGCCGCCGGATTTGGATTGTAAGGACATTCCCTTCCGCCGTTTCAGGGTCTTACCCCCCGATCCGCACCGCTTCGACGGCGATAACGATGGCATAGGCTGCGAGTCAAATTAGTGTTTGGTTTTGGTTGATGTTCTGCTAAAAAACAGATATATTTAAGCCAGAAATAAATCAGCCTCACCGAGACAGCGGTGAGGCTGAGACGGCAACGCGGTGAAGGCGCGTTGCGGCAAAATTAAGCATAGCAAACTTTTGCCGCCCGCGCAAGTCAATCGCACTGCGCGGGCAAATTGACTCGACTTTTTTGGGTACCTGTTCACCATTTCTCACCTAAATTCAACTAAACGATAAACAGTATTACCAAACTTCATGTTTTTTTCAGAAAAAATTGATATGGCCACAAACAACGTCCAAAAACTCATCGAATCCTTTTCTCCTCAGCAATTGACAACATTTTTGCGGCAAAATGCCCCAAGTTTTCGGCCGATTTCCGAGAACCTTGCCAATTACCTCAATGGGGATGATGCTTTCGATCAAGCCGTGAAAATAGGTGTAATCGAATTGCCCCACTCGCAAACCGTTTTGGTGGGGGCTGTTCACGTCTCAGACGAACTCACTGGCCGATCCAGCAAACGTAAGCAGTATGAACTGGTCAAACGTATTCTCAGGTATAGCAACCACAATGCTTCCATCTTTGCCTTTTATGATAAAGCTGGACGCTTCCGACTCTCACTGGTGACGGTTTCCTATCACGGTACGCATCGCCAGTTCAGCACTTTCCGCCGTTACACCTTCTTCGTTGACCCGGATTTACCTAACAAGACTTTCGTCCAGCAGATGAGCAAGGCGACCTTCGACAAACTCGAAAGCATTCTGCATACCTTCTCCCTCGAAGCGGTATCCGACGAGTTTTATAAAGAATTTGAGAGCAAATTCAATGAAATTGCGGAAAAAGTGCAGGGGACAGAGGACAAAGACCTCACAAAGGACTTCGCCCTTCTTTTCACCATTCGCACCATCTTCATAGGTTTTGTACAAAAGAAAGGCTGGTTGGGGGACAATCCGCGTTTTCTGCAGGATTTCTGGGCCGAATACCAAACCACCGGCGCAAGCGATACTTTCTATAAAGAATGGCTGGAACCTCTCTTCTTCGAGGCACTGAACTCTTCTCCAGGACAAAAAGTCTCTTATGGACATGCACCGTTTTCTCAGAAGACGCAGGATATTCTGCAAATGGCACCCTATCTGAACGGTGAACTGTTCAAGCGCAAGCAGGGAGTAGATGATCAGGGATTGTGGCTTCCGGATGACGTGATTGGGGCGTTCTTTGATTTTCTCTTTGAGTACAACTTTACCGTTGAAGAAAACGAACTTTACGACGAAGAACTCGAACTCAACCCTGAGTTCCTGGGCATCATCTTCGAGCGCATTACCAACAAAGAACAGGGCGCAGTCTATACGCCGCGGGTTGAAGTGGACCTGATGTGCCGCCTGGCGCTGGTCAAATGGCTGGAACAAACCACCTCTATCCAAAAAGAAGATCTTTATCACCTCTTCTTCCGCGAAGCCGGAACCGGGCAGGAATTCGATGAGCACCAGCGACAGGGCGATTTCTCCCCCGCAGAAATCCGCACCCTGATCGAACGATTGGAATCAGTCACCGTTTGCGATCCCGCCGCCGGTTCTGGAGCGTTTGAGGTTGGCATGTTACAGGTGCTCGACCAGGTGCTCGAAAACCTGTACAGCCGTAACAACACTCCCGCCGACCTGAAAGCCAAAGCGCCATCTGCTTTCGATCGCAAGAAAGCCATCATTGCCAATTCGCTGTACGGCGTGGAAGTTAAACGCTGGGCAGTTTGGATAAACCACTTGCGTCTTTGGCTGACGCTGTTTGTGGATATGCCGGACAAATTCAAGGATTCCCAAATGCCCTTACTGCCCAACCTGACTTTCAAGGTGCGCACCGGCGATTCGCTGGTTCAGCGCATTGGCAACAAGACATTCCCCGTGCATGGGCACGCCAATTTACCGCCCGCCATTAAACGCAAGATCACCGAATTAAAGATAAAAAAACACGAATATTTCTACAATCTAAATCATGATGAACACCTCATAGCACAGGAAGAGTTCACAGTCTTTCGCACCATTCTGGATACGGAGATTGAAGAGCGAAAGGGAAAAATTAGAAGCTTGCTTCAACCCAAAGAGGTTAATCTTTCATTCCTTGAGGATGTGGCGCATTCCGAAGTTGTCAAACAAGAACATCAAACAGCAATGCGAAGAGCGCAGATATCCGTCCTTGAATCTGAGATCGCCGAACTGCAAACTCAAAAGAATCATCTCAAGGACGAACGACCGTTCATTTGGGCAATCGAATTTGCCGAGATTTTCTTCGACTGTGGTGGCTTCGATATCATCATTGGTAACCCGCCGTATGTGCGCCAGGAAAGCATCAGCGACCCGAATGGTCGCCTGAATTCCAAAGACTATAAAGCGGCACTGGAAGAAATGGTGCGCCTGGATTTTCCGGAGTATTTTGCCAAATCGAGCGCACGGTTAGACGAGTTCAAAAAAGGACGCAAACCCGACGGACGTTCCGACCTGTACACCTACTTCTACATTCGCTCTCTGAGGCTGCTCAATCCGCATGGGGTGCATGTCTTCATCTGTTCCAATTCCTGGCTGGATGTAGGCTATGGGAGATGGCTGCAGGAATTCTTCCTGCGCAAAGCGCCGCTCTACCTGGTGATTGACAACCGTGCCAAACGCTCGTTTGAACGCGCCGATGTAAACACCATCATCAGCATAGCGGGGGCACCCCTAAAAGACGTAAAGCCTGAGCACGTAGTGCGCTTTGTGGCGTTCAAACGCCCCTTCGAAGAAGCGGCGCTTTCTGACAACTTCATCGCAATTGAACGCGCCGTTGAAATTACCCGCACCGAAGACTACCGCGTAGTGCCGCTCAGCGCGGCGGAACTCCTGCGCGAAGGCTCGGAAAGCGGGCAAAAGGAATTACAAACCGCAGAGCAGTATGAAGGCAACAAATGGGGGGGTAAATACCTACGTGCCCCGGATATTCTCCTTGATATCTTAACAAACCAAAAAGTGAGTTTAAAGAAGTTAGGTGTTGTTGCCGATATTCGCTATGGTTTTAAAAGTGGTGCAACAAAATTTTTCTTTATTGACGAACAAACCAAGTCCAGCTATAACCTCAACGGCCATACTATTCCAATTTTGACCAGCAGCAAGGAAGTTACAGGCAGGAGAATTGTTCCTGATAATTTTGAATATGAGTTACTCGTTTTCTCAAGCAATAAGCTCGGTGTTCGCCAAAAACAATACATACAAGAAGGAGAGAGAAAAAAATATCATAAACGAAGCTCTCTGGAATCCAATAATCCATGGTATCAAATACAAGAAAGAAATTTATATAAAACTAAAATTGTATTGTTACAGTTTTTTGATAAAAGATTCTTTACACCTGTAAGTGAATTTCCAATCGTAATATCAAACTCCTTTTGGGGAGTATACGGTGTTCGAGAACTTACAATTAATCAATTGATTCTCTTTCTAAATAGTGTTGTTTATTTTTCCCAATTAGAACTTTTTGGCCGATGTAACATGGGAGAAGGGGTTCTAACTGTTTATGGAGAGGATTTGAAACAAATTCTCATTCCCCGGGATCTAACAAAAATAGACATTAGTGAACATCTAATTCAGGATTACTTAAATAACGAGAGCAAAGATATTTTTACCGAATGCGGTATTGACCCCAAATCTGAAATTCCCATCGCCGAGCAAGACCCCCGACCGCTCCCCGACCGCAAAGCACTGGACGATATTGTCTTTGATGCCTTAGGGCTGACCGAAGACGAACGCAAGGAAGTGTACCGCGCTGTCTGCCAACTGGTTTGGGAGCGCATCAGCAAAGCCAAGAGTGTGTAACCACCAACCGGAGAAACCGCCATGAATCCCATTGCCCGTCTCACCCGTGTTCCCCTGCGCGAAGTCTGGCGCCACGAAGCCCTGAACTTCACACGCTGGCTGGCAGAAAATCTCGACCCGCTTTCCGATCCCACCGGTTTGCGCCTTTCGCTGGTGGAAGCCGAAGCCGCCGCTGGAGATTTTGCCGTGGACATCCTGGCAGAGGATGCGGATGGCAACCTGGTGGTCATCGAAAATCAACTGGAGCGCACCGATCACGACCGTTTGGGAAAACTCATCACTTACATGAGCAATCACGATGCCAAAACGGCGATCTGGATCACCAGCCAGCCGCGCCCCGAACACGAAAAAGTGGTGCACTGGCTCAACGAAGCCCTGCCCGGCGATACCTCTTTTTACCTGTTTCAGGTCGAAGCGGCGCGCATTGCTTATTTCATCCATGAGCATGGCGAACTTTTCAAACAGGAAAATTGGAACTCACTTCAAGACGCCATGATTTACGCGATGGTGCGGAGGGAAAACGCTCTCAAACCGCATCTTGCCCGCCTTAACTGAATCGAGGAAAGTATATGGCTCACAACTTCATCACCAACGCCAAACAGCAAAATCTGAAAGAGCGCATCCAAACCCTCATTCGACACAGCCAAGAATTGAAATTCCTGGTGGGGTACTTCTACTTCTCCGGCTGGCGGGAACTCTACAAGGCGTTACAGACGCGCTGGACGAACGCACGTTCGACCAATACCCCTTTTTCCATCAAAATTCTGGTCGGGCTGGATACTGACCTGCACATGGGACGAGTCATTGAAATTGCCGCCCCTGGAGCGAACCAATGCAGTCGAGATGAATTGGTAGGGCGATATTTTGCTTCTTTGCGCTCTGCACTGCGAGATGAAGATTTCGACACCCAAGAGTTCTATGAACAGGTCTCTTTCTTCCTGGAATTACTGGAAAGCGGCTCCCTGCAGATTCGCAAAACTCTCGACCCCAACCATGCCAAACTCTATCTCTTCTGTTTGGATGAAGACGGGCGCTCGCTGATCAACGCCCCTGGACGTTTTATTACCGGTTCGAGCAACCTGACTCGCGCCGGGCTTATAGATCAGCAGGAATTCAACGTAGAAATCGGGGATTACGGTTGGGAAGATGCCGAAGAATATTTCGATGACCTTTGGGAACAAGCCATCCCTATCAGCGAAGTGCCGGAACACAAAGAGAAAATCGTCCGCGTGATCCGCCGCCAAACGCAGGTCGCTGAGATTACCCCCTTCGAAGCCTATGCGCTGGTGCTGAAGACTTATCTGGATTTGATGGAACTCAAGTCTCTCAGCCCTCACATCAGGCGGATCATGCAGGCACGGGGTTATAAAGTGTACCGTTATCAGGAAGAAGCCGTTCAACAAGCCCTGACGGTTCTCGATCAATATGGGGGTGTCATCCTGGCTGACGTGGTGGGATTGGGAAAATCCATCATTGCCAGTTGGCTAGCACGAGAGCGCAACGGGCGCGGCTTGGTGATCTGCCCCCCTGCTTTGATGGGTGACCCCAAAACCCGCGACAGCGGCTGGTACAAGTACCTGAGCGATTTTGGGTTGCACGATTGGGATGTGTACTCACTGGGCGCCCTGGATAAAGTACAGGAATATTTAGCCACTTACGGCGATGATGTGACTACCATCATTGTGGACGAAGCCCACCGTTTCCGCAACGAAGATACCGAAGCCTACGAACGACTCAGCCAGATATGCGCAAATCGGGGCGTGATTCTGCTTACCGCCACACCTTTCAACAACACACCTTTGGATATCTTTGCTTTACTCAAACTGTTCATCCCGCCGGGTAAGTCCACTTTGACCCTTGATGAGAGACTTGCCGCACGATTCGCCCGCTACAACAGCCTGTTCCGCAAACTTTCCTATATCCTGCGTTACCATAACGCTGGTGGCGAAAAACAGCGGCGCGCCGAAAAATATTACGTGGAAATTTTCGGGGATCATCCCCCCATTCAGGTCAATCGAGTCCAAAGTGAAGTGCGGCGTCTAGCCGATGAAATCCGTGCAGTCATTGAACCGGTAATCATTCGCCGCAACCGTCTCGACCTCAGGAAAGACCCTGTTTACTCACAGGAAATAACTGAACTTTCAGAAGTTGCTGATCCTGTCCAACTCTTCTACGAACTGACCCCTGAACAATCCCATTTCTACGATCAGGTCATCCACGATTACTTTGGGGAAGAAGGACAGTTCCGCGGTGCGATTTACCAGCCCTTCGCCTATGAAAAGCAGTCTGAGGGCGAAAATCTGGAAGAAGAATTTACTTATCAGCAGCAGCGTAACCTATATGATTTCATGCGGCGCTTGCTGGTTAAGCGTTTCGAGAGTTCGTTCGGGGCTTTTGCACAAAGTATCCAGAATTTCATCCGCATTCACGAAATTGTAATGGCTTTCATCGAGAAAACCGGCAAATACATCCTGGATCGCACTCTGATCGAAAAAATTTGGGAAGAGGACGAAGAGACCATCGAAGAAGCGCTGTTGGCATTCGCCAATATATTGTCAGAGAAGCCTGACCTGAACCCGCGCCATGACCGCGTTTATGAAATTGCCAAGTTCGACGAGCCCGATAAGTTTATCGAGGATATTCATGCTGACCTGACACTGCTTAAGAACATCAAACAACGGATTGAAACCCTGAACCTGGTCCATCAGGACCCCAAGAGCCAATGTCTGGTCGAGGCAGCTCAGAAAATCCTGGAAGCAAAACCGAAGCCAGGAGAACCGCGCCGCAAGGTAGTGATCTTCAGCGAGTATCAGGATACCATTGCCCACATTGCCCCTCAATTACAAGTCGCATTTCCAGGGCGTGTACTGATTGCACAAGGAGCGCTGAGCAAGAGTTTCTTCGACGATTTGCTAGCCAATTTCGATGCAAGTTATACAAAAGACCATCAGAAGGATGAATACGATATCCTTTTGGCAACGGATAAATTATCCGAAGGCGTTAACCTCAATCGCGCCGGAGCCTGTATCAACTATGATATTCCCTGGAATCCAACGCGTGTTATTCAACGTCTTGGGCGTATCAACCGCATCGGTGCAAAAGTTTTTGATACGCTCAATATTTACAATTTCTTCCCCACAGAGCAGGGCGCTGAAGTGGTCAAAAGCCGTGAGATTGCCGCCCAAAAGATGTTCTTGATCCATAATACCCTTGGGGAAGACGCTAAAATCTTTGCGCCGGATGAAACCCCATCCCCTGCTGAACTTTTCAAACGCCTCAACACGAACCCGGAAGAAACAGAAGAAGAAAGTCTGCTCACCGCCATTCGCCGGGAATTCTTCGATATTCAAGAGCAATTCCCGGAGATCGTGAAAGGACTGCCCGACTTCCCGCCGCGGGTGAAGACCGCCAAATGCGACAAAAACAACGAATTGCTGGTGTTCCGGCGCAAAGGACTGCAACTTTTCATTCATGCCGTACCCAATACAGAAAGTGAAAAGCCAGAAGTACAGGCTCTCTCATTAGAGGAAGCCATTCCGCACATTCGGTGTCAGCCCGATACCCCACGGGAAGCACTCAGCGCCAATTTCTGGTCTGCGTATGAAGCCGTCAAGGAACATCGTGAGCATATTCCCATGCCCCAAAGCGAGCAGTCCTTGAGCGTCAAAGCCGAAAATAACCTTAGAAGTGCTTTGGCAAATCATGCGGCTGATTTACAGGAATATCTACCATTTATCCAAACCTTGCTGAGAGACTTGAAAGAGTTCCAGACCCTGCCCAAATACACCCTGCGCCGTCTTGCCAGTGTGGAAATGAATGGAAAGGTTTCCCAAAAAGACCTGCAGCGCTTCCGTTCCGAACTGGAAATGCTGCACCGCACACTCGGCGGGGATTATCTGGAACTCATCGAGCGTCGCGCGAGAGAATTCCGCAGTGAAATCGTTATTGCAGTGGAGAATATTGCTGACAATGAAACAATCGATGGAGTTGAATAGAGAAATTGCAGCAGGTAGGTGATTATGAAAACAGAAAACAATTTTTTTGAGGAAGCAAAAGAGTGGTCGTGCCGAAAAATGGCGATTGTAGAAAAGTATCTAGATGGGTTTACAAAAATTTTAGGTAACAGAACTTCTTCAAGCTTGGTCTATATTGATGGCTTCGCAGGGAGAGGAATATACGGCAACGATATAAAAGGGTCTCCCGTGAGAGCTGCAGAGCTTGCGTCCGGGAAATATTCAAACATCTTACAATGTGTTTTCGTTGAGAAAGATGATGACAATTACAATGACTTGAAACAGTACACTACTCAGTATTCCTCTTGTGTTGAAATCTACAAAGGTGAACTTTCGGAATATACTGACAAGATTCTGAGTGACGCGGGCGACAGAGCTGTATTAGTCTTTTTAGATGCCTTTGGTGTTAAAGGGATGGAATGGAAAACGGTTCAAAAATTCATATCACGTAAGTTCATAACAGACTGCTGGCTTAGACTTGATCACCGAACCATTCTTCGGTTACTTGGATACATTGACTCCGATTCCAAAGATGCGCGGGGGAAACTAGATCTTCTAATTGAAACTTTTGGAATCTCTGATCTCAATTTGTTACGTCAGTTGACTAATGCCCCATCGCCACTAGAAAGAATACAATTGGTTGTGAGGTTATATCAATCTCGTCTAAAAACTAGCATGGGTGAAAATGGATTTGTTGGATCATACCCGATCATTTCTTTGGACAGACAAAAAAAGTACCATTTGATGTTTGCATGTAAGAACCGAAAAGCAGCAGTCCTTGCAAATGACATTGTGAATACTGTGGAAGATTACTTACCGGTTAAGCAAGCTGAATATCAAGAGCATATTCGCTTTCAAAAAACAAATCAGCCTTCTCTACTAGAGCTTACACCCTCTATGGATGAAATATTTTATTACAAGGTAAATAGTTTGAAGCAAAAAATATTAGAACTCCTTCATTCCCAATCAGATTTACTAACCATTCATTATGAACTAATAAATCAAAATCCTGATTTATTTGGAACTTTTCGTAGGAAACACCTCACAAAAGCTTTGTGCGAATTAGAAAAGGAAGGTTTTATAAACTTAAATGGAGCACCAAGTAGAGAAACAACAAAAGTCTCTCGCATATAATAGAATATTAGTGCTATAATGTTTACGTCATTATAAAATTTATAGGGAATTATGGCAGCTAAATCATCTATCGAATGGACTGAATCCACCTGGAATCCGCTGACAGGCTGTAATAAGGTTAGCCCGGGATGCAAACACTGCTATGCGGAACGTATGGCAAAACGGCTAAAAGCGATGGGTCAACCGAAATATCAGAATGGATTCAGGCTCACCTTACACCCTGAGGTACTTAATGAGCCGCTTACATGGCAGAAGCCACAAATGATTTTCGTCAATTCAATGAGCGATTTGTTTCATGAAAATGTGCCGTTTAAGTTTATACAAAGTATCTTTAATGTGATGGCCCGGGCCCATTGGCACACTTTTCAAATTCTTACCAAACGCGCCGAGCGACTGCTTGAACTTGATCCGGCCCTTGAATGGCCTGAAAATGTCTGGATGGGTGTTAGTGTTGAAAACCAGAATTACACCTTCCGTATTGATTGTTTGAGAAAAACTCATGCAAAAATCAAGTTTCTCTCTTTAGAACCCTTGCTAGGCCCAATTTCGGCCTTGAATCTGGAAGGGATCAACTGGGTTATTGTCGGCGGCGAATCCGGGCCCAATGCCCGTCCGATTCAGGCTGAATGGGTACGTGAAATTCGTGACCAATGCCTCGCAAGTCGAGTGCCTTTCTTCTTCAAACAATGGGGCGGAACTAACAAGAAAAAGTCAGGACGATTATTAGACGGGCAAACGTGGGAGCAGATGCCAATGTTGGTTCCAGCGGGAGACTAAATCAAAAAACTGGAGATTACAGCTTAACAGTAAGAGATGGCTTTTCTGCCCTCTCCCGCCTTCCGTAGCTCACGGGATAATCTAAAATTTCAAACCTTTCAAACAAAAAAGAAAGATGGCAGGGTAAGACTTCTCTTCTGCAACCGATGATCATTCCACACGGACTTGCACCCCCGAAAAGGCACTGTCCCAGACGAAGAAAGAGCCGGGCTTTGGTAAGCCCGGCCTTGTGTTACGCCGCCTGCTACACGCTTTGCTCCGTCAGCAGTTTCACTGCGGCAATGTGCTTGCAGGGTTTCTGCCGTTTGGTGAAGTCCGGGCAGGTGCAAGCCCATGTGCCGTTTCTGGTGACCATGTACTCATGGGGTTTGCCCGACATGGTGGAATTGACCACCCAAGCCATTCCGGGAATAAAGACGATGACGGTTATCTGCTTCTGAATCAGCCCCATCATCGCCCGGTAGGCCCGTGCGTTCTGGGGATCATCCAACAAAGCATCACTGGTTTTCGACATGGCAGTTGTCCTCCTTTTCCCGGTGCGCCGCACCACACCGGGAGAGTGTTAGTCTCCCCGGTGCGGCGGGGGTTTGGAAGGTCAGACAATCGTTGTCTTGATGACGGAAATCGGCTGGCCGTACACAATCCCACCACCGGCAGAACGCCAGGCGTGGGTCGTGTACAACCGCCTGCCCCGTCCCAAGAGCCTCATCCACACCACCCAGCGCTCATCACTCAGGTCACTCACCATCGTGATAACAAAGGTGCTTTTGCCAATCCTGACGATTTCGCCCACTTCCAGTCTCATGGCGCATCCTCGTGAGCGGTTTTTTCTTCGTCAGTCAGCACCGCGCCGCAGTCGAGGCAGTGGACTTCCTCTTTCAGGTCGTCCCATACCTCCCCCGCCGAGTAATGATACCCGCCGGTGGTGACCGTGGTGGTGCGCCGGTGAGGACATTCTTCCTGCCGGTGCAGGTACGCATCGGTCAGGTAGCGGATTTCATCGTAGACATGCTGGTCGAGCGCATCTGCCAGATGGTCGGACAGATACTCGATGAAGTTCCGCCAGTCTTTGGGCTTCTCCCGCCGATAAGCCAATGCGTAGAAGATGTCCTCCTCTGTGACGGTGAGGCTGGCAACAATGTTGCCCGGTGTGATGGATACCATAGCAATCCTCCTTCCCCCGGCGCGTCCCGCACCGCTCCGGGGAATGTGGTGATTCCCCGTGCGGGCGGGTTGGATGGGAAAAGAAAGGCGCATTCAGCAGGCGTATGTAACCATGTTAAGGTGCAGAAAGTCGGCAGGGGCGGGGTCAGCCCCTGCCTTTGCGCTAAACCGCTCCGTCCCCAATGGCGGGCTCTGCCAGCCCGCCGGCGATCTGATTGAACTTCACCAGCAGGTCATCCCGCAGGAAGGTCAAATGCAGATTGCCGTTGCCGTAGCGTTCCCACTTGAAGTACTCGGTCTCGCCCTTGCGGGCTGAGGACAGGCCGTCCACCAGCGGGCTGCTGTACGAATCGAACGGGAAGGGTTTGCCGTCCAAGAGGCGAAAGATTTTGTCCACCTGAATCAGGTGGCGGCGCTGGCGGGGATAGATGTTCACATAGAAGGGCGTTTCGTGAACCAGCCCCTCCAGGATGATTTTCTTCCCCACACTCACCCGCCCGTTCTTCTTGTTGGTCTTGTACTCGTCATGCCAGCCTTTGCCGGGTCGAAGGAAGTCAAAGGCTTCGCGAATCATCTCCGCGAAGAGTTCCTTCACCGCTCCACCGGCCAGCATTTCCATGATGGCTTCCTCGCTCGGTTCCGGGATACTTCTCACCCCGTTGCCGTTGCCTTCCAAAAACTGCTCGAAACGCTCCAGCCGAGAGACGGACAAGACTTTTTCCACCCCGCTGGCTGCCAGCAATGCCTGCCAGGTGGAGCGTTTCAACTCCACCAGTCGGTCATCGCGGAACATGGCTGCCCGGTAGGATACTGCCGAGCCAATCCCGGCGTTCTCGGCTGCCTGCAAGACGGCTTCCAATTCCCGGCAGTGATACTCGATGGCGGCTTTGGTCTGCCGGTAAGCCGAAAGCACCTCGCTGACCGTGTAAGGTTTTTGGATTTTGCTAAAAACAGACATGGTTTTCCTCCTTCTCCCGCCGTCTGCACCCGGCGGGAAACTGGTGTGTTTCCCCCGGTGCAGCGGGGTTGAAGGACGATTGGGACGGATGCGGTATTCGCCTGTTAAGGTGCGGTGCAAACACCCTTGCGGGTGGTATTGCCGGATGGCGCAGGCTGGTGGCCTGCGCTTTCATATCAGGCGCATTGGTTATACCTCTCGGCGATCCGAATGGCTTTGTTGCGGTCATTTCCCGCATACAACACGGCAAGGACTTCAGCCTGGCGGTGTTTGACCTGCGACCACACCCAAGCGCTGGTTTCACCCAGCGCATAGGTCTCACCGGCACTTTTCAGCAGCAGGGTGCAGGCATACACGCTGATGCCGGGACGCTCCGGGTATCGCTCGATGAACTCCTCCACCGTTTGGGGTGGTGTGGGACGCAGGCATTCCAAAGCGTAATCCACCGCATTGCGATAGCCGTTGACTTTGAGCAGGATGGCAGCTGCAACCCGCTGGAAGTTGTTGGCGTGGTTGTCGAACCAGTCCGCCCACAATTCGTAGTCTTTCTCGTTCGTGTTCGCCATATCTACCTCCTCTGCCCCTGTCCGTGACCAGGGGCGAATCTTGTGGATACGCCTCGTCACGGCGGGGAAAAGAGAAGCGCCTGATATTCACCTGGTAAGGTTCGGTATGCGTTGTTGGGGCAGCCGCATCCCTGCCGTTCCCACGTGCGACTTTACCGGTGGTGCATTTGCACTCGCGGAAGTCTCGGCACTATTGTCGGAGCCGTGCCGCCCGGATGTTCCTGTGGTCGCTCCGGTCTGTCCGGCGTCCCGGTCTTTTGCTATCGCGCTCCTGGCGTGCGCTCACGCACAGCGGATAAATGCCTAGCAAGTGCGTGGAATGGACTGGTTAAGGTTCACTGCCGGATGTATCGCTCCGGCGGGCGGGAGTTGACGGTTAGAGCCGGACTGGGTAAGCCCGGCTCATCCCGCAGGGGGTGCAGGTAACGGTCAATCGGACTAGCCCGCATAAGAGGCTTGCAGTGCGAGGAAGGCGCGCGCCATGCGCTGCAAGTGGACGTTTTCAGGCTTGCCTTGCGGGTCGAAGCCCTTGCCGTCCGTGTTGGCGCACCAGCGCACCCAGCCCTGACCTACAGGCCCGCTCGCCCACACTTCGGTAATGGTTTTGTCCTTCTGCTTGCCGAAGTGGATGACCGTTTGCCCGGGGTCGGCCAGTTCGCCTTCCCCAGCCGGTTCTGCGGCGGGAGCGGTCTGCGGTTGGGGCGCAGGTGCGCTTTTCGGCGCATACACTTTGCCGTTGCCGTTCGGGGCGGGTTGGAAGTCCTTGTGTGACCGCAAACCCAGATACACGCTTTCCTGGAAGCCGATGTTCGACACGGCGTTCCCCAAAGCGTTGGTGATGGCACCCTTCATGGCGTAGGCGATGTTGGCGTTTTCGCTCGCACCGGTGGCATGCACGGAGCAGTTGTACTGGGTATTCCCGTCAACGAGTTTGTACCAGAAGCGCAGGTGGGTGAGAATGGCCGCATACACGCCGTACTCGTTGCCCCTTGCGTTGGTGCGGGACTCGTAGCGGTATTCCAGATTGGCGGGGTCGAACTCATACCCCCACCCCAGACCGCAAAGACCAAAAACATGGTTGAGGGTTTTCCTCATCCAGTTCGGGTCTATGTCGGTCAGGTCAACCGCTCCCGGCAGCGCCTTGTAGGCCCCGGCGGGCAGTTCCTGGTCGAGTTGCTGGATGGCTTCTTCCAGCGTCAGACCGGTCAGGGTGAAGATGTTGGAAAGTGTGGACATGGTAAAAACCTCCTTTTGTACCCCCGTCCGCAGCCGGGGGCAAATGAGTGTTTTGCCCTGCTGCGTCAGGGGAGTACCTGAACGGCCTCGCTCCACCGCTCACGATTGTCCGTCAGCGGCAGAGGGAGACCGTCCAGGCGGAAGGTTTTACCAGTCCCTCTCCCTTCGCCCTGATTGATTGACCGTTTTCACCTGTTAATGTGCTGCCCCTTGCGGGGAAATCACCTGCCCGGAGTTGCACCGGGTATCCTCGTCAGGTGGGGTTTTCAGATGGGCAGGGCGAGTAGCCCTGCCAGGTGTTACTCGCTCGCCTGAAATTCGGAAATCTGCGTCCGCCATATCAACTCCAACAAGGGAGTGACCTGGCTCTGCCAGTCCGGGACTACCTTCGTGAGGCATTCCAGACACAAGGCGTCTCCATCCACCACGGGGACGGGACGCAGGGGTAAGTCGCTCAGACACATATCGCAAACGACTTCATCCGCCGCCAGAGTCGGGCCGACAACCTCGACATCGCCATAATACAAAATATAGGCGGGGCGTTCTTCGGGTTCCCAAAGGGTAATCGTTGTCATGGCTGTTCTCCTTTCGGGTCAGTGCCGCACCACCGACCCATGTGGGTATGAGTCAGTGGGCTGGCGCGGCAGCCCGAAAGAGAAAGGCGAGCGATATAACCTTGTTAAGGTGCAGTTCCGGGTGTATCCGCCCGGGCGGTGATATTGGCATGGCAGGCAGGGCGGGTAACCCTGCCTGACGGGGGATTGGACGCCGCAACCCGTTCCCGGACTTGCCGGAGTTTGCGCCCGCTCCCCCTAGACCAAGTTGGGGTCTTGCAGGCACTCACCTCCTTTCGGACGGATTTTGGCGTCCGGCGGGGCAGAGCCGGAATTGTGTCTGTACGGCTTCCGCTTTGCCGTACACATCCCCCAGTCTTGAAGGGGCCATCTCGACCCCTATCTTGCGGGGAACGCCTGATTTATTCTGCTCCCGCCCTGACCGCCCTGCCGGATTTGCACCGGCGCTGCTGCGAGGGCGGTTTGGCTTGCTTTGGTAAAGTTCGTTGCCCTTGCGGGCAGGTCACTCCTGCGGGACTTGCACCCGCACCCAGCACTCTGCGGAGTGGTGAATTTGGAGAGGGGCTTGTGGCCGCTCTCCGGGGGGACTTACCGCCTGCGGTTCGTCAGGATTGCCAGTAACGCTTCTCGCTCCTCCTGGTCTTTCGCCTTCTGTATCAGCCGGTATAGCAGATACTTGTGGGAAAGGTCGTAAGCAATCAGCAGCACGGCCAGGACGATCAGCAGGGGTATCACTTCGGTCAGGTTCACATTTGGCTCACCTCCTTTCGTTCCCCACGCCGGGGGAAGAGTACAGCCCTCTCCCGCCGGAATGGAGAACGAAAGGTTCTTGTCCCAGTGGACGCCGGTGAGGGTGAACCGCTCGATTGTAAAAGTCCCGCCACGGGCTTTGTCAGCCGGTGGAAAGTGGCTGTCCGGGAGTTGCACCCGAAACCGGCTTTGACCGTCAGCCGATAACAAAATAGCCCGCTGGCAAATGCTTTCGCATTCGTCCAACGGGCTTTGTGGCCGGTTTGACGCTCTTTCAGGCGGAGGGTCTGGTGGACGCTCCTGACCGTATTGTAGCAGAAGTAAATACAGGGCGCAAGGCGATTATTCTCAGCTCCCAAATGTCTTTTCACGACAAATTGAGATAAGTTCAAATCGCTCAAGCCGATTTCTCAGGACCTTTCTAACCGTTTCGATAAGTATTTACAGAAATTGATTCCCTTTTCTTGCGGTGACAGATAAAAAATTTCTTTAGAACCAAACTTAAAGATTATCTTGGTCATTCTCTTATAAGCAATATTGCCTATAAACAAATTTACATATATATGATAATAATTATCCAAATAATACCACTGTCTTCTTTTTGGAAAATGTAATATCATGAAAACATACCATTTTCTTTTGCTCGTTTTTCTTCTCGTAGGGTTATCTTCCTGTTCCACTTCAAAGTTCTCCTCTGAAAACATGGGAATGGAAAGTAACTCTGGTACTGCCACTTCCACACCCGGTATGATGATGGCGACAAATCCAGAGGCGGCTCATATGATGCAGCCGATTGGAGGGAGCAACGTTCAGCTTGCTTCCGATGAAAAAGGTGGACAGTTATTAGAATACCGCGAGGAAAGCGGCATAAAAATATTCGAACTGACCACCAGAGCCGTTCAATGGCCTATTTTGGACAATGTGTTTGTAACAGCCTGGACTTACAACGGTACAGTTCCCGGCCCCATGATCAGAGTGACTGAAGGGGATCAGGTACGAGTGATTGTCAAAAACGAATTAGACGAACCAACCACCATTCACTGGCACGGTGTAGAAGTTCCCAACGCAATGGATGGTGTGCCGGGGATGACACAAGCCCCTATTGAACCGGGTGAAACCTTCACCTATGAATTCATCGCTAAACCTGCCGGGACGTTCATGTACCATTCTCATTACGAAGGAGATGTTCAGGTATCTGCTGGCCTGTACGCTCCCTTCATCATTGATCCCAAAGAACCCGTAAACCCACCGGATTTAGATATTACTCTGATGATCTCGGAGTGGCGGGTCCAAAACGACAGAACTTATGCCGCCATGCCCATGAGCGGAATGGAGCCAAATTATTTCACCCTGAATGGAAAAGCCTTTCCCTTGACTGAGACTATTCAGGTCAAAAAAGGGCAACGTGTTCGTGTTCGTTTCATTGGTATTGGCCAATTCATCCATCCCATGCATCTCCATGGCATGGCCTTCAAAATTGTGGCAACCGATGGTCATCCCGTCCCTGAAACTGCTCAACTGACCAAAGATACCGTCAGTGTGGCTCCCGGCGAACGATATGACATTGAATTCGAAGCGACCGAGGTGGGTCAATGGATGCTTCATTGTCATATTCTGCACCATACTACCAACGACAATGTTGAACCAGGGGGGCTGATGTTAATTATCAATGTCACAGAACCTTAAGAGGATAAGGAGAAAAATGATGCACAGGTTGTTTTGGTTGGTTGTGTTTTTTGCGGGCTTTATCTTTTTGCTAACTGCCTGCTCAGGTAATAATGCTGAAAGTCAGACCCCTTCTAAACCGGTCAACATCAGAGTGGAAAGCAATCCCGATCCTGCAGAAGTAGGTGATGTTACCTTTACGGTATATCTCACTGATGAGAAAGGCAGCCCTCTTGAAGGTGCCCAGGTGGAGGTCGCGCTGGATCACACGGATATGATGGGAATGACGATGAGTGGTTCAGCATCCGAGCAGGGCGGAGGGAAATATGCAATACAGGCAAATTTAAGCATGAGCGGAAACTGGAAGATGACGGTTTCTGTTAAGAAGGATGGATTAGAGTATAAAGAGGATATCACTCTGACGATTCGATAAATAGATTAGATTCATTCTGCAAGATTAGCCGAAGAAAGCGAATTTATCATGGTCTATGACATGCAATCTAATAGAAAGGAAGAGCATACCATTTCTTTTTTTCCCTGTTCTTTACAAAGGAACAACACGCGCCAAAATGCCTATCCACCACTAGGGGCTTTAACGCTTGGAGACTCTATTCGCTTGTTTTACACTTTTGAACGGGTCTTCACAATGAATTTTTTGACACCTTTCTTGAGCTTGGAGCTATCGGCCAATCGAGCGCGTGAAATGATTTTAGGGTGCTTGAAAAGGTTAGGGGTTAATCCAATTCAAACATTTGATTTTCAAATGTCTTGCAAAGATTCAACGGAGGTTTTTCATTCCCCTATTAATTCTGGCGATTGCGAAGCTCACATTATGGTTTTTCTAGTGCATGACGAGGAGGGCATTCCGCTAACTCTTAGTATTTACAGCAGGGGAAATCGATCCTATTTTTCGGTGGCCCAACCAAATGACAACCCAAACAGTCATCAACTTTTATTGCTCATTCAACAAATTCTCTGTTCCAACAACTTATGGAATGGAGAACACAATGTCTGATACCAGTAAACTCGGAGAATTTGTCTGCATGATCAAGATAGAGCTCGCAAATGGCGATATAAATTTCTCGGTTTCGGTACCGAAAATTGCAAAACCAGTCAGTGGAAATTGAGTTCACAAAACATTTAGGAGAAGGTGAGAAATTATGTGTGGTTGCATGCATTCGCATGGTTCGGCTCATACAGAAAGGGTTCATTCTGTTTCCGATTCGGAAACGAGTGAAAAAGAAATCACCCTGACAACGGAAAGACAACAATCTTGTCATCATTGTGACTTTCTTGTAAAACCCTCTTTTCAATTTTGCCCGAATTGCGGAACGTCATTACGGGAGAAACATTGCCCGGCCTGTTATCAACTCGTTGATTCGGCATCGCGCAATTGCCCATATTGTGGTTATCCGCTTGCTGCCATCCATCAATCGAAATCCTGAACAAAAAGTGCATCTCTTGAGTAGGAGGACACCATGAACAAAATAAAAGGAATTGGATGGATATTCATTGGCTTGATTTTAATAATAGCCTTACTTCTTCCCATTTTTATGGGAGTTTGGAATGGGCGGGGAGTATTGTGTAATGGATGGGGCTGGCATCGCTGGGGAATGATGTCATGGGGATGGTTTACAATGCCATTAATGATGATCTTCTTCCTCGTTCTCGTGATTGTACTGATTTGGGGAGGATTTATGATTATTCAACAACTTCTTCGTTCCTCTTCCCCTTCACAAATATCTCAATGCCCATCCTGCCAAAAACCCGTTCAAAGCGAGTGGTCTCACTGCCCATATTGTGGAGCAGCCCTGAAACAATAACTCATCAGAAAAGAATACCGACGCAATGAAAAATCATCCAGAACATCAATCATCTTATGGAAAAGATACCCTTCCAAATGATAAAACCACTTCTCATGTAGAGTATGAACATCATTACCGCAAGTCTGGTAAGGAATTCCGACCGGAAAGAGGAATGCCTTCCGATTCGCATTCCCCAACGCATTCGACCGGCAGCCATACAGTGGACAACCATGGACACGAAGAGTTGTTCCGCCGTCGTTTTTGGGGAAGTCTGCTTTTAACCCTGCCGGTTTTATTGTATAGCAACGAAATCCAATCATGGTTTGGATTTCGGGCTCCTGCATTCCCGGGTAGCCAATGGGTTCCATTGATTTTATCTATAATTATCTTCATTTACGGTGGGATTCCCTTCTTACGCATGGCGGTGCCGGAATTGCGCAACCGCCAGCCGGGAATGATGACGCTCATCTCCCTAGCTATTTCGACCGCATTTATATACAGTCTGTTGGGAACATTCTTTCCCATTGGCGAAGGGTTCTTTTGGGAACTGGTTACCCTGATTGACATCATGTTATTGGGACACTGGCTTGAAATGCGCTCGGTGAGGCAGGCTTCCGGCGCATTGAATGAATTGGCCCGCTTGATTCCCGATACTGCTGAAAGACTATCGCCCGATGGTCAGGTAGAAACAATCCCTGTTTCAAAATTGCGTACCGATGATCTGGTTCTGGTGCGTCCCGGTTCAACCATTCCTGCAGATGGTGTTGTAGTGGAAGGCGAATCTCGCGTGAACGAAGCCATGATCACAGGGGAGTCCCTGCCCGTCAAGAAAGAAAAAGGCTCTAAAGTAATTGCCGGTACCCTGAATGGAGAAGGCAGTTTGAGGATTCGGGTTACTGCTGTGGGGGAGCAGACAGCGCTGGCAGGAATTATGCGATTGGTAGAACAGGCTCAGCAGTCTAAATCACGCACTCAGGTATTGGCAGATCGAGCAGCGGGCTGGTTGTTTTATATTGCTGTGGGGGTGGCAATTCTCACCGCATTGATCTGGTCAGTGGCAATTGGCTTTAATGTGGAAGTTCTTAAGCGCGTTGTGACTGTCCTGGTAATTGCCTGTCCTCATGCGCTTGGATTGGCCGTCCCTCTGGTAATTGCCATCACGACAACCTTGGGTGCGCGAAATGGGATTTTGGTTCGCAACCGGCTGGCACTGGAAATAGCACGCGAGGTGAATGTTGTCGTCTTTGATAAGACGGGCACACTAACCGAAGGGAAATTCGGAGTTACAGCCATTATTACGACGGCTGACTGGAGTGAGGGGCGTGCCCTTGCTTTTGCCGCAGCCGCAGAAGGTGATTCGGAGCATTTGATCGCTCAGGCCTTGCGGCAGGCTGCTCTTCAACGTAAACTGCCATTGCCACCAGTAAATCGTTTCGAAGCCCTGAAAGGACGCGGCGTTCATGCGGTTGTTGAGGAAAAAACCATCTACGTAGGAGGTCCACGTCTCTTAGAAATGTTCCGCCTTGAGCTCTCGAATCCGCTTCGAGAGTTTACTCAGGCGCAAGAAAATAAAGCGCGAACGGTGGTGTACCTCTGTACAAATGAGGAGGTGATCGCCGCATTTGCAGTAGCAGATGTGATCCGATCTCAAAGCCGAGAAGCCGTTCAACGCTTGCATCAAATGGGGATTGAAGTGGCCATGCTGACGGGTGATAGCCCTGCTGTTGCCAGAGCGGTGGGAGAAGAGGTCGGTATTGACCGTATTTTTGCAGGAATTCTTCCCGAACATAAAGATCAAATCGTCGCCGAATTGCAAGCGCAGGGAAAACGCGTTGCAATGGTAGGGGACGGCATTAACGATGCACCGGCGTTAAGCCGGGCTGATGTCGGCATTGCCATTGGAGGGGGAACGGATGTGGCCATCGAGTCGGCGGGCATCATTCTTGTCCAAAACAATCCTCTTGATGTGGTAAAAATCATTGCCCTGAGTAGAGCAAGTTACCGCAAAATGGTAGAAAACCTGTGGTGGGCAGCAGGATACAACATCATTACTTTGCCTTTAGCGGCTGGGGTGTTTGTACCGTGGGGAATCTCACTTTCTCCGGCTGTGGGAGCGTTTCTCATGTCACTGAGTACCCTGGTGGTAGCATTGAACGCTCAAACTCTGAGACGCATATCTCTATAATAACCTTGCGATGAAAGGAACACAGATGAAAACATCCTCCAAACGGAAACGGAAGCAAGCAAAGCCCCTCTCTTTACGCACTTATCTCATTATTGGAAGCGCATTGCTTCTAGCTATTGCTGCGTACTGGTGGCTTATTCGTCCCACTTTAGAAAAACCTCCTGCGATAAGTGTGGATCAGACGCAAATTAATTTCGGCGATGTTCAATTGGGAACCCCCATATCTTTTAAAATCAGGGTAACCAATAATGGAGAAGGCCCCCTAAGATTTAAAGAAACACCCTACATCGAAGTTTTGGAAGGGTGTTGACCGCCTCAGTTAACCATCGGTTCGATGGTGATCAAACCCGGTGAAAGTACTATCCTTACTTCCGGTTTTTTTCTCATGCATGAGGGTATGGAAGGTTATCACGATTTTGCCGTTCACTTGAAAACAAACGATCCTCAACAGCCGGATCTGGTAGTGCGTGTTATTTCGAATTGGGTTCCCTGAGCGGCTGAGAAGCGAAAAGGAATGAGCGAGCGAACTACCCGGTTGGTTTTGATAATTCTGCTGATTGTATATGGAATATGGGTGTTAACCCCTTTTTTAGCCCCTGTTTTTATGAAAATCGGCTGGCAAAGTGCGGCAAATAGCATTTACCTGCTCTATTCTGTTTTCTGCCATCAATTACCTCAACGTTCGTTTTTTCTCTTTGGGGAGAAAACCATGTATTCACTGGCAGAGATTCAACAGGCGTGGAAAACAACAGGTGATCCGCTCAGTTTACGCCGATTTATAGGGAATCTGGAAATGGGGTGGAAGGTGGCCTGGTCCGATCGGATGGTCGCGTTTTACACCGCTATCTGGTTTTTCTCATTGTGGCGTTGGCGGCTTCGCCCTCCACATTCTTCTCGAGCAAATCCAAGATTATTGCTTTTTCTACTGCCCATGGTTTTGGATGGTGTCACTCACTTCATCAGTGATCTTTCAGGTCTTGAACGTGGATTTCGAACTACCAATGGGTGGTTAGTCAGTCTCACCGGGAATATCCTGCCGCCCTGGTTTTATGCAGGGGATGCATTAGGGTCGTTCAACTCGTGGATGCGCCTTCTGAGCGGTCTTCTTGCAGCTTGGGGCATTGTCGAATTTTTAAGACCATATTGGTTTGTTTCTCAAGAAACAACCTCAATCATTATTCCAGTACAGTCTATCGAGGGCTATAATCCAGACAGAGGAAAATGAGTCATGGAAAAAGCACTCAAGAAGACTAAAATTCGTATTATCCTCGCCGATGATCACCGTCTCGTGCGAGCAGGAATACGACAGTTATTAGAGAAAGAGCCCGATATTCAGGTTGTGGACGAAGTGACTGATGGCGAAGAGGCTTTAGCATCCATCGAAAAAAATCAACCTGATGTTGCGGTTCTGGATATTCAGATGCCCAAAGTAAGTGGCATTGAGGTAACCCAACGGGTGCGAGTTCGTTATCCGCATGTGGGTATTCTCATCCTTACTGCATACGATGATGAGCCTTATGTGATGGCTATTCTCCAGGCTGGGGCAAACGGGTATATCTTGAAAACGGCGGATTCGGCTGAGCTGGTTCAGGCAGTACGGGATGTCAATGACGGGAAATCCATCCTTGACCCCACCATTGCCCGAAAACTCCTGCCTGCCCTCTTTCAGCGCAGCGAGCGGATGATTGATCCACTCACCGAACGGGAGCTAGATGTGTTGCGACTTGCGGCAAAAGGATTTACCAATAAAGCCATTGGCGTTCAACTGAGAATCAGCGACCGCACCGTGCAGGGTCATCTGGCTCACATATTTGCCAAATTACAGGTAAACAGCCGAACGGAGGCAGTCATGCGAGCCATTGCACTGGGACTTATTCCTCAACCGGCCAGTTTCATGGAAGATGGATTTACTTCCTCATGAAAAGCACAAAAATGATGTTCACCAGTGCCTCAACTCTGCGAGTGTTATTATGGTTTATTCTTCCAATAACACTCATTCTGATCCTTGTGGTCATTGGCAGTCTGGCTCTGCATCAACAGGTAATGCGTCAGTATCTATCCGAAGAAGTCTGGAAAGCGGCCACCAACCCGACTCTGGAATTAACACTGGTTGCCCCACTCGTGTTATTGATTCCCCTGGCGGTTACAGCCGCAGCACTTTGGTTTGGAAGTAAACAGGTCATACGCCCTTTACAAGAACTAGAAAAGCAAGCTACATTACTGGCTCAAGGAAATTTTACTGCCCTCCAGCAACCTGTTGGGGGGATTGTGGAAATTCAACGTTTGCAACGTGAACTCATGGAGATGGCACAAAAAGTACAATCCTCTCAGGAAGGGCTGCGAGATTATATCAACGCCATCACCACAGCGCAAGAAGAAGAACGCCGCCGTTTGGCCCGAGAACTTCATGATGAGACGATTCAGGATTTAATTGCCCTCAAACACCGCATGCAGCTGGCAAGGAAATCGGTTCGTGAGTCGGGAAGCAAAACATACTTACAAGAACTGGAAGATTTAACCGAAGAAACAATAGAAAATTTACGAAGATTAACCAAAGCGTTACGCCCAATTTACCTTGAAGATCTTGGATTGGTGACGGCGTTGGAAATGCTGGCTCGCGAAATCGAACATGCCAGCGGAATTCAAATTCATTTTCAGCGAATCGGTTCTGAAAAGCGACTCGACTCACGAATTGAACTTGCCCTTTACCGCATTGCCCAGGAAGCCCTTAATAATGTGATGCGGCATTCCCGGGCGAAAGAAGCAAGGTTGACCATTCGGTTCGAGAATCCAATTACACTGGAAGTTTGGGATAATGGAATCGGATTCTCCTTACCGCCTACCCCCACTGATTTTGCTATCCGCGGACATTTTGGGCTGCTTGGTATGCGAGAACGGGCAGAATTGATAGGGGCCCATCTGGAAGTGCTGACCCAACCGGGTGACACACGAGTCAGGATAACACTCCCAACGGCTGAAATGGGGGGTGCGAGAATATTACGGGGGTAGAAATAATTTATTTCTCCCACGCAAACTGAAAAATATAACTGACGAGGGCTTCAATTTGCTCATCCGTCAGAATTGGCCCCCAGTATGGCATTCCGGTGCCCATGCCGCCTCTTATTATTTTTCCTTCCAGTAAAGCCGGACTTGCTCCAAAAAGATGATTCGGATCGGTAAAATCCGGCGGTCTGGTTCTTTCACCAGAGAAATGTCCTTCAGTATCTGGAGGCATTAAATCCCGAACCATCACCCCATCTCCTTTACCGGTTTCACCATGACAGGCAGCACAATTCTTGGCATAAAGTTGTTTGGCTTCTGCCAGTAACTCCGGCGAGGTCTGTTGTTCCCAAATCCAGGCCACAATATTCCAGGTTTCATCATCGCTCAATTCGATCAATTTCTGCTCGGCTTGTAATCTTAACCACAGTTTAGCCGGACTTGAGGTACGGTACGTTTGTTTATCGAGCGCGTACGAAGGCAGCAAGCTGGCAAAAGTACTTCCCTGTTGCGGGTCAACAGAGTTTGATGGCACTTCTTCTGCCGGATGGGGAGCGTCTATCTCCAGTCTCATTTTTAGATATAAAGGTTGATCTTCCACAATGGGAGCGCCTTCCCCAACGACTTCGATAACTCCTCGCATCCGCCAGTGATTCTTGCCACACCAGCGCGTGCAGTAAAATGTATAAGTGCCCGGTTGATTGAACATCAGGTTAACTTCTACCACTTTTCCGGGTTCAACTTCTACGGAAGGCTCATCCATCTTGCCAATGGCGAAACCGTGGATTACATCTTCACTGGTGAGCCGCAATTTCAGAGGTTCACCTACTCTTGCAGTAATTTTGTTAGGTGACCACCCCCCTTTTTCTGGCCTACGAGCATGAATAACCCATGTTGGAAGGTCATTGGGGATGGCTTGTAGCCACTTGCCTGCAAAAGGTATTAACAAAGCGGCTCCGATCAGCACCACCAGAAGCGCCCGAGCCCAATATTCCTGTTTCACTTTGCTCACCCTATTAACAACCACAGCATGGCTATCCCAAAACTTGCGATAAACATGACCAGTGGCATAACCTGGCGATGAGAACTGCTCAATTGACGGGCTGTACGCGCTGCCCAGAACATTCCTGCGGCAATAACCACAACCTGGAGAAAACTACTCAGCGGTGATATCTCCCCAACATTGATTTTGCCACTCAGCCCCAGTAAATTCCATCCCCACCCCAGAGGATCTGAAAGGACGGGAAGGATATAAGAAAACTTTGTGAAAGCAAATGAGATCGTAAAAGCAATCCAGCCGGTTAAACCCAACGGCAAAAGAAATGGACTGAAATAAGTAAGCGTAGAACGGAGGGTACTCCCCGATCTTTCCAGGCGGGTGCTGCTCCATACTGCTAGGATATAAAGACCAGGTATAAGGAAAAGCGCTCCCAACAGAAATGCGATAACGAACCACCACCACGCTGACATGCCGACCCAATAAGCAGCGGATTTGAGTTTTCCCCACGGGCCCAAAAAGATTGCGGCATCTGCCAGAGCAGTGGTCAACATCATTAACCCCAAAAATGTCTCATCCAGAGTGGGTTTAGAACCTTTAGAAATTTCCTCCCCCCACGGACGAAGATTTACAGAAATATTATCGTAAGGACACACCCGCAGGCATTCCATACAAAGTCCGCAATTGGCGCTGGATTTTAAGGATAGCGGATATTGACCCCATGGACAGGCCTGATAACAGGTTTTTTCGCCATGTCGGGCACAGAGAACGGACTGCTTTGTTCGCACTTCCAAAGGAGCCAGTTTGACATATAGCCCTGTAAAACCTCCAATTGGGCACAGGTACAGACAAAAGGAGCGCCGTTCGAAGATCAGACTCAGGATAAAGGCCACAATAAATAACCCCAACAATATAAAAGCAGTAACCCGCGGAGAAGTTAAAATAACCGCTCCAAACAGACCAATCAGCAGAAAAACAAATGCCTGAAACCAGTTTCCTCGTAACGATTTTGGCCAATTTATTCGTTTCGACGATTGGAAAGGGCGCGGTTTGAAGATTCCCCCATTTTGAAGCCATTCTCCCGGCATGGGAATCGGGCAAATACTACACCATAATCGCCCCCCCACAGGGATAAAGAATAATTTCAGTGCACTCCACCACGCTATCCATACAAAGATTACGGCAAAGTTATTGCTGCCAACCCCGGATCCGATTAAACCCGCCAGAATGGTGAATATAAATCCGGCTAAAGTAACCGCACGAATCAAAAATTGCGGCCAACGGTTCCGAAGTAATGGAGCAACATAGGGGGATTGACTCAAATCCATCCGGCTCATAAAGTGCCTATAGGGGGCTTTTTTGAGAAAGTTGAAGGAGTTCTCATTGCCACACCGATACCTAACAATCCCAATGCCACGCCACGGATCAGGAAAATATCGGCACCTACGCGCAGCTTACCTATCATGAACGGGTGGAGATTGCCACAAGGAACTGCGCATCGAAAACGGAAGACGCCGGAACGATCCGCCGTAAAAGTTGCCTGTGCCGTTTGACCGGGTTCTGCTCTCATTACCAGCGAATAACTATCCAGGGATAACCCGTGAATGACATCGGTGGAAACAAGCTCAATCGTGATTCGATCACCAGTATTAACATGAATTTCTTCAGGGGTGAACTGATAAGCACTGGCTTCAATGCGGATATGCCGTTCCTGGGGAGGTTTTTCTGGCAAGGGCAGCGGTAGCCATAAAATGCCTGCTGCCAGAAGGATCGAAAACCAGTTTTGCGTGATAAAGGATTTCAGGGTGTTGACAAAGGTCGCAATTCTGTTCATTGAGACAGCGATGTTGGGGAACCGTATTTAGAATAGGTTTGATCAATGATCCCTTGAATTTCTTCCAATGGTTTACCTTTTTGCTGCAAGCGCATGACATCCTGAGTAATATCTACACAAATCGAACATCCCAAAGCGTGGGTGTCAAAGGTAAGGTTCCCCGATAAAGACACTTCTTTTACATAACATGCATAATTGGAAGTGTGGCCTATGGCACCACACCCACAGTAACAGGGGATTTGTTTCATCACATCGGGGTTGGCTACTGCAAAACGGTATGCTTCCTGAACAGACACAGGGGAATCCTGCAGCTCTGCCGGCATTTGGGCGAGGGGTGCCATCAGGATATGGTCAGTTGAGGATCCGCTACAGGCAGTTACTAAAACCGGCAACAAGAGTAAGAGGATTATTAACCATCTGCGGGGAAAAAACCGTTTATACTCAATGTTTAATCGGAACATACGACCTCGATTTTGTTTGACCTTTTAGAAGTATATGAAGAAAAGAAAAATAATTTGAGCGCCATCTCGCTTTGTATTTTGTAAGCATAATTGCTTATTAGGCTGAATTAACTCTTCAGCAACTCTTTTGTGGAACCCTGAGATTGGTAACATTTAGTTTTCCTAACCCTTTTTGTCATTTGAGTGATTGGAAAGAGTAATGGTAATCAAGAGGAAACTACGGCATTTTTGAACAGTCTATTAAGCATGCAATAAAATTGCACAACATAAAAACCACAGGTTAATCGCTATTCCAACCGTATCCAAAAATTTGTTTATGAAGTGAAAGATTGACAATTTCCTGCTATTGAATAGTTTACTTCTTTCGGAATCATGCCGGTTATATAAAATTTGTTTTTGTTTTCCTTCTAAATTAGTACCTACACCCCCTCCACCGCATCCTGTATCCGCTCGGCAGTCGGGTGCAGGTAACGCCCGGTCGTTTCAATCCGGGAATGCCCCAAGATCGCCGCAAGTGTGGCTACATCCACCCCCTTCTCAATGGCACGGGTAGCAAAGGTATGCCGCAAGGTGTGCGGGGTGGCTTCCACCCCCGCAACCCGGGCATACTCCGCCACCATGCGCTGCACATCCCGCTCCGCCAGTGCCCTGCCGCTGCGGGAGAGAAACAGCCAGTCCAGTTCCACCTTCGGTCTTTCGTCCAGCCAGGCCTTCAAGGCCTGGCGTACCTCACCGTTCAATGGCACACGGCGGGTCTTGTTACCCTTGCCACCCCGCACCGTCAACCAGCCCGAACGCCCGTTCATCTCGACATCTCCCAGCCGCAGGCGTACCACCTCCCCCACCCGCAAGCCTGCCCGTGCCATCAGGTTCAGGATGGCAGTGTCCCGGGTACTGCCTTCGGCAGCGGCAAACAGCCTGCCCAACTCACGGGCAGAGAGAGCTTTAAGGGGCGGGGTGACCTGCTTGGGGCCTTTCACCTTCAAGGTGCGCCCCAGGTGGCGCAAGAGCGAGCGGATGGCTGCCAGGCGCAGGTTGACGCTGGCCGGTGAGAGCCTGCGCACGGTTTGCAGGTAGGCGGTGTAGTCCTTGACTTCAACGGCGGTGAGCAGGTTCCAGTCCACGCCTGCGCCGGTGGTGCTGGTGTACCACTCGGTAAATTCGTCCAGCGCAGAGCGGTAGCGTTCTGCCGTGCGGGGGCTGGTTAGGGTTGACAGGAAGTCCTCTATGGGGTTCATTGGTGCAGTTTCCCTTCACAAAAAACATTGTGCGACGCAGTTTAGAGCGGTTTTTAGCCCCAAAAACGGGGGTTTTGAGGGGTATTTGGGGTGTTTTGCGTCTTACAATGATTATTGTACGACTATATTGTGCGACACGCAAAGTGGGCCGTTTGTGCCTGAATTCTAAGGATTTGTTAACCTGTTGTTAACCTTTGTGACCTCAAAAATACCCTTATGGAAGCCTCCCTGGCAGCCTGCCCCTGAGTATCATAAAGAAAAGAAGTTTTTTCAACTTGAACTTGCCACTTCGATACCGCCCGATTGTTTCATCAAAAAATCACTATGGTTTGGCAGGCGAGAGTGAAACGATCGGGAGGTTTTCCTGATGAACACTATCTTGAACCTTCTTGTTGTTCTAGTCCTTGTTCTCAACTCCTTTCTGACATCCTTCATCCCGCTCAGCACTTCCGTCACACCCAAGGGTTATTCAATACCTGATAAAATCAATCGCCTCTTCCATTCTCTCCAGCAACAATCATCCCCTTCACCATCCCAAGAATCCAATCCAACCCAAGAAATCACCCCGTCACCTCCTAACGAGGGGGAAGAAACCATCAGCCCAACGGTGGATTTCACCCCCACACCTTCCCCGGCAATACCGCCCGCAGCAAACGAAACCCTCACGTTGCCTCCCCAGGAAACGCAACCGACAGATATCCTGTCATTTCGAGAGATACTGAAACAGGTTTTTTTCATCGAAGTCGATTCTCCCTTGCTGGTTGAAAATGAAAAAATCCTCTTGCGATGGAATTTCCCGGAAACTTTCTCCGCCAATCTCGGTGAACTTCGTCTTCAAATCATCCTGCCGAAAGGAATTCAACCATCCGAAGGGCAGGATGGCAAATGGGAAGAACCCATCTTTACACTTTACCCAAAAGAAACACAGGGAGAATTAATTCTGATCCCGCAAAAAGTCGAGGATCACCTGCTGGAGATTCGCGCAACCGGTTGGGTAAATGATGATCCCATCTTTTCGGATAACCTCTTTCTGGCCCGACCCAATTTAGTTGCGGGTACAACCGAAGCCAGGGCAGTAGATGCCCAAAATCGTGTCTCGGTAAGTTTTCCATCCGAATCTTCTTCAGAAGAACTGTCGGTGGTGATCCTGCCGGTCTCGGACAAGCATAGATGGATCAGCGGTGCAGACCAGACAGCCTTTGAGATCCTTGCCATCAATAAGGCAGGTGAACCGGTAAAACACTTCGAAAAACCGCTAAAAATCGAAGTCCAATATGATCCCGAATTGTATGGCGGCAACGAAGCAGCCCTTTATCTCTCCTACTTGGACGAAGAAAAAATGGAGTGGCTCTACCTGCCCAGTCGGGCAGATGCCGAAACCCACATCCTCACCGCATATACCGATCACTTCACCCTGTTCAACCTCAATTCCGACAACCTGCAATCCCCTCTCATGAATCGGCCGGAAAGTTTTCAAGTCGCCGATTTCACCGGCGCAGGAACTTTCTCTATTCCGATCAGTCTGCCACCCGGGCCGGGTGGTTTTCAACCCTCCTTGTCCCTCGAATACAACAGCCAGATTGTAGATACCGCCAACATTGTTACGCAAGCCAATTGGGTCGGCATGGGTTGGTCACTGGATGTTCCGTATATCTTCAGAGACATGCACGGCACTTCTTCGGATACCAGTGATGATACTTTTCATCTGATCCTTAACGGCGTGTCCCATCGCCTTTTGAAGGATGCCAACGGCGTTTATCACACCGAAAGTGAAACCTTCATCAAAATCAATTATTACCAGTACACCTCATACGAACCCTGGTGGGAGGTGTGGGACAAGGAGGGTAACCGTTACCTCTTTGGACAACGATACGTCCATTTCCGCGATGCTCCCGATAATCGCTACATCAGCCGCTATCTTCGTATAAGAGGGCAGGATTGGGCATTTGAAAACTACCGCTGGTCGGTCAATACCATCACCAACAAGTTCGGTAAGGAAATTCGCTTTACATATACCGAGTTCACCAAACCGGTCGACCGCGATGACAATGGCTATAACGATGATTATTACGACCGTTCGGTGCTTCCCGAGTCGGTCATCTACCCGAACAACCGTTATCGGGTATTCTTTACCTTTGCTCATGATCGAACCGACTACCGTACCTGGTGGGACAGTACGCCGCTCAATTTCTTCTACGACAAAAGTCGTCTGGTTTCTCTAAAGATCCAACACAATCCCGACGGCAATCCCGCTTTCACCAACGCCACCACCGTATATCAATACAATTTCTTCTACAATCTGGACAACGTCTCCGGCATGAGTTCTGCCCCCATCTTCCCTAACTATACCTGGGAGGCAGGTGGAAAGACGCTGGCGCTGAATGCCTTGCAACTGGTTGCATTTGACAGCAATAATCAGCCTTCCTATCAGCCCATGATCAAATTTTATTACGATGATCAAATGCATCTGACCAGAGTGGATAATGGTTTCGGGGGCATTTACGAATTCACCTACTCCCGATGGTACTCGTGGGCGAGTCCGGGCAGTGAATTCGATAACGGCAACCCATGGGATAACCCTAACTTCCCCGCCGTTTGGAGAAAAAATCTCAGCCATTACATCCAACCCGGCCAGGATTTGAACAATGTAGTCGAATATGAGTGGGGGATTGGCAGTGAGGATATGCTCGTCAGAACTCAATTCCCGTATAAGGAATATCAAAATGTCTTCCTGGGCAGTCAATATGAATTGCACATCAAAATTCAAATGCCCGCAATCGCTCCTAATCCTTCCTCGATGAATCTTTTCATCGGCATGGATGATGGGCTGGGAAACACCTACAATTCTGGCGGACAAGCCGGGATGGATGTTTTCCCAATGAGCAAACCAAATAACGCCACCCTCAATCTCAACTTGAGTTATACCCTTCCTGCCTCTTCCCGACCCGTCAACTGGGCCAATAACGGCAGTGGTCTAACCAAATTTCGCATTGGCTGCCGCTGGTCCCCCAATAATTATTGCCGTCTCATCGAACTGCAATTCCGCCGATTACCCACTTACTACCGCGTGAGCAGCAGAAAATTGACCGACCAGATCACCGGCAAAAGCTACACCTTTTCCTACACCTACGAAGGCGCTTCGATGAACAACGAAATCGGTTTCGGCGAGTTCAACCAACCATTATCTACATTTTACGACCCGCCCTTCACCGTCTTTCGCGGCCACAAGAAAGTCATCCAGATCGGCCCCGATCAACGTAAAACAACCACCGAGTTCTACCAGCTCACCAAAGACCGTCCTTATTACAGTGAATTCTATGTAACCGGCTCGCCGATGAAGATAACCATCCAAAACGGTTCCAATCAAAAACTAACCGAAACGATCCTCTACTACGCCTATGATGCATGGACGCCGCAGTATCCCTTCAGCACAAAAGCAGATCTTCGTATTCGCTGGGTACGAAAAGCCAGTGAAGAGAACCTGGTGTACTCTTCCAATGGAACGACCTGGACGGCATCCAAAAAATACTTTTACTATGACCCACTCCGGCAAAACGGCCAGCAGTACGGCAATTTGACCAACCTGGTCGAATCATTCTGGAATGGAAGCACCTGGCAGGATTACCGCGTCCACTGGTGGGGATATTATCCCAATAACTCCGGCAACCTCTACCTGGTCGGCTTGCCCGGTTATCATAATGTGTATGCCTGTCCCGGCGGTTCTCAAAACGGAAATTGTTACACCATCGGTCAGGCGGGTATCTCCGCCAGCCTTGTCCATTATTCCTTGTGGTATCTATACGATAATCAAAATATGTACAATCTCCCTCCAACTGCCGGGGTTTTGACCGGCCATCGGTTGCTGCTCTACTGGCAGGATCCGGTCAATCTAACCGGCCCTATTTATCAGGACACCGCTTATTCCTACGACAGTTGGGGTAATCAAATCTCGGTCAATCGCTACATCCAGCCCAACATCTTCAACGGCTTTGCTGCCGGTTCGTTTCAGAATACCTCCTTCTGTTACGGGGTGGCCAATCAACCGGCCGGTTGCAGCGATGACGGTTATTACACTTTCCTAAAATGGGAAAAGAACGCCCTTTCACACGTGACCACTTATCAGGATTTTGACTTCCGCATCGGCAAACCGCGCCGGGTCACCGACCCCAATAGCAACGATGTCTGGTTGACCTATGACAGTTTTGGCCGTTTGACGAGTGAAGTCCACCCCGGGGATAGCTCCACCCTGCCCACCACTCGCTATGTCCATTGCGACACCTGTTATCCCTATATGTTTGCCATTGTTCAACGCATCGAGGCCGGGAACGACAGTCTGCTGTTCAAAAAGCGTTTCTTCTTCGATGGCTTGGGCAGGATCATCCAGACTCACATTCCCAACGCCACTTTGCAAAAACCCGACCAGAGCGGTGTTGAATCTCGCGACATCGTGGTGGATTACGATTACGATGCTTATGACCGCCTCATCCGCGAAACAGTCCCCTACGACACAAACCCTACCATGGGCTACAAAGGTCAGGCGTTCAGTGTGCAACCCTTCACCGCGACCACTTACGATATACTGGGCAGACCGTTACAGATTATTCGGCCGGACGGTACGATCGAAAGCGCTTACCAGTACAACGGTTTGGAAACCTCGATCACCAATGCCAACAATCAGACCACCTACCAGACGCAGGACGTATGGGGGCGAATTATTGAGGTCAAGCCACCCGCCGGGCCGAAAACTCGCTACCTGTACGACCCGCTCGACCGGTTAACCGCTGCCCAGCAGATCGAACGCAACAGCACTACCCCCTTTGCGGTAACAAATATTTCCTACGATTACGGCGGGCGTAAAACCTCGATGATTGACCCCGACATGGGCTACTGGAGCTATGCCTACGATGCGCTTGGTAACCTCACCCGCCAGACCGATGCTCGCGGACAGCGAATTTGTCTCTATTACGATCCGCTCAACCGTTTGCTCGGTAAACATTATCGCAGCGATGATGCCTGCCCCTCCTCTCCAACCTATCAGGTCAGTTTTGCCTACGACCAGGGCACAAACGGCAAAGGCCAGCGCACTTCGATGAGCGACCCCAGCGGCAGCACCAGCTGGACGTACGATGCGCGCGGTAGAATGATCTCCGAAACCAAATCCATCAGCGGGCATGGCACCTATCGCATGGAATGGGTCTATAATTCTGCTAACCAGATCCAGCAGATCAAGTACCCCGGTGGTAACGATGGCAGCCTGGGCGAAACAGTCACCTACACCTATCACCCCCAATTGACCGTGAGTACGGTCAACGGCGCCACCCTGTATGCCCCGGAATTACGCTATGATGCTGCCGGAAGAACCGTTGAGCAGCGCTTTGGCGGCTCGGCCACTGCGCCGATGCTCAAACAAAAATTCGAATACTTCGATTGGAAAGTTTATCCAGGGGGAAACTGTCAAAATGCCGCCTCGTGTGGACGATTGAAGAATATCCTTGTCGAAAAAGTCGCTTCTCAACCGGCCGTTCACCTCAACCTGATGTACACCTATGACCCGACCGGTAACATCACTCGCATTGACGATTTTGTGATGGGCAGCCCACAATCTCAGCAATTCGCTTATGATAGCCTGAACCGTCTCGTATCGGCCTCTACCAGCGGTGGCACGAACGGCCTCTATAGCGAAACCTACGCCTATGACAACATTACCGGCAATCTTTCCCGCAAAGGTGCCCCCGGTCAAGAGGGATATTACGCCTACGATCCGCTTCACAAGCACGGTGTGCAACGCGTTACCGGCATTGGCGGTAGTAACAAGACCGTCTCCATCCGCGCACGTGGCAGTGTCGCAGGTGGGGTTTGGCCGGAGATGAAGCTGTACGTCAACGGTCAGGAAAGAGCCGTCTGGTCGGTAACCTCGACCGCCTACGCCGACTACTCGGTCTCGACATCCCTCACCGGTCAGGATGTCTTTGAGGTCGTATTTACCAACGATGCGGTGATCAACGGCGAAGACCGCAATTTGTATGTGGATTATGTCATCGTGGACGGACAGACCCTTCAGGCCGAGGGCGGAGCGGCCATCCTCGACCGCGGCCAGGGAAGCGCTTCCTTTGACGGCGTAGATGTCATCTTTGGCCAGGAAGCCATCTACTGGAATGCCGCTCTGCGCTTCGTGCGCGGCAGCCGGGCTTTTGCCTACGGTTACGACCAGAATGGCAACATGACCAGCCGCCTTCAAGATGGCGCTGCCTCGATACTGACCTACGACGCCGACAACCGGTTAGTGCAGGTAGCGCGCAGCGGCAATGTCATCGTTTCCTTTACCTACGACGGGGACGGCAAACGCGTCAAAGGAGTGGATAACGGACTGGTCACTCTATATCTGGATGATTTCTTCGAGGCCGTGCTGGCCACCCCCACACCAACCTCAACCGCCACAGCCACCCAAACCAGCACTTCCACCCGGACCTCCACGGCAACCGCCACCCCCACAAGCACCCCCACCTCAACGTTCACCCCCACTGCTACACCGACTATAACCCCCAGCCCCACCAACACCGCAACCCCCACCGCTACCCAACCACCCGACCTGATCTTCGCCGATGGCTTCGAAAGCGGCAACTTGAACGCCTGGTCTGCCGTGGCAGGTGGGGCAAACCTGAGCGTGACCACCCCTGCTGCCCTGCGTGGTAGTTACGGCTTGCAAGCCGTGGTCAACGACACCACCACCGCCTACCTGCAGGACAACTCCCCCACCGCCGAGCCGCGTTACCGCGCCCGCTTTTACTTCGACCCCAACTCGGCCGTGATGAGCAACGGCCACAGCCAATTCATCTTCGTTGCTCTTGATGAAAGCCTTTCTCAGAATAACGACATCCTCCGCCTGAGGCTGAACTACCAGAACGGCTACCGCCTGCGTATTGAAGGGCGTCAGAACGACGGCAGCCTGTCCTATGGCGCTTACCAGACCCTCTCCGACGAGGCTCATTTCATCGAATTCGACTGGCAAGCGGCTGCCAACGGCCGGGTGGATATGTACCTCGACGGGCAGTTGGTGAACACCCTCTACCTGACCACCGATCAGTTGCGAGTCGACAGCGTGCGCCTGGGACCGCAGGTCGTGACTGCCGGGGTGAGCGGAACGCTGTTCTTCGATGCTTTCGAATCGCGCCGCACCAGTTACATCGGCCCCTCGGCCTTCCGGCCCACTCTGACGGTGGCAGCAGGCTGGTCACCGCTCACCAACATCCTCGAACGGTTTTGGCACTGGCTGAGCACTCTTTTCGCCCACCCGCCTGCAGTCCAGCAGCCCGCCCTTTTGCAGGCCGTACCCGCCGGGCAGACCTGGCGCAACTACATCCTCATCGGCAGCCAGCGGATTGCTGTGAGGGAATATACCGCCGCCGCCAGCAGTGTCTATTTCCTGTTCGGTGATCACCTGGGTTCGACCAGCGTAGTCACCGATAGCGTCGGCTCATCTCGTTCCCGCTATCTCTACAAAGCGTGGGGCGAATTGCGCTATACTACCGGTGAGTATTCCGTGCGCAACAAATTCACCGCCCAACGCGAAGAAGCCACCCTGAGCCTGTACGACTACCGCGCCCGCTTCTACGACCCCCTGCTGGGACGCTTCATCCAGCCGGATAGCCTCGTGCCCGGGGCGGGTAACCCGCTGGCATGGGACAGGTATGTCTACACCCTCAACAACCCGGTTCGCTACACCGACCCAATAGGACATCGAGCATGTAATGGTACACACCCCCGCGATTGTGAACCAGACGCACCCCTCACTTCTTATGGCTATAAAAATGCCATCCATCATGAATTTGGATGGACCGTCTTGGGCAATTTCTCCCTTGTCCAACTTCAAATCATTATGAAAACTGGCATTGATATTCGTGCTTATGCAGACTCACACACTGGTGGTCAGGGTGATTATTGGATTAAGAAAAACTTGGGTAATGTGGTATTCCATGTGGGTGGGTTAATTCAAAAATATGCATCTCTCAAGACCGGTGCGCCCACTTCACTGGTTGCACCACACCGCCATGTCTGGCTGTCAAGTTCGTTTGAGACCTTTTGGCATCCTCATCAGCACATTGCCCATGAATTGGGTCATGTTTTCGATAACAATTTTGTCAATATAGGTATACTACCTGCCACCGTCATCGGTGGGAGCCTGGGTGATGCTGCGGTCAGATTTGCAGGCGGTATTCCGCTAGGCAAGAGATTCAATACCCCTCCACTTCAAATTCCAGAGGATTTCAAATGGGGAAGTTTCGCTCGAAGTGGATATGGCAATGGATCAACTGCCGATTACTTCGCAGAGGCTTTTGCCTGGAGTATCTACAATCCAGAGGTTGTTCCCGGCTCGTTATCAATATGGGTCAGTGCTATCGTTTCGCTCACTCAATAGGTGGTCCATGAAAATTCTTCATTTTCTTCTTTTGTTTGGAATTCTCTTTCTATACCCCCTGGGCTGTACCCCACCACCCCCCTCCACTCCAGAACCAGGTCAGATTATTCTTGATTCACCTTGCTCTCCGCCTTGCTGGTATCAGATCATTCCGGGTAAAACCACCAATGCTGAGGTGCCCCCCCTGCTCAGTCAGATACCAGATTTTGATCAAGAACGCTCCACAAAAATCGGCCCCTGGGCTGGTTATTCAGAGGTCTATAGACTATACTTTCATGGAGATTATTTTAAGGGTGAGATTCTCATGCAGGATGATGTTGTAAATCGTATCGGTTTATTTGGAAATTTCAATCTGAGTTTAGAAAACACCATTGAAACCTTTGGGAAACCCGATCAAGTTGTAATTTCGAGGGTTTGGACTGGTGATATTGCCACAAAGAGCCTTTACCTGCTTTACCCTGAGACCGGATTGGTTATTCGCGTGGATCAAAGTGGCTTCAAGCCAATAACGGTTGAAAGGGCTGATCAGGTAGATTTTATTTGTTTCTTGAATGCCGATACTTACTTCGATTCACTCACCCAAACACCGGAAATTGTGACCTCAGAAGAACTTGCCAAACAAATTCTTTCCTGGCCGGGGTGGGGAGCAGTGCTGGAGGATTAAACGCCGTTGATAACAAATTGCCACTTCACCGCCCAACGCGAAGAAGCCACCCTGAGCCTGTACGACTACCGCGCCCGCTTCTACGACCCCCTGCTGGGACGCTTCATCCAGCCGGACAGCCTCGTGCCCGGGGCAGATGACCCGCTGGCTTGGGACAGGTATGTCTACACCCTCAACAACCCGGTTCGCTACACCGACCCCAGCGGCCATATGTTTTCAGTTGATATGGATAGTGGTGTTAAGCCCGAGGTTATTGCCAAAGAAATAGAACACGAGTTTGAATGGAAAATTCACGGAGAGTGGAAACTTGAGCAATTATTTATTGTCTGGAATACCGCTATATTTCTTCGACACTCCATCGCCACTTTTCGTAATGATGATGGAATTAACTGGATAAGGAATTATTTAGGGGGAACGAATTTTTACCTTTCCATTTTTGATTTTTCATTGGCACCAAATGAAAAATCGGTGTTTTTACCAAAAAACTTTGAAAATATGCTATGGGAAGGTGGGGTTAATGGAATGATACTCCATGAATTAGCCCATGTTCTTGACAATAGGATTGCTTTGGAATCTGCGAGGGGTGCAAGAATTTATCCATCTGCCCTGAAAGGCAATGGGAACATAAATGGAGTTCTTATTCCAGCAGTAATAGCTGGTGGTGGTCCAGCGGATGAATTATACAAGTTTGCAGGTGGAACACCCGAATTTCTACGATTTAGAGGTGGGATAAATACCCCAATTCAAAATCAATTTGGGATTAATTACTCATATGGAAACAATAGCTCAGCCGACTATTTTGCTCATGCTTTTATGGTGTCGATTATAGATTATTCAAACGTTCCTGAAATAGCACGACTGTGGATGAAAACTTATATAAGCTTATTGAAGTAAATCTTTCTCATCTGCGTGGAGGTGATTGTGATAAGGAAAATTCTCAAATTAGTTCCCCTCTTTTTTACAATAATGATAAGTTCATGTAATCACCAGTTATATCCATCCATAGTATTAAATTGTGATCCACCTTGCTGGGGTGAGGTTATTCCCGGTGAATCGGCTAAATCATTTGTATTGGAAACTTTGAGAGAAAATCCTGAAATTGATCGGGAAACCATCGAAAATTCACTAATTCCTCAATTTTCATTCCCAGACGTAGTCTCATGGAGTTTTTCAGAGGGTGGAGAAGGGATTGCTTATTTTGATAATGATATCTTGATGCAAATTGAGTTTCGCAAGTTGAAATACCCTCTTGATTACTTAATAACTGAGTTTGGAGACCCCGATTATGTGTTTATAACACCATATTGGGGTAGGGAAATCAATATTTGGTTGTTGTACGAGGATCAAGGAATATTATTAAGTTATACAAAAAAATTGAACTTAAGCGATTTTGTAAAAATAGGGTCACAAGATAGGATTACCACGATTGCATATTTCGATCCTAAAATAGAAGATAGGATTATGAAAGACATAACCAGATCGGCAAGAGAATATTACGGTAAATCTCTGGAGGTGTTAAAACAACCATGGACAGGTTATGGTGAATTTGAAATAAGATAGTCTCTTCAGATTTCAGATCTTTCCAAAAGCAGAAATATCATTGGGATAAATTAGTGTGTTGAATTCCCACACACTTTTGAACCTACCCCCAGGAAAATTCTAACGATAAACCTAGACCGCCTGCTTATCTCTCGCAGGCGGTCTGTTCGGCTCGTTTCGGCACGCATACGGCGGTTACTTGATCCATTGGTCGAGCCGTCTATCCAGCGCATACTGCCCGCTGCCGATGTACACCGCCGTCCAGATGAGAAGGACAATGAACACGACAGCGAACAGTACTGCAACCACCAGCAGGATGGTATCCACGGCGGCGGTGTCCAGACCCAAGAGGGTCTCGAAGTCCACCCCCGCCAGATACAACCCCGCCCCGGCCAGGAACAAAATCAAGTGTTTCATGGCTGCTCTCCTTTTTTCGAGTGGTTTTTCGGGCTGGCTGCCCTCTGACCGCCCACCCTCACGGATGAGCAGACAGAGAAGGCAGCCAGCCGCCACCCGTCCCGGCACACTGCGGGTAAGCGTGCCGGAAATGCGGAGAGCAGCCACTCCCGCCGTATTCGCCTGTCAACGAGCCGCCCGGAGACCAGGGACGGGCTGATCCCCGGACGGGGAAGGGGAACGCTTCCCCCACCCCCGTCCGCTTACCAGCGTTCCAGCCACAACGGTTCTGCCGGGGTGATGTCCACCATCTTGCGTAACTCGTCCCCGATGAAACTGAGCGACTTCAAGTCGGTGGCCACCCCGCCCAGCCGCTCCGCCTTGCAGTCCCGCACCAGTTTCTCACGTCCCTCTTCGTTCGCTGCACACAAGGCCACCCTGCCATCGTTCAACGCCGCCAGGTTCTTCCACTTCCTGCGGCTGCCATCGCCACGCTCCACCTCGACATACCAGCGCTCACCGTCCCGCTCCACCTGCAAGTCGGGCCGGGCAGCCCCTTCCACCTCCGGCAATATCACGGCGTCCCAGCCGCGCAGCCGGGCGTGCAGGGCAAAGGCCAGCGCCATGACGCTGTGCGCTTCTTGCGCCGCTCCCTGATGCAGCCGCAACAGCCGTTCCCACTCGCTCTCGACCACCGTCCAGCCCCACAGGGCGCACAGAGCCCTGCCGTCCTCAGACAGCCGATAAACTGCCAGCCCGGTCTCGAACGGCCTGTACATGCGGATGTTGTCGCTCACCAGCAGCCCGCTCTTCACCAGATCGTCCACCGGACGGCGGACCGAGTTCGTCCGCTCGGACAACCCCTCGACCACGCTCACCACCCGGTCAATCTCCATCCGGCTGCTGATGCCCCCTCTCGCCACCGCATACAGCACCAGTACCTTACGCCGGTAGCGGATGCCCGATTCTTTCGGCTTCAACTGCGCCTTGAAGCGTTCCGGTGCAGGCGGAACGACCATCCCGCTCATCTCCTCGACCAACTTGCGCCACAATTCGGGCAGTTCGGCAGGGGTGAGGATGCGCTCGGCTGGCCGTCTGGCTTCGCCCTTCTGCTTCGGCTTTTCCTTCGCCTTTGCCTCATCCAGCCGCTGCTGCAATTCCTCACGGGCGCGGCGTTCCTGCGCCGCTTCCATCTGCGCCCGTTCCAGCCGCTCCCGCAGGGCGGTCAGTTCACCTTCCAGCTGCACAATCCGCCGTTCCAGCGCTTCATGCCCGTTACCATTCGGCTTCGTCCAACCGCCACCCGTCCCCACGCTGACGCCGTTCCAGAACGCCGTCCAGTCCGCCGCCGTCCAGACCTGCGGTATGGCGGGGTTGTCCCGCCTGCGGGCTTCCAACGCTTCCCCTGCCAGCCGCTGGGCCAGTTCCAGCACCAGCGCCCGGTACTCCCGCGCCACCCGCTCGGCGTTCTGGCGCAGTTCCCGCTCGGCGTTCAGAATGTCCTCCAACGCCCGCTCACGGTAGGCTTCCACCACTCACCTCCGCCACCTTCCGGCTGGCTTCTGCCACCGCTTCCACCGCCCGCTCCCGGCTGTCGCCCATCGCCCAATTCCGCAGGGCTTGCGCGGCAAACACCACCGCTTCCCGCTGGGGCTGCAAGACGGCCTGCCCACCCTTTGCCATCTCGTTCAGGATGCGGTCTGCCGCCACCTGCACCCGCAGGGGGTCAAGCGGCCTGTCCAGCAAGGCCGCCATCTCCTCGCAGGTCTTTTGCAACTCCCGCAGTTCCTGCCGGTAAGCGCGCTCGGCCTTGTGAATCTGCCACTCCGAGTAGGTCAGGATTTTGCCGCCTTCCGGCGTGAACAGCCAGCCCAGCACGCCCAGCAGTATCAGGGCAATCACGGCCACGATAGCGGCCACAACCGAAAACTCTCTTGCGTCAATCTCAATCTCCAAGCCTCGCTCCTTTCTGCCCGTGCCGTGGGGCAGGCGTTCGGCCTGTGCGTCCCGCCTGCCTGCTGTCCTACCAGGTCAGCCCGGCGACCATCTGGTACACCAGCACCAAGACCCGCTTGGCCAGCAGATTTCCCACGAACAGGGCGGCTGCCACCTGGACGGCAGACAGCCACAAACTGACGGCTGCACTCCTCATAGGGCGGAGACCTCCTTTCGCCGAATCTGGATCCCCGCACCCTGGTGAGTTTGGCAGACCCCGGGCATCCGTCAAACTCCCTACCGCCGGTTGACCCGCATCTCCGACACCGCCACGACCCGCACGGTCAATTGCGGCGATGAGGGGATGAGCAGTTTCAGCCCGGCGCTGGCCGTGCAGCGCGCCACCGTTGGCGATAACAACGATATGCCGGTCAGGGCAGGCGAATAGCCGACAATGCCCTTGTTGGCCACCGTCCCGCTGAACGCCTGCGCCGCATAAGACGCACCCAGCCCCAGATTGATTTGCCGTGTGCCGGTGCGGACAAAGGTGGGCGTGTCCAATGCCTGCGCCGCCGCTTCACAGGCGGCATCCGCCGCCGCCTGCAATTGGGCTTGCAGATACAACGCCCGCACGATGTCCACCGTCAGCACCGCCAGCGGGATGACCACGAAGGTCAGCACGATCACGAAATAAGCCATCGTCTGCCCGCGTTCGCCGTTGCGGAATGTCCGTTTCATGCCTACCATCCTTCCTGCCGGAAGGTGGCCTGCGCCTGACCTTTGAACTCCACCGCTCCGCCACCGCCCAGCAGTCCCAACATCGAGCCGATGTAATTGGGGGCCGTCCAGTTCACCGTGACCACCACCAGCGAACCGGGACGCCCGCCGCCCGAAGCGGCCACCGAATACTCCCCAATCATCGTCCGCGACAGCGCACTGTGGGCAGCGGAAGCCGCAGCCGCCGCTGCCCCGCCCTGCGTGACCGAGCCGACCCGTGCGCCGTAATTGGCGGCATTCGCCGCCGCTACGGACGCATACCCGGCAATGGCGAAGTTAATCAGCGCAAAGGTCAAGACCAGCACCACCGGCAGCGATACGGCGGTCTCCGCCATCGCGTTCCCAGCCTCATGCCGTCTTTTGACCATCGCCGACCTCCGACTAGATACCGCTGGCAACCTGCATGATTTTGCCCAGAATGTTGATGCCCAAGGCCTGAAAGCCTGCCAGCGCCACCAGCAGGATGAGCGCACCGACTACGGCGTACTCGCCCATGTCGTTCGCCTCACGGCTCAGCAAGAACAGTTTGATTTTCTCGAACATGACTTAACCTCCCGAAATGATTTGAACTGGAATGGATAGAAACGCACCTGCCGCAAACACGGGCACCGCCGGAAAGCGGGCAGTACGCCCGTGACGCAGCCACACTCCCGCTCCGACCAGCAGTCGAAGCACCACCGCCAGCAGAAAGCCTGCGGGCATGAACACTGCCATCGTTGCTAAAACCTTTCCGTCCGCTCCGCCTGTACCTCCTTTCCAGAACGAAAAGAACATGACCACGAACACCAGCCCGAACAACCAGAGGGTTATTCCACCCTGCCATACCGCCCACAATCCTGCCAGCGCAAAGGGGGGAATGGTCAGGATGTTCGGCACGCTGCGGGTGCGAATGTCGTACACCGCACACACCACCAGCCAGACCATCACCGCTCCGGTAACAAGCCATGCCGTCATTTTTTCTCCGCCAGGGGGACACGGTAGAAATACAGCCGCTTGGGTTCGCCCCAATTGACACCCAGCGCCTTGCCCACCTGCCCGGCTTCGATGTCGAACCACTCCCCGGCGTTCAGGATCGAGCGTTCCTCCACCTGCACCTTGCCGGGATTGCGCCCCAGAAGCGGGTCAACCAGGTTGGCCACCTTGCCGTTTCTGGCTTCCAGCGGCTTCAACAGCCGTTTCAGCCGGTCGGGTGAGAAGGGCGAGACCACCAGCCGGGTGGCGTTGTCGGTCAGGAACGAGACCGCCAGAGCCTCACCCTGCACCCGCTCCACGCCGGTCAGGGTCAGGTCAAGGTGCTGTCCCAGCCAGGCCAGCGGATTTTCCACCCTGACCGCCTGACGCTGCTTCTCCCGCTTTTCGGCAACCTGCATCAGATACCAGTCGCTCAATACCTGCTCCATCTCCCGCAGAGCGGACGCCTGACGGGAGTTGTACAGGGTGAGGATGGCACCCAGCATCAGCACGGCTGCCAGTGTCGCTGCTGCCCATAAGTCCATTACTTCACCTCCTGCAAGTCTTTGATTTGTTCCATGCGCTCCGCCAGTTTGCGAATCGCTTTGGGTCGTTCGTCTCTCATCGCCGAGTACCCCAGCGCTGCCGCCAGCCCGATGAGGGTCAGGAACGGCCACAAGGCCCGGCGCACCACCTCCACCGCTGCCTGCACCTCGATTTTGGGCGGTTTGACCGCCACAGTCGGCTGCGGGGTCGGTAACACCACGCTCACCGCCGGGGGTGTGCGGGTCGGTTCTTCCCGTTCTTCGGTTGCCGTTTGGGTCGGGGTGGCCGTGGGGATCGGGGTGGCCGTTGGCAGGACGACAATCACCAGCGGCTTTGTGGCAGTCGCTTCTTCCCGTTCCTCCACCGTTGGCGTGGGTGTGGGAGCGGGAATAATCACCGTCCCGCTCGCCATAACCGTGCGGCCTGCGATGTCCGTGACCTGCACGGTCACCGGGTACTGTCCCGGCGCGGCCTGCGTGCCGTCTGCAAACTTGCCGTCCCACTGCACCGGATTGGGAATGTCCTCGATACTGTCCCCGCACCATTCCACCTTGCGGTCAGAGGACGGGTCTTGAATCGTCAGGCAGACCTGACGGATGGGCAGATCGCCGGGGGTAATGCTGACCTGCCCGCTCTCGCTGATGACCCACTGGCGGGTTATCTCCGCCGCAGGCAGGGCGTTGCTGACCAGCACATCCACGCCGGTGGTGTAGGTATTGCCCGCTTTGTCCGTCAGGCGCAGGTACAGGCGTTTGTACCCGCCGTTGGTCTGGGTGGTGTCCCACTCGTAAGTCCAGCGGTCATTTGTAGCAGTGATTTCCTGCCACTGATAACCCATCGAGAACGAGATTTCCAGCCGCAACAGTCCCGAAAGGGCATCGGACGCATCACCCGCCAGTTCTACCGTCCCGGAGAGCAGTTCGGGCAGGGCATCGAAGCCGCCCTGCGGCGGGGTCAGGTCAATCCCGAACGAACGCCGGATTTCCGTCACCCACCCGGCCTTGTCCTCCACCTCGCCGCGGACAACATGCCAGCCTTCTGCTTCGATGACCGCCTGCGGCAGTCTCACCTCTGCCACGCCCGAAACGGCGTCCTCGCCGGTGAGATTCACCTCCACCGCACTGCGGTACCAGTCCTCGACACCCGCCTCACCGGTGAGGGTTATCGCTCCCACCGGCGGGGTCTGGTCAAGGGTGAAGGTGTACCGCCGAATACGTGTGTTTCCGGCGTTGTCTGCGGCGCGGATGTCCAGCACGATTTCTCCCTCGCCGTCTATCTGCGGCGTGCCGTTCTGCCATGTGCCGTTATTCAATCGCCAGGCACTCGACTGAACACCCGCAAGATTGTCGTCCGTTGCATAACTCACCTCGAAGGGTGAAACATACCAGCCGTTTTTCCCGTCCGCTGCCGGAATGGACGGTGTGATGGTCGGGGCAGTCCGGTCAATGCGGACGGTCAGGTTCTCACGGGTCAGATTGCCCGCCTCGTCCTCCGCCTCGATTTCGACATCGTACACGCCCTCATCGGTCAGGTCGAGCGGCAAAGTCTGCCACGCACCTCCGTCCACCCGCACCCGCACCGCTGCCAGCCCGGAGAGGGCATCGCTGGCAGCGGCGTCCAGCGTTGCACCCGCCACATACCAGCCGTTATCGCCGTCCAGCGGCGATAGTTGCGGCGTGAGAACCGGCGGGGTGGTGTCCACCCGCACGCTGAAAGCCTGCGTGCTTTGGTTGCCCGCCTCATCCACCGCCCGGATGAGGACGCTGTGAACGCCCTCCGAAAGGGCGAGATTCGGCTGCCCGTCCACCTCCACCAGCACGATTCCACTGGTGGCATCGCTGGCCACCCCGCTCACCTCGACATCGCTAACATACCAGCCGTTGTTACCGGCTGTACCGGCCCCATCCAGCCCGTTGATCGTGGGGGGTGTGGCATCCCGCTGCACGGTTGCGGTTGCCGTGTGGCTGTTTCCGGCGTTATCCGTCACCCGCACCGTGACGGTATGCGTTCCGTCTGTGGTGATGGTCAAACCATTCGGCTGCCATGCCCCGCTGCCCAGCCGTGCTTCCCGGCTGGCCACCCCGCTGGTGGCGTCATCGCCCACTGCGCCAATGGCCACATCCGAGACATACCAGCCGTTCTGTCCGTCCACCGGCGGCAGGGAAACGCTGGCTGTGGGGGGCGTGCTATCCACCCGCACCGTGCTGCTGACTGTGCTTGACCAGTGACCGGCATAATCCTGCGCCCGTCCCTCTACCGTGTGAACGCCGTCCGTGCCAATCACGGCACTGCTCTGCCACGCCCCGCCGTTCACCCGCACCTGTCTGACGGCCACCCCGCTGGTGGCGTCCGTACCACCGGCGGAGACGGTGGGATTGCTGATAAACCAGCCGTTCTGTCCGTTGGGGGTGGGGATATTCAGGCTGGCCACCGGCGGAACGGTATCTCGGCGCACGGTTGCATATACCAGATCCGATTCGTTCCCGGCCACATCTACCGCTTGGGCATACACATAATTCACCCCATCGGTAGTAACGGTTAGGGATGACCCGCCCCATGCACCGTTATTCAATCGTGTTCTTACAACATCAATCCCACTGGTGGCATCGCTTCCGCTGGCCGTCGCCGTCACGTTTGAAACATACCAGCCGTTCAGACCATCCGCCGGGGGAACACTCAAACTGACCAATGGCTTAACCGTATCAATCCAAACGGTCTCGCTCATCGAAGATGAATTACCGGCGTAATCGGTTGCGGTAATTGTGACCGTGTTCTGCCCCTCTGCCGAAACCGAACAGGGATTTGACCCACACGAGAGAACGACACTGGCCACCCCGCTGGTGGCATCGCTGGCATTCGCAGAGAACTCCACGGCGGAACGGTACCAGCCGTTGCGGAAATTCTGACCAGCAACCGAGTACGACAAGGATGGCGGCACGGTATCCTTGCGAACGGTCAGGTTGCTTGTTGACGAGTTACCGGCATTATCGGTTGCCGTAGCCGTAACAGTATGAACACCATCACTTTGAATAAAACAAGAGCCTGAACCACAACTTGCACAGGAAGGGCAAGACATCGCAATACCCGCCAGACCGGAGACCGCATCGCTTCCGCTGCCCGTCACGGTTACATTGCTGCGGTACCAGCCGTTACTGCCCAGTGTGCCGGACGGCGAAAGAGACACGGTCGGGGCACCCGCATCGAACTTGTAGGCCAGGCTGTTCTTGGCGCTGGTATCGCCGTAACTGGACACCGCCCAGTACCAGAATGTCCCCTGTCCCTGCGGCGGGGTGAAGCCGCAAGACGCTCCACTGCACGACACCGCCGCCTCGTTTCCGCCGGTGTAATTGCCTTCCATGCGGATAATCGAGTAGCCGCTGACCGGCTCACTCCCGCTCACATTCAGGGACGCCCCGCCCCGGCACCAGCCGTTGCTGCCCCATGTCCCGCAGGTGAAACTGCCGCTGGCCGTCGCCGGGTTGTGGGTCACATTGACATAGCGCGGCTCGTCCTCGTAGCAGGTATACAAAGCCGTGTTGTTGTACGGCGGCGCACCGCAGAAACAACCGTAATCGTTGTCGGCGCAGCGTCCGCCGGGGTCGGCATACGCACACCGGCAGACCATCTGCCAGGGCGAGTTCTGGTAGATCGTCCGCACATAGCCGTCCTGCACCGTGACGGTACGGGGTCGAATCGGCCCGGTATAGGCGGCAATCACCACCGTGACGCTCACCAGCGCCGCCGCCAGTGCTGCCAGAGGCGAGAGTTTTCCAGACCACCCTCGCATACCCGCCTCCCCTATTGCCTCGCCGCCCAGCGCAAGAGCCGGTCAAGCACCAGCCCGGCGCAAAGACCTGCCGCAAAGATTCCTGCCATCAAAGTCCATTCCATCGCAAACCTCCTTACCAGACGAACGGCAGCAGCCGCCAGCGTACCCGCTGTCCGTAGTCGGCGTAGCCGTCCAGAATGCGCTCTTCCCAGCCAATCCGCAGGACGAAAACAAAGACAATGGCAATCAACAAAATCACATTCCACAGGATTGGATTGGAGAGCGTGACCGCACCGAACGAAAGCAACTCCCCGGCATACATCGGATGGCGGATGAAGCGGTATGCCCCGCTCACCACCAGCCCCCTGTCCGCCGGGGCAATGCCGAAACTGCGTCCCAGAGACGCCAGTCCCCACAGCGAAAACATCACCCCGCCAAAAGCCAGCACCGGCCAGCCATTTTCCTGCGCCGCAGGCTGCAAGCCGAAGGGTAAGACCGCCGCCAGCCAGGCGGTCAGTTTGCGGGTCAGGTTTGCCCCGCTCTTTTCCGCCCGGCGGGTCAGAAACAGGAAGGCCGCCAGCCCGGACTGCACCGCCAGCGGCAAGGCCATCCACGACCCCGCCGTGACCTGCGCCAGCCGGATACCCAGCAGCAGCCCAAAGACCACCGCACCAATCCAGTCCCCAGCCTTCCAGCGTCTCCACATCGCCGCACCTCAAAACGCACTGAACAGAGCCAGAAGTATCGGCAAGAGGATGGCCACCATGAAGGGCGCAAAGAAGAACAGCGTCATCGGCATCAAGAGGGTGTTATCCAGACTCGCCGCCGCCATCTGGACATGCGCCCGGTACTCACGGGCAAAACCCCGTGCCACCTCGCTCATCACCCGCGGGCCTTCCACACCCTTGCCCGCCACCTGGTCTAACTGCACCCCGAAGCGCAAGAGGGCGGGCAGGTTGTACCTTGCCAGCACTTCCAGCACCACCCCTTCCGCCGTGCCGGTAGTAAACGCCGGGCGTCCACTGCGGGACGATTCGGACACCGCTTCTTTGAGGATTTTCCCCAGCGGTCCCGGAATCTCCGCCGCCCGTGAGAGAGCCTGCTCCGGACTGGCCCCGGCGGACATCTCCGCCGCCAGTGCCGTTGCCGTTTCGGGCATCAGCCGCTGAATCTCCGCCCGGGTGTCATTGGCGGCACTGCGTACCCGCAGGATGGGGTAGTAAGCGGCAATCGGCACGGCCAGCCAGAAGACCGGCCCCGGCTGAGTCAGCAGCAGATAGACCAGCGCCGCCCCGCCGTACACCAGACTGCGGGCGAGGATACCGCCCACCGTCCAGTCGGCGTACTTACCGCCCAACTGCGCCATTTTCAGGTTGTCCGCCAGGCTCACCGGGCGGGTCTTGATGTACTGCTCGCCGTAGCGGTCAAAGGCGGACTGGTTGCTGCCGTCCAGCATCCCGCTCACCCGTGCCGCTGCGCCCCGCTCGAACTTGACGCTCTTCGCCATGCGGTAGGCAAAGAACGCCGCCAGTGCCGCAAGGACAAGTGCCACGATTTGCCGTACCTGATATGCGTCCATCTCAAAATGCCTCGTCAATCAGTTTGTTCATAAAGCCCCAGCCGAACAGCATCAGCAGGATGATTCCGGCGTAAGCCAGCTGCACAATCGGCTGCCGGACGGTGGCCGCCAGCGCCTCATTCCGCAGAATTAAGACCATCACGAAGGCCGTGATACCGGCAATCAGGCGCACGCTGCCTTTGGCACTCTTGCCGGTGGCCTGTCCCAACACCCGCGCATCCAGCACACCTTCCAGATTCTTGCTGGCCATCTCGAAAGCCGTCTCCCATTCCTTGCCGCCCGTCCGCCACAAGCGTCCCAGCAGAAAGACCACAATCCCCAGACTGCTGGACAACCCGAATGCTTCACGGGTCAATCCGTCCAGTGCCTCGAAACCTTCCCGCTGACAGCGCGGCAGAAACTCATCCCGCAGCCAGGTCTGCAATGCCCCGCCTGCCTGTAATGTCCGCAATTCATCCTCTACCGCTTGCAGGACGTTCGGCGTGACCTGCACGGTCGAGGACAGCCCGGTTAGAAACAGCGGTATCTCTTTCTCGATGTCCTGTTTGACCTGCGCCCAGGCCCCGTCTATCAACCCGTTGAACAGTATCCAGCCTCCGGCGAAACCAATCAGGCTGGTCAGGGGCGGCAAGCCCAAGACCGTGTTCAGGACGATGAACACCGCCACACCCGCCGCAATGCGGGCAACATCACGGGCAAAGCGTTCCCGCCCGGCCACATCCAGCCCTAACTTGCGGAACGCCAGCCGCAAGCGGTGGGCTTCACTGCCGAAAGCCACTCTTTCTTCCTGCTGCTGGATACCGGTCAGGGCGGCCACCCGGCTCTCCGCCCGGCTGCGCAGCTGCAAGCCCACTGCCAGCCGGTAGGCGATGAACGCCGCCGCTCCCGCGCCTACCAGCGGTACTACCTGCCGCACAATCGCCATCGCTTCCATGCCTACCTCCTGCTCACCGGCTTCATCGCCTTGTCGCCAAAGGCGTACAACTGCTCGAAAGCCACATTACCGCCTTTGAGTTCACTTTGAATCTCCCACACGCCAATCAAGCGGCGTTTGTCGCCGCTGCGCGGAACGCCCACCTGCACCAGCACCTCGATACCCTGTGCAATCAGGTCTTTGGCGTTCATCCGCTCGATTTTGGCGTCCACGCCCATAATCAACGCCATGCGGCTGACCATCGCCTCCGGGCCTTCGGCGTGGAAGGTGGACAGTCCGGGATGGTCGCTCATCTGCGCCCGGAACAGGGCTGCGGCGGCATCGCCGGTACGCACCTCGCCCACGATCAACCACTTGGGGGACATGCGCATGGCGTCATCTACGCCGTGCCGCAGGGTATAGTCCTGCACGCTGGTACTGCCCAGCGGGGCTTTGCGGGCTTCGATGGTGACCACATGCGGGTGATCCATCCAGATTTCTTCCGGGTCTTCGATTTTGACCACCCGCGCATCCTTCGGGATGGCATTGCACATCGCCGAGAGGAAGGTCGTCTTGCCCGAAGCCGTCCCGCCGATGACCAGCATCCGCACACCCCTGGACACAGCAGAGAGCAAATCGGCGATGACATTCTCCGGGGCCACCTGCCACTCCACCAGTTTCTCCGGTTTGACCGGCGCAGGCTCAAACAGGCGGATATTGACCGAGTACATCCCCGCCCGTGAGGGAACAATCGCCGGGTGCAGCACATGCACCCGCGCCCCGCCTTTCAGTCCCGGCAGCGATTCAATGCGGGGCAGTTTGGCAGAGACCGTTGGCAGGGCTTCCGAGATACCCCGCCCGGTAGGACGCAAAAGGGCTTCTACCATCCGCCCGCAGGCCTGCTGGTCGAGGTTCATCTCCACCGGCGAAAACTGCACTGCACCCTTTTTGAGAACAAATACCTTGCCCTCCGGCGTGATGGTGATTTCCGAAAGGTCATCCCGTCGCAGAAGCGGCAGCAACGCCCCCAGGCCGTTGACCCGTCCCACCACCTTCTCCGCCAGGGACAGCATCACATCGCGGGGGACCTCCAGCCTGCGCCGGGCCAGCACTTCACCCACCGCCCCTACCGCCCGCTGGTTGAGGGTGTCCACATCCACCATCTGCCGGAAGGTCAGGCCGTTCGCCAGGTCGTTGGCAGCGTCCTGAATGACCAGTTCCTGCTCATCCGCCGATAGCGTTACCTGCTGAAAGAAGTCCCATGACATCGCTCACCCCTTGCGAATGCGAATCGGCCCCAGTTTCACCACGCCCGCATCACTGCGAAAGCCGTTGTCGCCACTGGTTTTCTGCCCGAACAGCAAATCGCCCAGTTTGTGAATCGGACGGGCAAAGTTCTCACTGGCCGTCAGGACACTCCGCCCGGCATTGGCCGTTACCGCCACTTCGGGTATCTCCGGTATCACCGCCGTGACCGGCGGGAAGGCGGTCAGTCCGGCGGATTGAGCGAACGCCCGCGCCGCCTCGTGCCATTCGTTCATGCCCAAAAGCCCGTTGCGTCCCCGATTCAAGACCACAAAGACATTGGACGCCCCGACCCGGTGCTGCCCGGCGAGTTTCTGAAACACCACCCGGTAGGCTTCCGCCGTGATAACCGCATGGTCAATCGTGGGGTTGGAGACCAGTACCAGCGTGTTACTTGCCGAGATCGCCGAGGGATAACACCCCGAAACGGGCGTGTCGAAGATAATCACGGCGTAGCCGCCATAGGTGGCGGCAATCGCCATGCTGTTGATGCTGCTCTGCTCTTCCGGTTTTTGCAGCAAGTCCTTCTCCCGCAGGCTGTCCTGCAAGCCCACCAGAACATCCAGCCCGCCAACGGGCTGCACTGCCGGTTGAATGCCGTCCGCAAAGGTCGGGCGGGACAGCCACAGGGACAGGTTCGGGGTGGTTTTCAGGTTCAGGAAGGTGGGCAGGGACACATCCGGCGCGCTCAACCCCACCAGCAGGGTCTTGAAGCCCCGTTGGGCGGCGTCCAGCGCCAGCGCGGTGGCCACCGTGCTTTTGCCCGTGCCACCGGCCCGATTCCACACCGTAATCACCCGCAATCCGCCGATGGTGGTGGCAGTCTGCTGCCAGCGTGCCTGTCCTGCCAGGGCCGGGGCCTGCGAGCGCAATGCCCCGATTTCCGCCATGATGCGGGCGGACAGGTCGGGGATATTGACATCTCCCACGAACACACCCTTGACGCTGGTCATCTCCCGAATCGGGCGGATGATTTCATCCGGCACGCCGCCGGGCAAGACCACATACGCCGCACCCTGCACCCGGGTCAGGAATTGGGTCAGCGGTTCGGGGCCGCTGAAAATCGCTGCGTCCAGCAAAATCACTTCGGGGTTGTAGGACAGTTTGGCCTGCAAGTCCTGCGGGTCGGTCGCCAGCGTCACCACTCGAAAGCGGCTGTCCATCTGGAACGCCTGACTCCACACCCCTAACCGATTGGGCGGCCCTGCCAGCAGCAGGGTCACGGCATCCTGATTGCTCTCGTTACTCGTTCCCCATGCCATAGCCCACCTCGTTACTGCCCGGCTGCAAAGCCCACCGGGGTCGGCGTGGGGGTCGGGGTCATCTGGCGGATGACCAGTTCCGGCAGCCACAAGCCGCTCGTGTTCATCGGTTGGGCTTCGTCCGGCATGAGATACAGGGATAATTTCACATTATCGGCCTGGTCGAGGGCAGAGAGCAGTTCCACCGCATTGACCAGCCGCACGGCGGTTGTCGCCTCGATACCGGCAGACTGAAAGTCGTACACAACGGCCTGCGCTTTGGCAGGCACGGCCAGCACCACCACGCCCTCTTTGCTGCGCTGCCGCTGGACGGCAATACCGGTCTGCGGGTCGGGGGTGATAATCTGACCGGCGGCTTCTGCCGGGTCTTCCGCCTGAAAACTCGGCTGGATGTACAGCACCCGCAGGTTCTCTACGGTGGCCTTCGAGAATACCCCCTGCACGGTGTAGTCGCCGTCCGTCAGGATGGCGGTCACGCCCACCCGGTCACCGGGGCGGATGATGCCTGCCAGCCCAGCCGAATCACTCACCTGGATGGCCACCGCCCGCTCGTCCGGCTGCAAGGTAACCGGTTTTTCGCCCAGATGAGCGGTCAGAATCAGGTCGCCTGCACTGCGGTCAATCCGCAACGCCTGACCCACCGCCACTGCCGGGTCGGTTATCGCCCCTTCCGGCGGCAGCAAGTCTGCCGGGACGCCCTTCATCACCAGGTCGCCCTCCGTCAGGATATGACCGGCAGGCAGGTCAACGGCGGCTACCGCCACCTGCGTCTGCTCCGGCGGGCGCAGCAACGCCAGGGCAATGAAAAAGACCAGTACGGCTAACAGATAGGGTAAGTATTTCTTAATCACGCTTCACCTCGCAGATATTGATTTGCGCCATCGTAGATGGCCAGTGCCTCACCGAACTCACGCAAATCACAATGCACCACCCGCTGCTTACTGCCGTCCTTTTCCGTGACGATCAACAGGACGTACTGCGGCTGAATCGGGATGGCGTTCACGATTTCGCTCAATGGAATGCGTTGATTTCGGTCTTGCTCGTTCATCTCACTTTCTCCGTTGGGGTCGTTGTGGGGGTCAAAGTCGGTTTGGGGGTTGGGGTCTTGATCTCCGTCCACCACTGCGTCCGTTCTACCTGCGGCACGGGCGTATTGGTCGAGGGAAGCACACCCCGCCAAACGGTTGCGGTGGCCACCGCCTGCCAGCGTTCGCCGCTCATCCCCTCGCTCACCAGCAGGATGAGCGCCACCATCAGCACGAAAACCAAAAGCGGCACGAAGGCTTTGTTCACAGCGTTATCCTCCCCAGTTTCTCGGCAATCTCCGCATCGGTCGGTTCGGGCACGTCCAGCATCAGCGGACGGAACAGAATCGGCAATTGCATCTCGCGGCTGTGGGCATACGGGAAACGCCCAATCACCATCCCGATATGCTCATCTGCCAGAAACCGCCGCCAGGGTTCGTCCACGAACCCCTTTTCGCTTCTTGCAATCGCCGAAAGCACGATGTCCTTGTCTTTGGGGTTCTTCAAGAACCCCACCACGAGATTGTTGCAGGACGAGATAATCCCCTGCGGTATCAGGCTTGGGCTTTGGGTGACCACGCCGAAGTACGCCCCGTACTTTCTCGAATCGCGGAACATATTGCTGTATTGCTCGCCCACCGTTGGCGCGCTTCTGCCCTCGCTGGCGTCTCCGCCGCCTTCCAGCCCGGTGAAGATGATGTTGGCTTCTTCAAACACCATGAACAAATCCGCTTCACCCCGATTGATCTGCTTCTCCCGCCGGGCCACCATGTCGGAGTAAATCAGCCAGCCCGCCCAGCCCAGAAGCCAGGCTTTGGCGAAGTTGTCCAGGAACTTGCCGCCTTCCAGCACTACCACACCGTTGGGTCGGCCCAGGTCTTCCACCGGTATGGCATCCGCTCCGGGCTGGAATTGTGCCGCCGGTGCGCCCCGCACCAGCGACTTCAACCGCCACAGGATACCTTCCAGCACGCCCCGCCCCACCTGGTCACGCGGGTTGAGCGAGTCGTATTCCCGCTCGATTTCCTCGTACAGGTCGCCCAGCCCCACCCGCTTGCTGCGCTCCACCGCCACCCTTTGGCGGTCATCCGCCGAAAGGTCGCCCAGGGGCGTGCCTTCCACCAGTCCCAGGCGGGCGGCTTCCTCCGCCGAGACCCGTCCGTACTGCGGGTCTGCCCGCACCAGCGGGTCGTCCCCCATCACGCCCACCCGCA
>Ga0101944_10000917_pt1 | contig 73910 bp, 70 predicted proteins | sample DewCreD2012metaG_FD_75245 | JGI IMG/M metagenome (GOLD analysis project Ga0101944, IMG submission 75245) | Hot spring sediment bacterial and archeal communities from British Columbia, Canada, to study Microbial Dark Matter (Phase II) - Dewar... ... | reverse complement strand
GTTCGTTTCTCGTACACTAACTCCATGCAAACCGGTATGATTCCTAATACCGACCAGGAGAAGAATAGCATAAACCTGAATGCAACAGCGTCGCCCTATAAATTTTTGGCATTTACTGCAAATGCTACCTACATTAATACCTACAGTAAAAACCTGCCGGCCTACGGTTACAGCGGACAGAATGTGATGCAACAGTTCATGTGGTTTGGCCGTCAGGTTGATGTGGCCGATTTGAAACAGTACAAGTATCCCGATGGAAGCAAGCGTAACTGGAACTACAGCTACCATAATAATCCTTACTTCACCCTTTATGAGAACCTTAATGGTATTGATAGGGACAGGCTACTTGGTCAGGCAACTTCAACCATAAAGTTTACTGACTGGTTAAGCCTAAAGACAGGAATAGGAGTTGATTACTACACAAACTATAACAATGCACGTTCAGCTTATGGCGATATCGAAAGTCCCTATGGTTTCCTGAGCGAGGCAAAGCGCACATTCCGGGAGGTAAATACCGACTTTATGTTTATGATCAACAAGTCGTTTACTGAAAAACTTGCTTTTTCGCTCAACTTTGGGGGCAGCAGGATGGATCAGTTCACCCAATCGCTGAGCGCTTATACTACTGAACTTAGCGTACCCGATGTTTATACCTTTGAGAATGCTAGGGTACCTGTTGTTACCATGAACTACATTACCAAAAAGCGAATTAACAGTTTTTATTTTAATGGTCAGTTTATTTGGAAAAATGCTTTGTTCTTCGATTTTACAGGCCGTAACGATTGGTCGAGTACTTTACCTTCGGGCAATAATTCGTACTTTTACCCTTCGGTAAATATATCGGCCGTGCTGACCGACTTGTTCGATATTCAATCAAGAAAATTAAGCTTTGCCAAGCTTCGTGCCGGTTGGGCACAGGTGGGAGCCGATACTGATCCCTACCAGCTACAACCTGTGTATAGGTTCGACGATGGTTGGAATTCCGGTACCAAGCTGGCACAAATTTATATCCCTAACGATTTGCCAAATCCGAATCTTAAACCCCAACGAACCAATTCGTTTGAAATTGGTGCCGACCTGCGTTTTTTCATGAATCGGCTTGCATTTGACCTAACGTATTACTCTCAAAGCACCTACGATCAAATTATCCGTATGCCCATAAGCGCAACCACCGGTTATACTTCAACAATAGTTAATGCCGGTCAAATTGATAACAGAGGGGTAGAGCTGTCGGTAAACGGAATCCCCATTAAAACCCGTTCAGGCTTTGAGTGGAACGTAGGCGTAAACTTCTCCAGGAACGTTAACAAGGTAAGGAAACTTGCCGAGGGTCTTGACCAGTACGTACTGGGTGGCTACTGGAGTCTTGATGTGTTGGCTATACCTGGTGAACCATTTGGCGTTCTATATGGGTATGACTTTATGAGGAACGACGAAGGGAAAGTAATTCACATTGCAGGATTACCCTTACAGGGCGTTATGAAGCAGTTAGGAAACTATACGCCCGATTGGGTTGCAGGTGTAACCAACTCAGTTCGTTACAAAAACCTAACCTTTAGTGTTCTGGTTGATGCGCGTTGGGGTGGAGAGATCTACTCCATGACAAATACCTGGGGCCGATACGCAGGGGTGTTGAAGGAAACTCTTAAGGGTCGTGAGGGAGGAATAGTAGGTGTTGGCGTAATGCCTGATGGACAGGGCCGTTGGACTGAGAATGATGTGGTTGTTTCGGCTGAAGAGTACAATAAAGCCGCCTATAATAACAATATCGCTTACTCCAGCATTTTTGATGCAAGTTTTGTAAAGCTTAGGGAGGTTCAAGTAGGCTACACCATACCCAAATTAGGTAAAAGCTCAATACGGAATATTTCCATTTCGCTAGTGGGTCGCAACTTAGCCATACTTTATGCAAGGGCGCCCCATATTGACCCCGAAACTGCATTTAGCAACTCCAATGTTCAGGGATTAGAGTTTGGTCAACATCCTACAGCTCGTAGCTTAGGGGTGAATTTTAGCTTTAAGTTTTAGGTTGTAAAAAAAAGATGTATGAAACTATATAGATTATTAACGGTAAGTATAGCTGTAATGGGGGCAGTTGCTTTGCAGTCGTGCACAAAGGATTTTGATGAGATCAACAAAAACCCCAACGCAATTGATATAACCAAGGATTATCCCGATAAACTATTGGCAAATGCCATTGAGGATATTGCCGATAGGGTTTTTGATGTATGGCTGGGGCACGAGATTGGCTCATGTTGGGTGCAACACATGGCCAAGGTGCAGTACACCGATGAGGACAGGTATGTTCCCCGCAACGATGTTATTAACATGGTTTGGAACGGATTGTATGCAGGGCCTGCCATTGAAACCCAACGAATTTATGAGATAGGGCAGAGGTTAGGGAACAGGAATTACCAGGCAGTAGCCCTTGTGCTTAAGAGCTATATCTTTTCGGTACTTACTGACCTGTACGGCGATATTCCCTACAAGGAGGCATTAAAGGTTGATAGTACCTATACGCCTAAGTACGATACGCAGGTATCAATCTATCTTGCATTGCATGCAAAGCTGAAGGAAGCAAACGACTTATTCCTGGTTGGTGGTACAAAGGTTGAAGGTGATATTCTATTTGGGGGCGATATTACCAAATGGAAACGCTTTGCCAACTCATTACGTTTACGTTTGCTTATGCGAATGTCCAACAGGCCTGAATCTGATTTACAAAACTTCATTAGAAGCGAAATAGATGGTATTGTATCCGACCCCACAACCTATCCAATTATCAGCAATAACTCACATAATGCTGCATTAATCTACATGGGTTCATATCCCAATAACCATCCGCTTAACGAGACCTATAAAACCCGCGATGATCATAGGGTTAGCAAAACGTTGATAGATGCCATGTATAATCCCAATAACCATGATCATCCCGACTGGCGAATTGTGGTTTACGCTGAAACGCCTCAGGCAGGTGGTTTTTGGATTGGATTGCCTAACGGCATGACATCGGCAAAAGCTGCCGCTTACCTGGGCAATGGTATTAAACGAACCTCTAAGTTAGGAGAATACTTCCGTAAAGCCAATGCTCCGGGTATGTTCATGAGCCGCGCAGAGGTTTGCTTCCTCCTGGCTGAAGCCAAGTATCGTGGTTTGTTAACGTTTGGAACAGAAACAGCACAGGATTACTATGAACTGGGTGTAAAGGAGTCGTACAGGCAGTTTGCAAATGAAATTATTGAAAACGTGCCTTACTACTACGATTTGGGTGGTGCTTCAAGAACCATTGACGATTATTTTAACGATTTTCTTGCAAATAGCGGTAAGTGGGAGGTTGGTAAGGAACTTGAGAAAATTTACACCCAGAAATGGGTTGCCATGTTCGATCAGGGCTTACAGGCATGGTTTGAGTGGCGGAGAACTGGCTATCCCCAGGTAACGCCAGCCGAAGATGGATTAAATGGAGGAAGAATACCCCAGCGCTTGCGTTACCCGTCCGATGAGTATTCCCGTAACGGTACCAACCTGGCTGCAGCTGTTACCCGCCAGGGTGTCGATAATATAAATACTAGGGTTTGGTGGGATGTTGCCGATAATAATTAGTTGAACTCTATTAATTGATGAGAATATGAGATTGTTTGAAACGAAAACCATAAAGGGGGCCTTGCTTTTGGCAGTATTTGCCATGCTTTTTAGCTCCTGCCTGATGGATGACGATTTAATGACTGCCGATGCCAAAACCGGTGGCTTGGTTGAATCGGTTCCGCTGGTTCAGCTAGTGCCCAAGAAATCAAATAGCGTTGATATCATACTTAAGGTTTACCTGGGGCCAGCCATACAAGAGGTTAAGGTTTACAAGCAGTTTTACCATAACGCAACCGACGAAGTCTCTAATGTTGCTTTACTTGGCAGTTTTAGTGTAAGTGGTCAGAATTTGAAGGATACCCTTTTACTCAGCAAAACCTTTACCTGGGATCAGTTGAAGCAGGGATTGACCCTCGATAGCTATACACTTCCCGATGACCCATTGAACGCTGATATAGGTGATTACTTCATGCTTAAATATATTTCCGTTCTGGACGATGGTAGGGAGGTAACGAGTAATTCACAAACCGAGGTGCTGGTGGCTAATAGCTATGCAGGCTATTACCAATCAAGCATTACCTATATTCACCCCAATTTAGGTACTAGAGAGTTTCAGCTGGTAAAAGAATTAATTACGGAGAGTGGCAATACCTGTTCAACAAGCTTTGCAGTATGGGGTAGTTATGGTGAAACCATGTATTTAACCATTAACCCCGATAATAGTATTACTTTTAATGTGTTGGGGTTTGATTATATTGTTGAAGAGGGCGATCCTAATAACCCATTGGTTTACTCCCATTACGATCCAGTAACTGAAATTATTTACCTTAACTATCACTACCTGGCACCTGGTGGGTATAGAGTATTTTATGAGGTTTTGGAGCCTATGACCAAAAAATAAAAAAACGAGGGAAATCATCCCTCGTTTTTTATCAATGAGTAATGCTTACCTTGATGCGTATAGCTCAATTATTTTTAGCATTACCTCGGTTGCTTTAACCATACTTTCTATGGCTACGTATTCATGCTTTCCATGGAAATTTTCGCCGCCTGCAAATAGGTTGGGACAGGGGAGTCCCATGTAGGATAACCGTGCACCATCGGTGCCGCCCCGAATGGGTTTAACTTTGGGCTTAACCCCCACAGCCTCCATAGCCTCAATGGCAGTTGAAACAACATGGTAAACCGGTTCAACCTTTTCGCGCATGTTGTAGTACTGGTCCTTTAGCTCTAGGGCAACAGTACCTTGTCCGTATTTTGTGTTCAAGTAATCAGTAATGCGCTGCATGTATGCCTTTCGGCTTTCAAACTTTTTACGGTCATGGTCGCGGATAATGTATTGGAAAGTTGCTTTTTCCACTGAACCATCCATTTTGATTAAATGGTAGAACCCCTCGTAACCCTGAGTATGCTCCGGGCGTTCATGGGCAGGAAGAAGGCTATTAAACTCCTGAGCTATTAGTATTGCGTTTAACATCTTATCCTTAGCATAACCAGGATGGATATTTCTCCCCTGGATAGATATCTTGGCGCTTGCAGCATTAAAATTCTCGAATTCCAACTCTCCAATTGCTCCGCCATCGAGGGTGTAGGCAAAATCGGCACCAAATCGTTTTACGTCGAAGTGGTCAACACCGCGGCCTACCTCTTCATCAACCGTAAAACCTATGCGAATTTTGCCGTGCTTAAAATCAGGGTTTTTGATCATAAACTCCAAGGCGGTCATTATTTCGGCTACGCCGGCCTTGTCGTCGGCGCCAAGAAGTGTGGTGCCATCGGTTACTATCAGGGTTTGCCCAACATAATTATTAAGTTCCGGGAATTCCTTTGGCGATAGGGTAATTCCTAACTCCTTGTTCAGAACAATCTCCGAACCATCGTAATTCTCCACAAAGCGTGGGTTAACATCTTTCCCGGGCATATCGGGCGAGGTATCTACATGGGCAAGAAATCCAAGAGTTGGTATCTGCTTATTGGTATTGGCGGGTATGGTTGCCATTACATAACCATACTGGTCAATTTCAACATCCTGAGCCCCCAGCTCCTTGAGTTCCTGTGCCAATAAATTACTCAAAACCAGCTGTTTCTCAGTACTTGGAAACCTGTCGGTTACCGTGTCGTCGCTTTGGGTATCAATCTTTACATACCTAATAAAGCGGTCGATTAGCGATTGTTTGTTTATCATGGCGCGATTTATTTAGTTTATTTTAGTGTACAGTGTGCAGTGTACAGTGTACAGTGTTTATTTGGTGGTATTAATTTTTTTCTTGCAATAATTGGAAAATCCTTGAACTAATCTGTTACACTCCAAAATTAGATTGGAAATTCTTTCATAGGTTGAACTATCGATATAGTTCAAATCAAAAGAGATGGTAAGTTGGGCATCTAACTCAAATAGCGAGCCTTTTGCAAAATTTAGGAATTGAATAGTCTCTTTGATTTGTGACCTACCTATTCCTTCTGAAATGTTAGAGATTACTGATATACACTTCTTCGCATTTGAAGAGTGAGCCCAAATGTTTCTTCTTTTGGAAATGTTTGGGTGATAAGATATATGTCTTTTGCCAGTTCTCGACATTTTTTCCAAACATCCATATTTTTAAAATCTAACATAATAATTGTTTTTAGTACTGTACACTGAACACTGAACACTATTTATATCTATTCTTCTACTTTCGCCCTCAGGCTTTCCCAAATCAGATAACCACATAGAATCAGGAACATCACAAAGCCCAGGATTTCGGCTGAGTGCGATTCAAACCATTCCGGGTTTACATAGTTTATGCCACCAAAGCGGAGTAAGGCACTAACTACCCCCATAAGGGCTCCGCCTGCAATAAAGCCCGATGCAATTAGTGTTCCCCTTTCTTTTCTGGCTCTGTTCAATGAAGCGTCCTTTGATCGGGTGGAAACTATGTGTGCTATTATGCCACCCACCAGTAAAGGTGTGTTAAGCTGTAGGGGAATAAACATACCCAGCGAAAAGGCAAGGGCTGGAACGCCAATCATGGTAAGAATAAGCGACAGGAAAGCCCCTGCAGCATAAAGAGCCCAAGGTGCAGGTTTACCGCTCATCATGGGTTCAATTACGGCAGCCATGGCATTGGCCTGTGGTGCTACAAGCGCATCTTTCCCAGTAAAACCATAGGTTTTATTAAGCAGTATGATTACTCCACCAACTGTTGCTGCCGAAACAAAAGTCCCGAGAAATTTCCATGTTTGCTGCTTAAAGGGCGAGGAGCCGAGCCAGTAACCAATTTTTAGATCGGTGATAAAGCCACCAGCCATTGAGAGCGCTGTGCACACAACTCCACCTATAATTAGGGCAGCAACCATACCCGATGTTCCCGTTAACCCGGCCGAGGCCATTACCAGCGAGGTGATAATTAGCGTCATCAGTGTCATGCCCGATACTGGATTGGTGCCCACAATGGCAATGGCATTGGCAGCAACGGTTGTGAAAAGGAAGGCAATTACCATGACAATGCCAAGGGCAATTAGTGCATGGGTAATGTTATGAACCACACCAAAATAGAAGAAAACTAAAAGGAGAATGGTAGTGAGCAGGATTCCTCCGGCAATAATCGACATGGGAAGATCGCGACGAGTGCGGAGTTCCTCCTTGGGAATAGCCGAGTGTTTTCCGGTTAGTTCACTAACGGCCAGCCCAAACGCTTTGCGAATAATTCCACTTGAACGAATAATTCCAATAATTCCGGCCATTGCAATACCTCCAATGCCAATAGGCCGAATGTAGCTACTGAATATCTGCTCGGCACTCATATGCCCAACGGTTAGCGTAATATTACTACCTACTGCCTCAGTTAAGCCGGGTGCAAAGTAGTTGATAATGGGTATGATAACAAACCACCCCACAAACGATCCCGCAGCAATAATGGCTGTGTATTTAAGGCCAATAATGTAACCTATACCCATAACGGCAGCGCCAACATTAAGCTTAAATACCAGTTTTGCTTTTTCAGCAAGAACTTCGCCGGCAGGTATTACTCGGGTGGTAACCACCTCGCTCCACCAACCAAACGTGGCTATGATGAAATCGTAAATACCTCCAATTAAGCCGCTTATTACCAAAAGACGAGCTTGCTTGCCCCCTTTTTCACCAGAAACAAGAACCTCTGTTGTTGCGGTTGCCTCGGGGAACGGGAACTTGCCATGCATGTCGGCTACAAAGTACTTACGGAATGGGATTAGGAATAGAATCCCTAGAATTCCCCCGAACAATGACGACAGAAAGACCTGATAAAATTCTGCCTCCAGGTTAAGGATGTAAAGGGCTGGTAGTGTAAAAATGGCTCCGGCTACAATTACCCCCGAGCTTGCCCCAATGGATTGAATGATTACATTTTCGCCCAATGCCCCTTTGCGCTTGGCTAAGGTAGATAGACCTACGGCAATAATTGCAATTGGAATGGCAGCCTCAAATACTTGCCCAATTTTTAATCCGAGGTAGGCCGCTGCTGCCGAAAACACAATGGCCATGATTAGACCCCAGGTAACACTCCATGCAGTAACCTCAGGCACTGCTTTGCTTGGGGGCATTACAGGTTGATACTCCTCGCCTTCGCGGAGCTCAGTGTAGGCATTTTCCGGAAGGCCTTTGATTTTTTCTACAGGTTCGTGCGACATAGTTTTTATGGTTTAGGTTTGATTTTCAAAATATCTCAAACCTACTAATTTTTAGTAAATGTTTAATAGTACAAATCGATATGAAAAAAAATTCTTTTCGGTAACAACTTTTTTATCCATATTTGCAGAACAATGATGATTATCAAGTATGATATCGTTAGATAAGGCAATAGATATTGTTAGGCAAAGTGTTACTGCCCTAAAAGGAGAGGAACAGGTTACTTTGGTCGAAAGTTTAAATAGGGTGTTGGCGCATGGTGTGGTCTCAGATATTAACATGCCCCCTTTCCGTAAAACTGCGGTTGATGGCTACGCTTGTCGAGCAGCGGATTTGGATAATCCGCTTAGTGTAATTGAAGTAATTGCTGCCGGAGCAGTACCTCAAAAAAATATTATTCAAGGCACTTGCTCAAAGATAATGACTGGTGCACCAATACCCAATGGCGCCGATTTCGTAATTCCGGTTGAGGAAACGGAAATCTTACCCGATGGAACTATACGTTTTACTGGCGATAAACCAAAATCGAACATCTGTGAACTTGGCGAGGATATCAAAATAGGCGAATCCCCATTAAGTAAGGGAACTCTCATCAAGCCACAGCATATTGCCATAATGGCAGCCTTAGGATGTCACTCGCCCAAAGTGGCTGTTAGGCCGCGTGTTACAATTTTGCCTACAGGCGATGAGCTGGTTGAACCAACAGAGATACCTTATGGAAGTAAAATTCGTAATAGCAATGGGTATCAGCTAATAGCACAGGTGACATCGGCAGGCGCTATTCCAATTTACCATGGAATAGTCGCCGATTCCGAAGAGGTTACCGAAAAAGCCATTGCTAAAGCTTTGGCCGAAAGCGATGTGGTGGTGTTAACTGGCGGTGTTTCCATGGGCGATTTCGATTACGTTCCCACTATTATGGAGCGATTAGGCGTAAAAATTCTTTTCGATTCCATTGCGGTGCAACCCGGAAAGCCCTCAACATTTGGTGTAGCAGGTAATAAGTTGATTTTTGGGTTACCGGGTAATCCTGTATCATCGTTTATCCAGTTTGAACTACTTGTGAAACCCGCATTATTGATGATGATGGGTTGTAACACACCCTATGCTCCCATATACCGATTACCCTTGGCAAACGATTATTCCCGAAAAAGAGCAGAACGGCTGGGGTTGTTTCCCGTAATAGTAAATGCCAATGGCGAGGTTGAACCTCTGGAATACCATGGCTCAGCTCATATTTTTGCTCTTGCCAGGGCAAATGGCATTGCATCAATTGCATTGGGCGTGAAGGAAATAAAAAAGGGGGAACTGGTAGATGTTCGATCAATTTAACAGGCGAATCAATTACCTCAGAATATCGGTAACTGACAGGTGTAACCTGCGTTGCACGTATTGTATGCCCGAAGAGGGAATTGTGCAAATACCACATAGTCACATTCTTAGTTTTGAAGAGATTATTGAGGTAACCAGGGTAGCCGTAAGGAATGGATTTGAGAAGGTACGCATAACTGGCGGTGAACCACTGGTTCGAAAAGGAATAGTAGAACTGGTGCGGATGCTAACATCCATTGAGGGAATCACTGATTTTGGCCTCACTACCAATGGTACCCTCCTGAAACAGTTTGCATATCCCCTTTACCAGGCAGGGCTAAAACGCATTAATGTCAGTCTCGATACTTTAAACCCCGATAGGTATAAATCTATTACCAGGGTTGGATCGCTATCGGATGTGCTAGAAGGATTGGAGGAGGCTAAGAGAGTTGGATTCAACCCTATTAAATTAAATTGTGTGGTTGAAAAGGATTCAAATGAACCCGATGCTAGGGCGGTTAAAGCATTTGCTCAAGCAAATGGTTATATTGCCCGTTTTATTCCCAAAATGAACCTCGATGAGGGTATCTTTGGAGTGGTTGAGGGTGGCGAGGGTGGCAATTGTAGCACCTGCAACAGGTTGCGTCTTACAGCCGATGGCATTCTAAAGCCCTGTCTTTTTAGCGATAGCGGTTATAATGTAAGGGAGTTAGGCATAGAGAAAGCCATTGAAATGGCTATCAAAAATAAACCCATTTGCGGTATGGCAAACCGCACTGGCGAATTCTATAACATAGGAGGCTAACATGGAACTTTCCCATATCGACAAAAACGGTAAGGCCAACATGGTGGATGTTGGGCATAAACCAAATCAGATTCGCGAGGCAAGCGCAAAGGGTTTTATCCGGCTACAGCCCGAAACCCTCAAACTAATCCGCGAAAACCAAATGAAAAAGGGCGATGTGCTAACCATTGCTGAAATTGCAGGCATACAGGCAGCCAAGCGCACCCCCGAACTCATTCCTCTTTGCCATTCTCTAATGCTTACCAAGGTTGATGTTAAAGCAACCCTTTGCGACAATGGCATTGAGATTATCAGTTACGCAAAGTGTGTTGGGCAAACAGGCGTGGAGATGGAAGCCCTCACCGCAGTATCGGTGGCACTGCTTACCGTTTACGATATGTGCAAGGCCGTTGATAAAAACATGTCAATTGAACATCTTGAACTTGTTGAGAAAACCAAAAAGGATATTGATTAGGTATGGAACAAAATAATCCCGTTAAGGTAAAGGTAGTATCGGTTAACCTTTCCGAGAGAAAAGGAACTACAAAGCATGCCGTTGAAAGTATTCAGCTTAACTCCCTTGGAGTAAAAGGCGATGCCCATGCTGGTGCCTGGCACCGTCAGGTGAGTATGCTTGGTGTTGAAAGCATTGAGAAATTTACCAAGGCAAGTGGCTTGCCGGTTAAATATGGCGATTTTGCCGAGAACATCACCACGCAAGGGCTTGAACTTTTCAAAACTAAGCCGGGTGACCGATTCATAGGGGCGGGAATAGAACTTGAGGTTACACAGATAGGTAAATCGTGCCATGGCGACGGTTGCGCCATTTACCGACAGGTTGGCAATTGCGTAATGCCCAAGGAGGGTATTTTTGTTCGTGTAATTAAGGGAGGAGCACTAAAGGCTGGCGATGAGCTCAGCTTTTACCCAAAGGTTTACAAGGTAAAAGTTATTACCCTGAGCGATAGGGCAAGTAGGGGCGAGTATGAAGACCTTAGCGGTCCTGAGGTGGCTAAGCTGATCGGCGAATTCTTTAGTTCAATCGCATGGCAGTATGAATTGCACTCGGAAATTATTCCCGATGATGCCGATCTATTAGAAAATAGGTTGACTGAAGCCCGAAATGCTCAATACGATTTGTTACTAACAACCGGGGGTACAGGCATTGGCCCTCGTGATGTTACCCCCGATGTGGTAAAACGCCTGCTCGATAAGGAGATACCCGGAATAATGGAGCATATCCGTTTAAAGTATGGTGCCGAAAAACCCAACGCCCTGTTGAGTAGAGGAGTTGCTGGTTTGATGGGAACAACATTTGTTTACACCCTACCCGGAAGCGTTAAGGCCGTTAGGGAGTATATGGCCGAAATTGCTAAGGTACAAAAGCATCTGTTTTTGATGTTGATGGGGATTGATAGCCATTGATTTAAGGATAATGGTTAAAGGATGACCCGTCCTGCTCAGCGAGGATAAAGATCCAGTCCCGCGAAGCGGGATTCAAAGTTCAGCGTTAAAGTTATAAATCATGCATTCTGGTTTCTAATACTGAATCATCGCGAATAAAAAAAAGGAGCCAGAGGCTCCTTCCCTTAATTTTAGTAATTAGGCTCGTTTACTCAACGCCTAATACATCTTTGAATGCCTTTTTGAAAGTATCCTTGGGTAATGCTCCCATGGCCATTTGTGGCTGATCGTTTAATGGAATGAAAAGTAACGAGGGAATGCTGCGAATGCCAAAAACGGCTGCCAGTTCCTGCTCCTCTTCGGTATCTACCTTGTAAATGTTTATTTTGCCATCGTACTCCTTGGCAAGTTCTTCCAGAATAGGTGCAACCATCTTGCAAGGTCCACACCAGTCGGCGTAGAAATCAATTATTGCAGGCTTGTCGCCTTCAAACTTCCATTCGTTATTCTTTTCGTAGTTGAATACTTTCTGTTTAAAAGTTTCTGCTGTTAAGTGCTCAATCATAGTGTTACTAGTTTATTTATTGATAAATTAAATTATTTACATAATTCGATACAAAAGTAATACCAAAACAATTAATGGCATAATTTTGTTGAATATTAATTTTTGATATATGTCATTTTATCATTGTCTAATGCTAAACATTGCATTTTTACTACTAAACAAAATTTTAGGCTAAAAGTTTGATAAGTTGTAATTTTGTCAGTCATAAAATTCAATCATGAAGGAGTACCTAAAAAGCAATATATTCAGAGTAATTTCGGAGGTTGCTGAGATCGAGGGTGTTGATGCTTACGTTACAGGTGGGTTTGTTAGGGATATCTTACTTAATCGGCCATCAAAGGATATCGACATTGTGGTTGTGGGGAGTGGGGTTGACTTTGCCCAAAAAGTGGCACAAAGGCTAAGGGCAAGGAAGGTAACCTATTTTAAAAATTTTGGAACTGCTCAGCTTAAGCATAACGAGTGGGACATTGAGTTTGTGGGCGCGCGTAAGGAATCGTACAGGCTCGACTCTCGAAAGCCAATTGTTGAAAACGGGACCCTCGAAGATGACCAGAAAAGGCGCGATTTTACCATAAATGCCCTTGCAATAGGGCTGAATAAGCGAAATTTTGGTGTACTTATCGATCCGTTCAACGGGCAGCAGGATTTAAAGCAAAAAATAATCCGTACGCCGCTTGAACCCGCTGCAACCTTTTCCGACGATCCATTACGTATGGTTAGGGCTATTCGGTTTGCTACTCAGCTAAACTTCGATATAGAACCGAACACGCTTAGGGCTATTAGCGAAATGTGTAATCGTATTTCCATTGTTTCCATTGAACGGGTGATGGACGAAATCAATAAGATGATGGCGTCGCCTCGCCCATCCATAGGCTGGTTGCTACTCGATCAAACGGGTCTTCTACAATACTTTCTTCCGGAATTGGCAGCCATGAAAGGGGTGGAATCGCGTAATGGGGTATCGCATAAGGATAACTTTTACCATACCCTTGAGGTTTTAGATAACCTGGCACAAAAAAGTGATGATCTATGGCTTCGATGGGCTGCATTGCTTCACGATATTGGTAAGCCCAAAACTAAACGTTTTGTTGCAGGGCAGGGTTGGACCTTTCATGGTCACGACTTTTTAGGAGCCAAAATGATTCCCGAAATTTTCCGAAAACTAAAGCTACCGCTTAACGATAAGATGAAGTTTGTTCAGAAGATGGTTTTGCTTCATCTCCGCCCCATTGTTCTGTCGCAGGAGGTTGTTACCGATTCGGCTATTCGCCGTTTGCTATTTGATGCCGGCGATGATATTGATGCCCTAATGATGCTTTGCGAAGCTGATATTACTTCAAAGAACGATAGCACTGTTCGAAAACATCTTGCTAACTTTAGGATTGTCAGGAAAAAGTTAAAGGAGGTTGAGGAAAAGGATTCCATAAGAAACTTTCAACCTCCGGTTACTGGAGAAATGATAATGGAAACCTTTAATCTTAAACCTTGCAAGGAAGTGGGGATTATTAAGAACAGAATAAAAGATGCCATTTTGGATGGCGAAATACGGAACGACTTTTTTGAGGCCTATACCTTGATGCTTAATACTGGAAAGGATTTGGGTTTGACTGCCATAAAAATCGATCCGCGATACAGTTCCCTATCAAGCAAATGAGTTGTATCTTTATAAAAAATAGTCTATGGCTAATGAGATGAAAATCGGGGTAAAGTATATCGTAACACTCATACTTTTCCTGATATCGTACCTGGTTGTGGTTACAATAATACCACGCGAGGGGCGATTTAAGTATGAGTTTCAGAAAGGAAGACCTTGGATGCACGAGGATCTGTCCGCTCCTTTCGATTTTCCAGTTTATAAAACTGAACAGGAACTTTTTGCCGAACGAAGTAAGCTGCTCAAGGAATTCAAATCGTTTTACCGATTCGATTCTACCGTTCAGTACCAGCAGATAGAAAAATTTGCAGCCGATTTCGATTTAACGTTCGATAAGTTTGTATCAAATAAAAACCTATCAAAAGTTAACTATCAATTAACTAAGTCAAAAATTAAACAAACCGTCACCGATAACCTAAACCAAATCTATATAAGGGGTGTAATCAACCAGAATGAGAAAAGCATATCCAACAGCATGCTCAAGCAGGGCTTAGCAGTAGTGATTAATAATGTGGCTTACGACAAATGGTTTGATGAGGTTTATACCGTTCAGAGGGCCAGCAGGCTTTTAAGTGGGTATGCTTTCGATATCACCAAAAGTTTAAGCCCCGAACTGGCTGAGTTTTGGAATACATTCAACCTAAAGGAATACGTTCAGCCAAACCTTTTTTACGATGAAGTTGCCACCCAAAAGTTTCGAAACGAGTTGATATCCAATATCTCAGTCACCAAGGGTTTGGTTCAGGCCGGCGAAAAGATTGTAGTAAAGGGCGAGGTAGTAAACTCTGAGGTTTATCAAACCCTTGAATCACTTAAAAGGGAATACGAAAAACGGCTGGGTTCAAAGAATTTATATGCCATTCTACTGGGGAATTTATTATTAATAGCATCACTTTATATTGTTCTTTTCCTATTCCTTTTGAATTTTAGAAGTGAGGTCTTGAAGGATAACCGAAAACTGTTGTTCATCCTTTTGCTTATTACATCAGTTGCGGTGGTTTCGGCACTTGTGATTAAAACCAATGCTTTTAGCATATTCGTTATCCCGCTTGCCATAGTTCCCATTTTTGTTAAAACTTTTTTCGACTCACGACTTGCCCTTTTTGTTCATCTAATAACCATTTTTCTAGTGGCTTTTCTTGTTCCCCATAGTTTTGAGTTTGTATTCACCAACTTTATTGCCGGTATAGTGGCTATAATTGGCCTATCGAAGATGTATAACCGTGGGCAGCTCTTTAAAACGGTTGGGCTTGTTTACCTATCGTACATGATATTAACATTAAGCCTTTACCTTGTTGCCGATGGTTCACTTAAGGAAGTTAACTGGTTTATAACTCTTTGGTACGGTATCAATGCTCTGCTGCTTCTTGCGTCGTACCAGTTGGTTTATGTGATTGAAAAGTTTTTCGGTTTTTTGTCCGATATCACTTTGATAGAAATTTCCGATACCAATCTTGATTTGCTTCGAAAGCTGGCCGAGGTTGCTCCAGGTACCTTTCAGCACTCCTTGCAGGTGGCTAATTTGGCTGAGAGTGCTGTGCAACGCGTTGGAGGTAATCCCTTACTGGTTAGGGCTGGGGCTCTTTACCACGATATTGGTAAGATGGGTAACCCGCTTTTTTTCATCGAGAATCAACAGGGCGGTTTTAATCCCCACGAGAATGTTGACAATGTTAAGAGTGCCGAGATTATTATAAACCATGTGCCTGAAGGAGTTAAGATTGCCACCAAAGCTGGTCTTCCAAGCCAAATAATTGATTTCATAAAAATGCATCATGGCACATCAAAGGTTAAGTATTTTTATAATAGGGAGCTACTGGCAGAGAATGCGGTTATTGATGAAGAGAAATTTTCGTATCCTGGCCCTGAACCCCAAACCAAGGAAACAGCCATAGTGATGATGGCCGATGCCGTTGAGGCAGCTTCCCGAAGCCTTAAGGAGTATACCATACAAAGTATCGATCAATTGGTAGAAAGAATTATTGATGATCAGTTAAATTCAGGGCAGTATAGTTTTGCCGATATTACTCTAAGGGATATCACCCTTATAAAAACAATCTTTAAGAAAAAGTTACAAAATATCTACCACGTAAGGTTGGAGTATCCCGAAGTGAGTGGTAGGTAGTATCATGCTAACCTGAGACCTATCACGCAGATATCATCAAGCTGGTCAGCCCCATGTAAGTGGTTTTCCATCATTTGAATTAGCAGGTCACGCTGAGCTTCCATGGGTTTGCTATGCGATTGATAGATTAGGTCAGTAAAACGTAGTAAGCCAAACTTCTTTTTGGCAATACTGATTTGATCGGCATAGCCATCGGAAAATAGGTAGATGGTTGTAGGCGAAACAAGATCAAAACTAACATCCTCAAAGGGTTTGGTGTTTGCCGGTTGAAAACCGCCAGTTGAGCGGATACTGCCTTTTACAAGTTGCATCTCCCCTTTTTGGATAATTAGCATAGGTCTTGCAGCACCGGAGAAGTAGATTCTCTTTTCAAACTTATCGATGGTTACAAAGGCAATATCGATACCTGCCAGAACAATATTGCCAACCTCCTTCTGCTTCAGGGCTTGGCGGAGCTGCTCGTTGAGTGCCTCAAGAACCTTTGATGGTAGGTGAACGCCCCACTCAATCACAATCTTGTTAAGCAAAGTATTTCCAATCATCGACATGAAAGCGCCGGGCACACCATGCCCTGTACAGTCCATAACTGCAGCATAGGAGTAACGCTCATCGCTGCTAATCCAGTAAAAGTCGCCGCTTACAATATCCTTTGGTTGGTAAATAACAAAGTAGTCCGAAAACAACTCCGAAAATTTTTCTGGTTTAGGTAGCAATGCGTTTTGGATTGTTCTTGCATACTCAATACTGCTAATCATCCTTTCGTTCTTATCGGCTATTATCTGTTGCGATTGTTCAAGGATTACGTTTTTTCGCTCAATCTCGTCGCGTTGGGCCAAAATTTCTTCCTGTTGCTGTTGAAGCTCCTCGTTTTTCTCAAGGATCTCCTTCTGGTGGTACTTTAGTTCCTCGTTTTTTAATTTGATTTTATGAAGATAGAACAGGATAAAGCCAATTAGAATAGTGCCAAGGCTTATTATTGCAATAAGTGAAGTTTTAACCGCCTTTTCGCGCCTTAAACGTTCAGCGTATTCAGCTGCTTTTTTGGCTTCGGCAATTCTATGTTCTTCCTGTTGGCGCTCAAACCTATAAAAAAACTCAGCCTGTATCGATTTTCTCGTGTTATCCTCGTTAAATAGGCTATCGCGGGTATCAATGTACTTTTTGAAATGTGAGTAGGCAGATACTGTAATGCCTTGCCTGTCGAATAATTTGCTAAGCTGATGATGGGCTTCGCTTTTAATTTCAAGCAATTTATTTTTATCGGCAAGTTCAAGGGCTTGGCTGTAATGCTTTATGGCCTGATTGAGGTTGCCAATAGCCTGGTAGTATTTCCCGAAATTTATTAGGCATTCAGCAAGCCGTTGGGGGCTGTTTGTGGTTTTAAATGTATTGTAGGCCAGCTTTAAGTACTTCAGAACATCAGCGGTGGAGCCATTTTCGATGTTGATGCCTGCCAGTTCATTGTAAATGGTACCTATACCATCAAGGTCATTGGTACGGTTAGCGTAAACTAGAGCCCTGAGGTAGTAATCGGCGGCTTTTTGCAGATCACCCTTTTTGCGGTAAACCTCTCCAATGTTTAGGTACGAAGTACCAATTCCTTCATCGCTTTTTAGGGTTTCCTCTATGGATAACGATTTGGTATAGTACTCTAAAGCTTTGTCGTAAATTTTTTGGTACAAATGCACAACTCCAATATTGTTGAGCACTGACGAAATGCCTGGTAGGTAGTTAATTTTCTGGTAATTTGCCAAAGCTTTAAAGTAGTAGTCAAGCGCTGTAGGATAATCACCCCTAAGCCGATATATGGCTCCAATATGATTGAGCGTGGAGGCTTCGCCTTTTATATTTCCTGTTCGATGGTAATAATCCAGCACATCGCTGAAATCGGACATTGCGTTGCTGAACTTACCATTAATCCTATAAATTGCTCCCCTACGGGTTAAAGCGTCGATTTTATACCTTGTTAAGCCTAGCTTGTCGAAAAAGGTTATAGCCTTGTCAATTATCAGCATACAGCTGTCGTACTGTCCGGAATAGAATAAACTATCAATTTGCACGGAAAGCTGCGAGGCAAATAGGGAATCGCGCTGAAAGGTTAAGCGATTATATTGCGTATTTTGAGAATGAGTATAGCTGCTGATTAGCAATATAATCAGTAGTGATAAAAGGTTGATTATTTTAGCTTTAGGGTTCTGCATTACACTTTCACACCTATTAATCAAATTTAGCCATTTATTTACTTTTTTCCTTATTATCGATTAATGATTGGTATCAATTTTTGATTAAATTGCACTATGCGTTAACATAGTGTTGGTTTGAGGTGATAAATAAAAAAACCGGCAGTGCCGGTTTGAGTCATTCGTTAGTAAGTTCGGTTTACTTTGCTTGGGCTTTAGCCTTGTCGCGTTTTTCCTTACGAACTTTTGATTTTTTGGGGCGAGTATTACCAAACGAACCCAAAAATATTTTACCCCTTCGGGTTTTTTTGTCGCCTTTTCCCATGGTATTTAAGTATTAGATTATTACTCAATGTTGGCTGCAAAAATAAGTGATTATTTTATTATATGTTCCATTTTCGGCAAAATTCTAACAAACATGTTCTTTAACAATGCTGAAAAACAACTAAAACGTTTGAAACTTTTATGGTTAAAGTAAACTATACAAAGTAACTTTGCATAAACAAATTTAAAATTTACAGCTATGAGCATATCACACATTGAACACATCGGCATTGCCGTTAAAAGCCTTGAGGAATCGATTCCTTTCTATGAAAAGGTGCTGGGTTTAAAGTGTTACAATATTGAGGAGGTAAAGGATCAGAAGGTTAAAACTGCCTTTTTCATGGTTGGTCAAACCAAGATTGAATTGCTTGAATCAACCGACCCTGAAGGGCCAATAGGCAAATTCATTGAGAAAAAGGGTGAGGGTATTCACCATATAGCTTTTGCAGTAAAAGGCATTGAGGAGCAGTTAAAGCGCATGGAGGAGCAGGGTGTTACCCTAATCGATAAAACACCCCGCAAGGGCGCTGAGGGACTCGATATTGCGTTCCTTCATCCAAAATCAACCCTAGGCGTATTAACCGAGCTTTGCGAGGATAAAAGTAAGTAACATCATATCCCAAACACCGATTATAAGATGAGCACACAGGAGCAAAAAATCAAAGAACTTATTGATTTAAGGGAAAAAGCAAAACTTGGTGGTGGACCCAAGCGTATTGAGGCTCAACATAAAAAAGGGAAATACACAGCACGCGAGCGTATCGACATGCTACTCGATGAGGGCAGTTTTGAGGAGTTCGATATGTTTGTTTCGCACCGCTGTATTGACTTTGGCCTTGATAAGGAAAGTTACCTTTCCGATGGAGTTGTTACTGGCTATGGAACTATTGATGGTCGTTTAGTTTACGTATTTTCTCAGGATTTTACAGTGTTTGGCGGCTCACTATCGGAGATGTTTGCCGCTAAAATCTGTAAGATCATGGATATGGCCATGAAAGTTGGTGCGCCGGTAATAGGTATCAACGATAGCGGTGGCGCTCGAATTCAGGAAGGGGTAAAGAGTTTGGGTGGTTATGCAGATATCTTCCAGCGCAATATATTGGCTTCAGGTGTAATCCCTCAAATATCGGCAATTTTTGGTCCTTGTGCCGGCGGTGCTGTTTATTCACCTGCGCTTACTGACTTTATCATCATGTCGCGTAACACCAGCTATATGTTTGTAACGGGGCCTAAGGTGGTTAAGACCGTTACCGGAGAGACCGTTACGTCCGAAGAACTTGGTGGTGCTGGCGTTCATTCCACAAAATCGGGAGTTGCACACTTTGTATCGGAAACCGAAGAGGAGGGCATCATGCTTATTCGCAAGTTGCTCAGCTACCTACCCCAGAACAACCTCGAAGAACCACCCCTAATGCCTTGCAACGACCCAATCGATCGTTTGGAGGATGCCTTGAATGAGATTATCCCCGATAGCCCCAACAAGCCCTACGATGTAAAAGACGTAATTGGAGCTATTGTTGACAATGGCGAGTACTTGGAACTGCAGCGCGACTATGCACCTAATATTGTGACCTGTTTTGCCCGTTTTAACGGACAGTCGGTGGGCATTGTGGCCAACCAGCCTAAATACCTTGCCGGTGTGCTCGATATCAATGCTTCGCGAAAAGCAGCTCGCTTTGTAAGGTTCTGTGATGCATTCAATATTCCAATTGTAACCCTAGTTGACGTTCCGGGCTTCCTGCCTGGTACCGGCCAGGAGTATAATGGTATCATTATTCATGGAGCCAAGTTGCTTTACGCTTACGGGGAGGCTACCGTTCCTAAGGTTACCGTAATTTTACGAAAGGCATACGGCGGTGCTTACGATGTGATGAGCTCAAAACATCTGCGTGGCGACATCAACTACGCATGGCCAAGTGCCGAGATTGCCGTTATGGGCCCTAAGGGCGCTATTGAAGTGTTGCTCAGTCGTGAACTTGAAACCATTGAAGACGAAAAAGCCAAGGTTGAATTCCTTTTGCGAAAGGAGCAGGAGTACAAGGAAAAGTTTGCCAACCCATACGTGGCTGCTAAATTTGGCTACCTCGACGATGTGATTGAACCACGCAATACCCGTTTCCGCATCATAAGGGCGTTACAGTCGTTAGCAACCAAAAAGGATACCAATCCGCCTAAGAAACACTCTAACCTGCCTTTGTAATTTAAATGATTGTAGCAATGATGAGGAGAATGAAAAGATTGTATTTGGCTACAGTCCTTGTAGTGTTAGGTTTTGTAAGCGTTAATGCGCAAAGTGCTTACGACCTCCGCATTAACGAGGTGATGCTAATCAACAAAACCAACTACATTGATAGCTACGGTGAGCGGAGTGCTTGGGTTGAGATAGTTAACACAGGCTACAACAGTGTTAATGTTGCGGGTTGTTTCCTAACCAACGATATTTCAGATCCCATGAAATACCGTATCCCATCGGCCGATCCTATCACACTCATACCACAACAGCAGTACTTGGTGTTTTTTGCCGATGGTAAAAGTGTACATGGTACATTACACTTGAACTTTACACTTGACAGCATCAACCGTTTTGTGGCACTAATTGCACCCGATGGCCGTACTCTGATTGATAGCGTAACCATACCCGTTATTGGTATCGATAAGTCGTTTGTTCGGTTGCCTAACGGCAAAGGGGAATGGCAGATTAGCGAACTGGCTACACCCAACTCAACCAATGAACTTTTTGAGACTCATGTTACGACCGGTGAAAAGTTTGTAAGGTTTGACCCCTCTGGGGTAATTATGGCAATTATAGCAATGTCGGTTGTATTCACTGCTTTGTTGGTGTTGTACCGGCTATTTAAATTAACCGCGCGATTAGTTCAAAAGCCCATTCGGTTTGAGTTTAGGAAGCCTAAAGAGGCAAAGGTTGAGGTGTTGGATCAAAAAGTTGAGGAGATACCAGGCGAGGTTTTTGCTGCCATCTCAGCTGCGCTATACTTCTATGAAACCGAAAAGCACGACCATGAATCAACTGTGCTAACCATCGAAAGGGTTTCGAGACGCTATTCGCCGTGGAGTTCAAAACTGTATAGCTTACAGCAAACCCCAAATCGTGTTGTTGTTCATAGGAAAATGAATTAGTTAAAACGCTAACAATCTGTCAAAATGAAAGATTTTAAGTTCAAAATAAATGGTAATGAATATGTAGTTCACATCTCGAATGTGGAAGGAAATATTGCCGAACTCGAAGTGAATGGTACGCCATACAGGGTAGAGCTCGATAAGGAGCTTAAGCAAACTAAAACGCCTAAACTTATTCGACCAGAGGCTGTACCTGCAACCGATTCGCATCCGGCAGTTGCCAAAACAGTTAGCCCTGGTTCCGCAACCTCGGGTGCTATTAAATCGCCACTGCCTGGAGTTATTCTCGATGTGCTTGTTAAACCCGGCGACCATGTGAAGGTGGGACAGCGCTTGCTGGTGCTTGAGGCCATGAAAATGGAAAACAACATCGATTCCGATAAGGAAGGCAAAGTGGTTGAGGTAAAGGTTCGTAAGGGCGATTCGGTTCTTGAGGGTGATACACTTATAATAATTGGTTAGCCATGGAGCAAAGCGGAAGTTTTTTCTCGTTCCTGTTGGATAACTTAACCCAGTTTTTATCCTTTACCGGTTTTGCCAATTTTACTATTGGCCACGGTATTATGATTGCAGTAGGATTAATTTTCATTTACCTTGCCATTGCCAAGGAGTTTGAACCCATGCTTCTGGTGCCCATTGGGTTTGGAATAATTGTTGGTAATATTCCTTTTACCCCAGGCTACCAGATTGGTGTTTATGAAAGTGGAAGCGTTTTAAACTACTTATACTTTGGTGTGCTAAAGGGGATTTATCCACCGCTGATATTCTTAGGCATTGGGGCTATGACCGATTTTAGTGCGCTAATTTCTAACCCCAAGCTTATGCTAATTGGAGCTGCTGCTCAGCTGGGTATTTTTGGGGCCTATATGCTTGCCCTGTTACTTGGCTTTTCGCCGCAAGAGGCTGGTGCCATTGGTATTATTGGTGGTGCCGATGGGCCAACGGCAATCTTTCTATCGTCCAAATTAGCACCAGAGCTTATGGGTGCCATTGCAATATCGGCATACTCATACATGGCCTTGGTGCCTGTAATTCAGCCACCCGTAATGAAACTGCTCACTACACAAAAAGAGCGCTTAATCCGGATGAAACCACCCAGGCAGGTTTCAAAACTCGAAAAAATTATGTTCCCCATTATCGGTATGCTGCTCACTACCTTTATTGTACCATCAGGTTTGCCATTGCTGGGTATGCTCTTCTTTGGAAATCTGTTAAAGGAAAGTACTGTTACCAAGCGTTTAGCCGATACCGCTAAGGGGCCAATGATTGACATTGTAACCATTCTAATCGGTCTAACGGTTGGCGCATCAACCCAGGCTACTACTTTCCTTACCCCAAAATCGGTTGGTATTTTTGCTCTAGGAGCAGCATCTTTCGTGGTGGCAACCTTTGGTGGTGTGATGTTTGTTAAGTTTTTGAACCTATTCCTCAAGGAAGGAAATAAAATTAACCCATTAATTGGAAACGCAGGTGTTTCTGCGGTTCCTGATAGTGCCCGGGTGTCCCAGGTGGTGGGTTTGGAATACGATAAAACAAATCATCTACTCATGCATGCCATGGGTCCCAATGTTGCCGGGGTTATTGGTAGCGCAGTTGCTGCTGGTATCCTGCTCAGCTTCCTTGCCTAACACATAAGTATCCGATGATATAAAGCCCCGGTAACGGGGCTTATTTTGTTTTTTCAACTTTTTTTGTTCCGCAGTGCAGCAAAAGGCATTAACTTGCAGTCTATATAGTAGAATTTGGTTTTATCGGGTTTATGGATATTTCAGGGCAGCTGGTTGAACTATGTCGACGTGGCGATAGTAAAGCTCAGTTTGAACTTTACAGGCTATATGCCAGTGCCATGTTCAGTGTAAGCTGCAGGATAATTCCCGATAAAATGGAGGCCGAAGATGCCATGCAGGAAGCGTTCTTTAAAGCATTCGACAAGCTTGATACCTTCCGAAACGAGGTAACATTTGGGGCCTGGCTAAAGCGTATTGTGGTTAATACCTGTATCGACCATTTAAAACGCAAAAGGCTACTCACCGTTTCCATTGACGATACGCCCGGGTTATCGGCAAAACCAAACGATGATGACTATAGCCCCGAATCGGTTGAAGAGGTAAAAGTAGCCATGCAAAAGTTGCCCGATGGCTACCGGTTAGTTCTAACACTTCACCTTGTCGATGGCTATGAGTACGAGGAGATAGCTGAAATGCTTGGCATTGCCCAATCAACTGTCCGTTCACAGTTTGTAAGGGCCAAACAAAGACTGATTGAGCTAGTTAAAAACAGAAAGTAGTTTTGCTATGTCAACTATTGAGAGATTTATCAGGGAAAACAGCGATGGGTTTGAAACCCATGAAATGCTACCAGGACATGAGGAACGCTTCATGCAAAGGTTAAAGCAAAGGCATCGGTCGCTAACCATTCGGACCTACCTTATGGCTGCAGCTACAGTTGCGGTTATTGTAGCAATTACAGGAGCTATTAGCCTGTACTATAATTACAATTATGGTGCCGACATTGCTAAGTACTTCACCAGCCCTGAGTCGAAACAGCTTTACGAGGTTGAGGCATACTACCGCAGCCAGCTGCTAAGGAAGTACCGCTCAATTGAGAAAATTGCTCATGTAGATGAGCAAATGCTGCCCTCGCCCGAGCAACTATTTGGCGAATCGGTAGCGGATAAGCCCCAGCTGAAATCTGAGCTATCAGCTAATCCAAGAAGCGATGTGGCCTTGGGCGCTATCATTCAGAGTTACCAGATTAGACTGGAAACCATGGAACGTGTTGAACAAGCATTAAAACAGGCTCGAGAGTAAAAAAAGTAGAAATTATTAAACTCAACAATATGAAAAGTATTAGGTTTTTTCCGGTTGTTCTGTTTTTACTTGTTGCTAATTGCGTATTAGCAAGAGTAATCCCACAGACCAAAGAGTACAGTAAGGAGTTTCAGGTTACTGACAAAACAAGGCTTATTGTGGAAAACAGGTTTGGTCAGGTCAACATTCAAAATTGGGATAAGAATATAGTATCGATTTACGTAAAAGTGAAGGTTGACAATTCAAATGCCACAAGGGCTAACGCCTTACTCGACGCTATCAACGTGGAACTTAGCCAAGAAGGAGATGTGGTAAAGGCTATTACCTCATTCAACGAGGAGTTCTCAAGGGCCAACCGCAAATTTTTCCAGATGTCAAGCGATGAGCTTTCCATTGACTATACCATAAAAATGCCTAGGAATGTTGATGTTCAGATAGAGAATAAGTTTGGCGATATCTATATCAATGAGTTAAATAGCCATCTTGCAGTGGAGTTAAAGTATGGCAATATCAAAATTGATAAGTTGACCCGGGGTGATGCTGAACCGCTTAATACCATTAATGTCAGCTACGGCAATGCAACCATTGTGGAGGCTAACTGGATTAAGACCGAGTTAAAGTATGGTAAACTCGATGTTCAGAGGTTAGTTGCGGGTGTGGTATTTTCGCGATACTCAAAGGTTAGCCTCTCGAACGTTAGTTCGCTGGTGTTGGATTCCAAGTACGATAAGTATGAAATTGGACAGCTTAATAACCTGGTAGGCGAGTCGGGATACACGGTTTTTAATATCGATGTTCTTAATAAAAAGTTTAACCTCAATGCCAAGTATGGCGATGTTAAGATTGCATCGGTAAATACAACTTTTGAAAACATCAACTTTAACGCTGCCTATACCGGATTAAAAGCATCAATTCCATCGGGAACTTCGTACTCGCTAGATGCTAATGTATCGTACGGAAAGATTGATGTTGGTTCCGTGCCAAGTAGGCTTAACCGAATTGAGGGGAATACCTCAGTTGAACTATCGGGTGTTGTGGGTGAATCGGCTAATCCTAAGGCAAAGGTTACCATTGATATGAAATACGGAAATGCAACGCTCTACTAACGTTTTACAGCTCACACCCATAACCTAACGGTTAAGAAGTAAAATCCGACAGTTGGTCGGATTTTATTTTATATTGGAGTGCATTGATGTCACCTTTGTGCTGTAATAAAGTACTAAGGTTAAATGAAACGTATCCTTTTTCTTTTATTCGGATCACTCGCGTTAAGCGGGTATGGTCAAAAAGTGGTAACCGGTAAGGTGACCGACCGCAATGGTAACCCTTTACAGGGTGCTAACGTTATTGTGAAAGGAACTTACAATGGTGTCTCAACCGATTCTATTGGTAGTTATAGTTTAAAGATTGATAACTTCAATGCTATTCTTATTGCAACCTACATAGGCTACCAGCCACAGGAACAGCAGGTTGGGAACGAGGGTGTAGTAAATTTCAGGTTAAAGGAAAGTAGTAATAGCATTGGAAGCGTTGTAATAACTGCGGGCACCTACGAAACTTCGGACCGAAAGCGAAGTGTAACACTTCAACCACTCGATATTGTAACTACACCAAGCGCTACAGGAGACATATATGGGGCATTAACTACACTGCCCGGATCTATTACAAAGCCTGAAGATGGCAGGCTATTTGTGCGTGGCGGCGATGGGTATGAATCGAAAACCTTTATCGATGGTTTGCTTGTCCAAAAGCCTTACTCATCCAATATCCCCGATATGGGAAGTAGGGGAAGGTTTTCGCCACAACTTTTTTCAGGCACCATTTTCAGCACGGGTGGCTACTCGGCTGAGTATGGCCAAGCTCTTTCGTCGGCATTAATACTCAATACAAATGCCTTTCCACAGCGAACACAAACCGAGATATCAGTAATGACCCTGGGGGGAGGGGTAACCCAAACATTAAAGTTCCAAAAGTTTGCCATGTCGGTTGGTGTCGAATACTTCAACCTGCAGCCCTATATGAGCCTTAGCGGAAACCGCTACAAGTTAACTCGCAGCCCTGAAGTGTTTAGTGGTTTAATTACCAGCCAGGTGAAATTAGGCAATTCATCGACCCTAAAAGTTCTTAGCCATTTTTCGTCGAGTGCAGTTGGTATGGAATACCCCGATTTTTCAACACCAACCAGTTTAGTTGATATCAGGTTGCGGAACCTTAATGGGTACTATAACGCAAGCTATACTGGCATGATTACCCGCAACACTATTCTTAAAGGAGGTGTTGCCCTTACCCATGATGATAATAATATCAACGCTCAGGTATTTAATGTCATGGAAAAAAACCGAAATGTTCAGGCTAAAGCTATGGCAAAGAGTAACATCATGGGCAGTTTTTCGGTTTCAATGGGTCTGGAAGAAACTTATAATTATTTTAAACAAGATTATAACGAGACCAATACAAGTTTTAGCAATACCAGTAAGTTTGACGATTACAATACGGCATTATTTGCCGAAACGGAGTTACGCCCCTTTGCAAAACTTGCTATTAGAGTCGGTGGTAGGGCTGAGTATTGTAGTGTATTACAGGAAGGTTTTATATCGCCAAGGCTCTCGGCAGCCTTAAAGCTAACCGATGCAGGAATGGTATCGCTTGCATACGGCCAATTTTTCCAAACACCCGAAGAGCCTTTGCTTAGGTTTAGTCACAACCTTAAACCCGAACAGGCTAATCACTTCATACTGAATTACCAATGGGAAAAGAACGATAGAATATTGCGTATAGAGACTTACTTTAAGCAGTACAGGAAACTTGTAACATACGATGCTTCATGTTTTTGGGATGGCGACTTGTACGGTAATGGTGGCATGGGCTACAGCCAAGGAGTAGATTTGTTCTGGCGCGACCGTATAACTTTTCGAAGGCTTGAATACTGGTTGGCATACTCATATATCGATTCAAAGCGAAAGTACAGAGATTATCCCAGTGAGGTTACCCCGCCGTTTGCTCCTAGGCATTCGGCAAGTATTGTGGCTAAGTATTGGGTTCAAAGCATTACAACTCTCTTTGGGTTTTCATCAACGGTTTCGTCGGGGAGGCCTTACAATAACCCCAATAGCCCCAACTTTATGGATGGTCTAACCCCTTACTTTGCCGATGTCAGTATAAACGCTAGCCATTTGAGGCAGATATTTGGGAAACAGGCTATTATTTACTTTGCTGTGAATAACCTAAGCGGCCGCGATAATATTTTCGGCTACCGTTTTTTTAGCCAGCCAAACTCCGATGGGACCTACGAGGCTTTTCCCATCAGGGCTAACAACCCACGCTTTATAATGGCTGCATTATTTATAACGCTTTAGTTAACTATCACAATCCAGAATTATTAACTTAAAAAATCAAATTGGTATGAAGAACTATGCTCGATTATTCACAATGTTCTTGGTTGTGTTATCAACCACAGTAATGGCACAGCGCTCAACTTTTGAAACGGCTATGCAGGAAACATTTGTCCTGCTCGATAGTGCTAAACACGAAGCAGAACTAAGTGTAGTGGCAGCACGCTTTGAGCGCATTGGGCTTGCTGAAAGCAACCGATGGGAACCATTCTACTATCAGGCTTTTACACTTATTCTTGCATCATACAGTAGTAAAGATTCGAAGGCAAAGGACGATTGTCTGGATAAGGCTCAGGTGTGTATCGATAAGGCTTTTGAGCTAAAAGGCGAAAGGTCGGAATTGCTAACGCTTCAGGGATGGCTCTACCAGGGGAGAATATCGGTTAGCCCATCTAGGGGAATGACCTACTCTGCAAAAGCTGGCGAGGTGCTTAAACAGGCACTTGAGGTTAATCCTGAAAACCCTAGGGCTCATTACTTGATGGGAATGAACGTTTACCATACTCCAAAAATGTTTGGTGGAGGCAGTGTAAAGGCTTTGCCTTACTTTGAGACAGCAGCCAAACTTTTTAAAATTCAAAGGTCGCTTAACTTGTTGCCCAAATGGGGCTTGCATTCCAATGAAAGGATGATTGAGGTTTGCAAAAAGGAGAGTTAATGAATTGGAAATTAGAAGTTGATTTCAAGTGAGAGTTTGCTCTTCGGCCTTTCTTTTTTATATGAGGTCGCTAAAGGTTGATAACAATTCTTTATATTTAACTGTTTAAGACGAAATTTATGAAGCCTATTTTCCATTCTTTTCTGCAACAGCTTCGCGATGCAATACTTGTTTTAATTATTACTCTTATTATAACGTTAGTATATAGGGGGAAAGGTTTCTTTGAGAATATGATTGAATATGCCAATGGTATTGGGTTTGGAGTGCTTGTTGGTTTTTCACTTTGGAAAGTAAATCAATTTATTGGTTGGTTTATTGGCCGAAAGTTATCATGGGTAAATTACCCCAAGCAAACATTACTGGCATCGCTTGCTACATCCACAGTTGCTTCAATTATCGATATTTACCTTGTTTACTACTTTGGTTTTCGATGGTTCTTTGGGATAAACCTAGTGGATAAAATTCAAATTTACATTCCGCAAATGTTTCTTATTCTAACAATTTCGCTTGTAATTACAATATCCTACTATCTTGCTTACTTTTTTAAGTGGTGGCGTATAAGTGTGGTTAATGAGGAAAGGTTGAAACAGGAGGCCATACAATTACGCTACAATGCACTTAAAAGTCAGATTAATCCGCATTTCCTTTTTAATAGTCTTAGCGCTTTAAGTTCGCTTATCGATACTAATCCTGAAATGGCCAAGCAATTCATTCAGCAATTCTCAAACATATACCGTTACGTGCTCGACCAGAAGGATAAAGAGTTGGTTCCATTGGCCGACGAATTAAAGTTTATTGCCGCGTATATCGAGCTTCAAATGATAAGGTATGGCAATAATTTAAAGGTTTATATTGATGTTGAAGACCAAACCGGGTTTATTGTGCCCCTGTCGCTACAAACACTTTTGGAGAATTGCTTTAAGCATAATATTATATCCGCTGAGATGCCCTTGAGCATCCGGATTTGGCGCGAGGAGGGCTATGTTGTTGTTCAAAACAATTTCCAGCCCAAAAAAACTATTGGAGATAACAATGGAATTGGTTTGGAAACCATCAGCAAAAGCTGTGAGTATCTGCTACATCGCCGTGTTGAGGTTATGAACGACAATTCTAACTTTACAGTAAAAGTTCCTGTAACTCATTCGATATCAGTATGAAATTTCTAATCATTCTATCACTTCTATTCTTGATTTCAGAGTTTTTTCTGCTGCTTTTTCGACGCTCTAAAATTTCCCATAGGCAAAGAGGAAACGACAGGGGCTCTCTTGTTTTGCTTTGGATAACCATTACTCTGTGCTTTACTTTCGGTTTTACGTTTGCAAACTACAATCGTTGGGAGTTATGGAATTACATGACAGCCATAGCCGGTTTTATTTTAATTATAGCAGGCCTAATTATTCGTTGGTTAGCAATATATCAGCTTAAAAACGCTTTTACTGTTGATGTTGCCATTGCAGTAAACCAAAAACTTAAAACCGATAGGATTTATAAATATGTCCGGCATCCCTCTTACTTAGGGCTTTTGCTTATTATGATTGGATTTTCAATTTGTATGAATAGCATTATATCGATTTTAATTATCATAATTCCAATTATTTTGGTAGTTTTATATCGTATAAGGGTTGAGGAGAAAATTTTGCTTGAAGAATTCGGTGCCGATTATGAAAATTATAAGAGCACTACCAGTATGATTTTTTCAGGGATTTATTGAAAATTCATTTTGATGCGATACATAATTCTAGAGGACGAGCATTTGACTGCTGAAAGGCTTGCAAAAATGGTGAAAACCGCAAGACCTGAATACAAACTTTTGGCAGAACTCGACTCTGTTTCAGCGGCCGTGAAATGGTTAAAACAAAATCCGCATCCTCAAATTGCTTTCTTCGATATTCAGCTGGCCGATGGCATTAGCTTCGAGGTTTTTGAGCAGGTTAAAATAGATTTTCCAGCAATTTTTACAACCGCTTTTAACGAATACGCCATAAAGGCCTTTAAGGTGAACAGTATCGATTATTTGCTGAAACCAATTGGTGAGGCCGATTTGCTGCTAGCCATTGAGAAATTCGAGCGAATGCAGCAGCCTGCAGCTATCTCATCGGAATTGATTTCTGCAATTACCCGTCAACTTTCCGAACCAAGATATAGGAAGCGGTTCATTGTATGGGTAGGGGAGCACATAAAAACCATCGATACCGATGGCATTGCCATGTTTCATGCAATGAATAAATCAACCTTTATTAGAACAGCCGATAATCGCGATTATGGAATTGAGTTTACCCTTGAACTACTTGAAAATGATATTGACCCGTTGATGTTTTTTCGTGTAAATCGTAGCACTATTATTTCAAAAAAATTTATAACCGATATTGTTGTTTACTCATCAAGCCGATTAAAAGTGATGCTGTCAATACCAACTGAAGAACCAATCATTGTTAGTCGTGAACGAGTTGCCGATTTCAAGCAATGGCTCGAGTTGTAGTTTTTTGATTACTTTTGGGTATTAAATCATTGCTAAATAGTTCATGCCAGTAGTTTACAACGATATCCTGTATATCAAGTTCGACAATTTATCGCAGCACCAATCGGCCATTACCCATTTTGTTTCAACTCGTATTGGCTTTGACGATGATGAGAACTTTACCATTGGTTTAAATGGGTTACTGCCCGATGTCGAAGTTCTTAAAAATAGAGAAAGGCTTGCCAGTAAATTCGGCTTTAAACCTGATGATTTTGTGTTTGCCGAGCAAGTGCATGGCAATAGGGTTGAAGTAATTACACCCAGCCTGAGAGGCAAAGGAGCGTTTAGCAAAACCGATGCCCTTCAGCATTCCGATGCATGGATAACAAACCACCCCAACATTTGCCTGGTGGCACAGGCAGCCGACTGCGTTCCAATCCTTTTCTACGACCCGGTGAATAAGGCAATTGGGGCAGCCCATGCCGGATGGAAGGGAACCGTAAAGCGCATTGCTGAGAATGTTGTAAAAGCAATGAGCAGCGAGTATGGAACAAAGCCCGCCGACCTGTTAGTTGCTATTGGGCCTTCGGCAGGCCCTTGCTGCTACGAGGTTGGCCACGATGTGATTTCGCTGGTTAACCGTGAGTTCCCCAAGGAATACCAACTACTTATTACCTATCCAAACCGCGAAAACCCTGTTTTTGACCTTTGGCGAGCCAACGAATACGTTTTGATGGAAGCGGGAGTAAGCAACAAAAACATTGAGTTTGCAGGTATGTGCACCATTTGTAACAATCACATGCTTTTTTCCGCCCGCTGCGGCGATAGGGGCAGGTTTGGCGGTGCCATTATGCTAAACGTATTTGACCCGAACTAACCCTTTTTTATTATTTTGGTTGTAAGAGGTTTGGGTTGAGCATGGATCTTGAATAACCAGTAGTATTTCACGTTTGGTTTTGGATATTTACTCCATTTATCAGCTGTAAGCTATCAGCCTGGCACCTTTTTTTTGAAAACAATGATTACCTTTATTTCGTATCAAAATAATATTGAAGTAGGTTATGCAGGCCATACGATATCATTTACTTATTCTTACCCTACTGCTTTGTCAGCCAAGTGTAAATGCTCAGAATTCCAAGAAAATGTATTCCATAAGTAATAAACGTGTAATTGAGCAGTACGAGAAAGCGTTAAGCTCCTTTGACCGTTACGATTATCTAACAGCCAAGAAATTACTTGTTGAATGCGTTCAAAAGGAGCCAAGGTTTATTGAGGCGTATCTTGTGCTATCGCAGGTTTACATGGAGATGGGCGAGGTGAACTTGGCCATTGAGAGCATTCTTAAGGCTCAAAGTATCGATAAGGACTTTCACCCAAGAGCCTACTACATCTTGGGCTTACTGTATTTTTCCAATGGCGAGTATCAAAAGGCACTCAGCAGTTTCGAAACCTTTTTAACCTACAAGGATAAAAGGGCAACCATGAACGATTCGGCTCGAAAAATGATAGAGAAGTGCCATTTTGCCTTAAATCAGGTTGCAAATCCGGTTCCGTTTTCCCCAAAAAATATTGGCGATGGAGTTAATTCTGACTTGGACGAGTATTGGCCTAGCCTTTCGGTCGATGAGCGTACGCTGGTTTATACCGTTCGCTTGCCCAAAAATCCCGACAAGGGCATAAAAGGGACCAAGTGGCAGGAAGACCTTTACATTTCCTACCGAAATGAAGATGGACAATGGAGCAGGGGAGAGCCTGTGAAATCGCCACTGAACACTGAGTTTAACGAGGGTGCCCAAGCGGTTTCGTCCGATGGTAAGACCATATTCTTTACAATTTGTCGCGGAGTATGTAATTTATACCAATCGGTTCTAGAACCCGATGGACTTTGGAGTTTGCCTCAGAAATTACCAGCTACTGTAAATTCCGAAAAATATTCGGAAAAGCAGCCATCCATTTCCCCCGATGGTAAAACGCTATACTTTGTAAGTAATAGGCCGGGTGGACTTGGTAAGTTCGATATATGGAAGTCAGAGCTTAAGCCCGATGGCTCATGGGGAAACCCGGTAAATTTGGGTGATGTGATTAATACCGACGAGAGTGAACAATCACCCTTTATCCATTTTGATAATAAAACGCTATACTTTTCATCGTCGGGGCACATGGGGATGGGCGGACACGATATATTTGTAAGCAGGCTCGATAGCAATGGTGCTTGGACAAAGCCAACTAATTTGGGCTACCCAATTAACACCCATCGCGATGAGGATGGTCTGATTGTTAATGCAAGGGGCAATATAGCCTACTATTCCACCGATATTATCCCTGAACATGGGCGCGATATTTTCACCTTTGAGCTTTACCCCGAGGTTCGTCCCACCCCCACATCGTATGTAGTTGGTACTGTGCGAAACAGTAAAACCCTTGAACCGGTTGAGGCTAACATTAAGCTGGTCGATTTAAAGCTTGATAGGGTTGTAATGGATATTGTATCGGCCTTAAAGGGGAAATTTCTGGTTTGCCTCCCTGTAAACAATCGGTACGGTTTGTTTGTGTCGGCTCCGGGTTTTCTTTTCCATTCGGAGCATTTCGATTTATCCGAATACTACTCGTTCGATAAGCCTTTAAGGCTTGATGTTCTTTTGCAGCCCATCGAAAAGGATGAGGTGATAACCCTTCGGAATATCTTCTTTGCATTCGACTCGTACGAGCTGTTATCCGAATCGAGACCTGAGCTAAACTATTTGCTGGATATTCTTAAACGTAACCCCGAAATGAGGATTGAGATTGGCGGGTACACCGATGATACAGGAAGTGCTGAGTACAACCTGAAGCTATCTGAGCAGCGCGCAAAGGCAGTGGCCGATTACTTGATTTCGCAAGGGATTGATTCTGCAAGGTTAAAGTGGGTTGGTTACGGTAAAAGTAAACCCGTGGCACCCAACGACACCCCTGAGGGAAGGGCTCAAAATCGACGAACAGAAATCAAAATCCTATAAATTGCTCATAATTATTCATATTGACATTATTTAACGGATTTACATCATATTTCTTGCTGCTGTTTTGTAATTGTTGAAATAACAATATAACTTCGCAAACCTTAAATGTTTAACAACAAGCGACTGTATGATAGATGTTTAACTCAGCAACACTTAGGAAAAAACGATGAGAAAATGGCGCATTGAGGATTCAGCCGAACTCTACAATATCAACGGCTGGGGGGTAAAGTACTTTTCGATTAACGAAAAGGGAAATGTGGTGGTTACCCCAAAAAATAATGGTGTGGAAATTGACCTGCGTGAGCTGGTCGACGAGCTTCAGGTTCGCGACGTGGCTGCACCCATGCTAATTCGCTTCACCGATATTCTCGATAATAGGATCGAGGATATGTCGCGCTCGTTTAAACAGGCGGCCGAAGAGTATGGCTATCAGGGTAAAAACTTCATCATTTACCCCATTAAGGTTAACCAGATGCGCCCTGTGGTTGAGGAGATTATTAACCACGGTAAAAAGTTTAATATCGGACTGGAGGCTGGTTCAAAGCCCGAGCTTCATGCGGTTATTGCTAGCAATCCCGATAACGAGTCGCTCATTATTTGCAACGGTTACAAGGATGAGGATTACATTGAGCTGGCTCTGCTTGCCCAAAAGATGGGGAAAAAGATATTTATTGTTGTTGAAAAGCTCAATGAGCTGAAGGTAATCAATAAAGTATCACAGCGACTCAAGATTAAGCCAAACCTTGGCATTAGAATTAAGCTGGCTAGTTCCGGTAGTGGCAAGTGGGAGGAGTCAGGTGGCGATGTCAGCAAGTTCGGATTAACCTCCAGTGAGCTGTTACAAGCCTTGGATTTTCTTGATAAGAATGACCTTAAGGGTAGCTTAAAGCTGGTTCACTTCCACATAGGAAGTCAGGTAACCAAAATTAGGCGTATAAAGATTGCCCTGCGCGAGGCCTCGCAGTTTTACGTTCAGCTTCGCATAATGGGCTATAACGTAGAGTTTGTTGATATAGGTGGTGGACTGGGGGTTGACTACGATGGAACCCGCTCATCAAACAGTGAGAGTAGCATAAACTATAGCCTTCAGGAGTACGTGAACGACTCGGTATCAACCCTTGTTGATGCCAGCGATAAAAATAACATTCCGCACCCCAATATTATTACTGAGTCCGGCAGGTCGCTAACCGCACACCACTCTGTGCTCATCTTTGAGGTGCTGGAAACGGCATCGCTTCCCTCGTGGGACGAGGATGATGAGCTACCGGCCGATGCCCATGAGCTGGTGGTGGAGCTTTACGATCAGTGGAGCAAGCTTAACCAGTCCAGAATGCTCGAAACCTGGCACGATGCTCAGCAGATCCGCGAGGAGGCGCTTGACCTGTTTAGCCTTGGCATGCTCGACCTTAAAACCCGTGCGCAAATCGAAAAGCTTTTCTGGTCAATTGCCCGCGAAACCTTTGAAATGACATCGCAGCTAAAACACATCCCCGATGAGCTAAAGTCGTTGCCAAAACTTTTGGCCGATAAGTACTTCTGTAACTTCTCGCTGTTCCAGTCGCTACCCGATGCCTGGGCTATCGATCAGGTGTTCCCCATTATGCCCATTCAGCGCTTGAACGAAAAACCCGACAGGGTTGCCACCATACAGGATGTAACCTGTGACTCCGATGGTAAAATTGATAACTTTATATCAACCAAAAATATTTCGTATTTCCTTCCAGTTCACTCCATCAAGTCGAACGACTCGTACTACATTGGGGTGTTCCTTGTGGGAGCTTACCAGGAAATTCTGGGTGACCTCCACAACCTGTTTGGCGATACCAACGCTGTTCACGTATCGGTCGACGATGAAGGGTATAGCATTGATCAAATCATTGATGGTGAAACTGTGGCCGAGGTATTGGAGTACGTTCAGTATAACCCCAAAAAAATGGTTCGTACCTTGGAAACCTGGGTTACCAGCTCCGTTAAAGCTGGGATTATTTCGCCCAAGGAGGGGAAGGAGTTCTTGTCGAACTACCGTTCGGGCCTTTACGGTTACACCTACCTTGAGTAGCATTTTGTGCTATATAGATAAGAAAGCCCACACCTGTGGGCTTTTTTCTTTCCTTGTAATGTATGGTTATTCAAATTCGTTAATTGAAAAAAATCAATTGAAGAATCGACTAATAAAATCTAATCATTTCGTAACCTCGGAATGAAAGATTATGATAAATCGGGATTTTCTCGATAATTATTTAATTTATTGTGTTCCTATTGACGAATCTCCTCAATAAGCTTTCTGTATTCCTATTTTTTTAGCCTCGATGAGTTTGTTAATTCAGGGCTCTTGGATAGTTTAGATTTACACTGCGTAACGTTTTGAAATTAACTTTGTTGATGGTTGACAATTGTTGGTTGTTAGTAAAAGCAGAATTCAGCCTTCATGTCTTGCTGAGCTTGTCGAAGCATCTCTTTGTGCCTTTAATCCTTTATTCCTTTTGATTGGTTTTCCTGCAACCTCTTTGCAATGCTTTACCTTTGCGATGCAACCTTTCAGCATTGCTCTTTGTGAAAAGTCTTGCGTGCATCGCTATACTTATGGGAGTGGCCATTGAGTTACAAATATTACGCCCGTACGGGGCTGGAAACGGTACACTTGAAAGAGATTCCTCGCAAACGCTCGGAATGACAGGGGGTGTAGATAGTTGTTCGATTTCGTTTAACGGCTCACGGTTCACGTTTTAGACTCCTCTAACTCCATTATATTTCGTTTATTCCGAATCATTCCGAATCATTCCGAATCATTCCGCTCAATTCCTCTAAAAATATTTCCGACTGCCCATTTTTATTTGCCCGGTTCAATTTGTTAGTTCATGGAACTTCTGTTTAGCAAATTACAGGTTCTTTTTAAGAAAAACTTTAACGTGTTTAGGCGTTGAGGGACGCGAAACTATATTCAACTTGTGGTCAATCAAAAACATCTTTGGCGTTTCGTCCACATTGTATTTTAAAATCACCTTGCTGTTGCTATCGTAAGGAATCCTGATGTTCTTCCAGTTCAGATCGTTTTGTTTGATGAAGTCCTGGAAGGCATTCTCTTCGTCGTCAATACAAATTGCAACCACATCAAAATCATTGCCTGCGTATAGCATATAGATTTTGTGGATTAATGGTATGCTTTCGATGCAGTGGGGGCACCAAACCGACCAGAATACAATCAAGGTATATTTTGATACGCTTTTCGATAGTTTAAACGATTTTTTCTGACCCACCGGCTTAAAGGAAAAATCAAATGCCTTTTTTCCGGGCATGAGCTCTGCTTCAAGGATAAGCTTTGCTTTGAGCTCTGAGTCGTTAAAAATGGGGCAGATTCCGCTCTCGTTCAGGTGCTGCAGGGTTGATATCACCCCATAGTAGTCCGACTCCGCAAAGCCATTGCAAAGCGAGTTTAATAGGTACGGTTTAACATCGGCATGCATGGGTAGGCTAAACAACTTCTGGATGTATTCCGATAGAACAGAGTCCTGCTCTTCCTTGGTGTAGCTTCCCTCGCATAGGAGGTTTTCCAAGTAATCCCATAATCGGGAAGTGAGCCTGGGTAAGAAACGGATATCGGGGTTAGTAAGGTCAATCCCTTTCCACCATGTATCAGATAGTTCTTTTTTAACTGAGCATTCATCGCCTTGTGTAACCGCTTGAGGAGTTAACTCAAGCCTTATGGCTGACGATACCAGGGAGTTATTGGTTCTTGAAGCAAGCGCGCTGCCCTGCATATACAGGTCGAATGCTGTACGTTGATATTCGGTTTCGAGCATCTGACTAAACATGGATGGTTCAGCGTAATACTTGCGGAGCGATTCTATCAGCCACATTTTTTGCTCAGCCTTTTGCCTGAATTTTCGGAAGTTTATGAAAATTTCGTTGTCGGCCGATTGCTTTACCTTTAAGCTATCCTCAAGGGCAAAGGAATAGGTTTCAAAGCGTAAAATAGTATCAGTTGATACTATAAAATCGAACGAGGTGCCTTTACCCACCGATACCCTGTAAATCCCTTTAGGTGTAGCGGGAGGAATATTAAAAGTGTAAAGGCCGTCGGGGGTTGGCCTGCACGAGTCAACCTCAATCTGGTTTTTACCCTCGTAGCGCCATACTGTTGCCACGCTACCTATGGATTGGTGAACTTTTAGCTCAACCCTTACCTGTGCATGACATGTAATAGAAATTGCTGTTACTACTGTTAATGCCAATACCGGGAAAGAATTCTTATTCATGTTTTTTGCTATTTAAGCAGATATTTTGCCAGTTTACTTTTTAGTTCCTGGGGTTTAAACGGTTTAAGCACAAAATCGTTCATGCCAATACCAAAAATTCGTTGTTGCACATCGAGCAATGCCGAAGCGCTCAGGGCAATTATTGGAATGGAGGCTTTGGTTTTATTGTCGAGCTTGCGGATGGCCTTAGCTGCCTCGTAGCCGTTCATTTCGGGCATTTCTAAATCCATAAGGATTAAATCGAAATCATTTTCGGCTAAATGCTCTAAGGCCTCGCGGCCATTATTGGCATGGTCAACCTCAATGCCCCAGTTAGTAAGGAAACGTTTAACTATTAATGTATTCAATTCGTTATCCTCAACAATGAGAACACGGTATTTGCCGGGTTTAATGGTAACTTCTTGGGGTTCTTCCGTGGGTTGTGCTTTCCCGAGGTTAAATGTTAGGGTGAAATAAAAAAATGCACCTTTGCCTTCGTCGCTTTCAAGGTTAATTTCACCACCCATCAGTTTTACAAGTCTTTGGGAGATGGCTAAGCCTAAACCAGTGCCGGTTGCTCTAAACTTACCCTCGTGAACCTGGGTAAACTCGTTAAAAATATCAACCTGCATGTTTTTCGGGATCCCAATGCCAGTATCGGAAACGGTAAACTTGATGGTTGCGTCCTGATCGGTTTTTTCGACTAGCCTAGCTGAAAATTTAACCTCACCCTTTTCGGTAAATTTAATGGCGTTCCCAATTAGGTTGGTTAGCACCTGGTTTAAGCGAACCCTGTCGCCCAGTAGCGGGTTAGGAATATTGGTGTCAATAGTATAGGAAAGGGTTAAACCCTTGCTTGAGGCCATTTTGGTGAAAGTGCTGTAGAGCCCTTTGAGCAAATCGTTAACATCAAAGTTGGATTGCAGCAAATCGAGCTTATCGGCTTCAATTTTACTGTAATCCAGAATATCATTTAAGAGCGAAAGGAGATTTTCGGCTGCATATTTCAGTGAGTTTAAGCTCTCAACTTGCTCGGGTTTCGGATCTTCGTCGATTAACAGGTTTGCCATGCCAATAATGGCATTCATTGGAGTGCGGATTTCATGGCTCATGGTTGACAGGAAACGCTCCTTGGCTTGGCTTGCCTGCTCAGCAAATTCCTTTGCTTTGCGCAACTCCACTTCGTTCAGGTGCGACTCGTAGGAGGCCGACAGGATGTTTGACATGGTTAAAAGGAAATCCCTGTCGTCGGCAGCTTTAACCTTATCGCCGTAAGGGTAGTCAACGGCAAAAATGCCTTGGCATTTCTCTTTTACCCGAATTGGAAAAAGCAGCAAGTGCTGGCTACCGGTTAATTCTTTCAGGCTGCCATAAGTGGGCATGGAAGAGCCTGATATGTCATAGATAATTTTGTTTTCCTGCTGAAAATGTGATGTGATGCTGGAATAGTTGTCGGCATAGTAGGTTTCTAGGGGTTCAACCAAATAGTAGGCAGAGGTTGAACAACAGGTAAATACTTCAAAATCGCTTTCGTTACCAATAAGAATAAATGCTTTTCGTAAGCCAATCTCGTTAACTATCAGGTTTAGCGATTCGTTTGCTTGCTCCGGGAAAGATAAGTTGGTATTAAAAACATACGAAACCTTTGTAAGCAGTATCTGCCGGTCGAGGTGTTTCTGGATTTTTATTTGGTTAATTTTTTGATCGGTAATTTTATGCGCTATTCCAGTAATGGCAATCACCTTTTTGCTCAAGCTAAACACAGGTGTTAACTGAAATTCCCACCATTCCTCAATTCTGCGTTCGCCCTCACGTATTTCCCATTTGGCAGTTTGCTTGCTTTTTAGCACTTCGCTTTCCTTCAGCTTGAGGGTGTCAAGTAGCGGTTTGGGCCAAAGCTCATTTTCTACCTTGCCCAAAATTTGATCCTCGGTAATTCCAAAGTGGTTGGTGAACTTTTTGTTCACAAGCAAATAACCACGTTTGCTATCCTTTAGCCATGCAATAAAGGGTAAATTATCAATTGTCCCCCTGAGCTGGGCTTTGCTCCGAGCAAGTTCTTCCTCCATCTGCTTCCTGTAGGAGATATCGCTCATGGCAACAAGTAAACAATCGGTTCCCTGTATGTTGATAACCTCTGCCGAGAGGATAACGGTGAATGTTTCTCCCTTTTTGTTAACTATTTCAACCTCTACTTTATCGACCTTGCCACTTTGTTTTACAGCCTCAACCAGTTCATGGCGGCGCTCAATTTGTTTAAAAATTTTAAGTTCCGATGATTTTCGTCCAGCTATCTCGGCATGTTCATAGCCTATCTTTTCCAGAAAAGCCCTGTTGGCATCAATGTAAACGCCATCGTTCAGGGTGCTTATGGTCATCATCACCGAGCCAGCATTGAAAGCCTTGAAAAACTTCTCCTCCGATTGCTTTATTGCCTTTTCCGCCTCAATTCGTTCAGTAATATCACGCGCAATTACAAATACAACATCGCGCTTGCGCCAGTAACCCTTTATCATTCTAACCTCAAGCGGAAGTGGATTTCCGTTTTTTCGCACAAACTCAGTGATGTACAGTTTGCGGTCGCCATCAAATACTTCCATTAGCGAGGTTATAGCTATTCCCCTCTCACTCTCGGCATGGAGCTTCACAAACGACTCAAGCAGTATCTCGTGCTCCTGGTACCCAAGTGCATTCAGGACAGCGTTATTTATTTGAACAATGTTGTAGTTGTGGTTAACAATAAACACTAAGTCGCCAAAGGCGTTAACGAGCATGCTCAGGTTCTGCTCCTGGTTGGCCATGCTCTCTTCCGCTTCCTTTTGCAGGGTTATGTCGTAGCTGGTACATAGTAGTGCCGGCGATTCCTGCCAGTCAATAATGGAGAAAATGGTTTTAATCCATTTTAGCTCGTTGTAGCGGGTTAAGATTCTTAAGGTAAAGCTGTTCGATGTGTGCTTGCGTATTTCGGCAAAATCGTTGCTGAACAGTATTTTAACCAGCTTCCTATCTTTCGGGTGGACTACATCGAGGTAAAGAATTTCGTTGAGTTCATCTGGTGTATAGCCAGTAAGTTTGCTAAAACTTGGGTTTGCAAAAACAATTCTGAAATTTTGAATAAGGTATATGCTGCTCTCGTTCTGGTAAATTAAGGGTAACAGGGTGTTGGGATCAAAACCATCCCATTTATCGTAGTCGTTATTGTTTTGGCTGTTTGGGCTCATTTTTTCCATGGCAAATTCCCCCAAAAGTTACAAAAAAATGTTAATACATAGTTGGCTCGCATAATTTCACCTTTTGTATTGGTACTAAGTTGGGCGTTTTAACGCAGGATTGATTGCTTTTTCTCATTCTCTTGAAATGGGGGCTTGTGTATTTCGTTCCATTATTGTATATTTGTTTTTATCAATAATTAAACAGTAATTATGTGCTTTCTGTAATTATGTGTAACCCTTAAAATGTAGATGCCTATGGTAAAAAAAATCTTATTGCCTAAGTAAATTGATTTTGTTCCTGTTTTATCGAGTTTATGGTTAAGTTCATTTGATTTGATAATTTTTTAAATTTTGTATTCCATGAAATCAAAGTCTATCTATCTATCTATCGTAAATCAGCTATTTTGCTGTATTTGTTAATGTTGGCAGCTGTTTTTTACGGCTGCGAAAAAGAACCCTTGCGCCAAGAACCAAATACCCCAAAAGAGCCATCAGCCGAAGGGATGATAAAGTTGGGGAAAAGACTTGAAAATCCATTTACCGTTGAGAATATGCAAAAGGCATACAACAACCTGGTAAAACAGGGGGCCGTAAAATCGGGCCTTGAAATTTCCCCAACGCATCAATACATCAGGTTTTTACCCTCCGATATGGAGCAGTTCGATCAATTAGAGCTGGATACGCTAAATGCAATGTTTGATTACCCCTTAGATTACGAGATTGAGGAGGGTGGTACCTACTACTATGACCCCGAGCTGAACCCCGAGGTTAACCCTTACAGCTGGCAGTACGTGGTTTTACCCATCAACAAACCGGTACCCAATATACCCCACGAGAAGATTGCCGATTTGGTGCTGGATATATCGGCTGTTGAGAAATCGCCTGAGCGAGCTGCAGCGCTATGGGATATGCTTGAAACCGGGGCATTGCGACTAACAGGCAACCTAAACGAAAAGGAAAGTGCTACCAAAGGCCGCTGGACTCCCTCGGGGCGTATAACGGTTTGGGACGATGTGGTTGGCAGGCAAATACCCCTGCAGGGGGTAAAGGTTAGAGCCCGGTGGTGGTTCTTCTGGGAAACTGGCTTTACCGATTCAAATGGGAACTACACCGTTAGCGGTACATTCAAGGGTGGGAGAAAGGTAAACTACTCTATTATATGGGAAAGGAGTAACTGGGATATACGCGAGGAGGACTGGGGGCAAGCTTACTACAACGGCCCAAAGAAGGACACCGAATGGAATCTTGACATAACCTCCGATAAATCGTTGCGTTACGCTACCATTCACAGGGCATTGCTCAACTACTACTATGGCGATAGGCTGGGCTTGAGAACACCTTACTCCCCCTCGGTTCTAAAACCAAAGCTTAAGGTTGGGTACTACCACCACGACCACTGGAGGGATATTAATGGCAGCGCAATTCCGTTCAGGGAAAACCTAACAATACCGCATGTTTGTATTTATGGTAAAGATGGATCAGGTTACTGGAGTACTACTGATTTTATTTATGCAACCACCTGCCACGAGGTGGCACACGTATCGCACTGGGAAATGGTAGGCGAGGGAGCATTTGCCCTTATATGGCTTAATCCAAAAACCAGAATAATCCCAGAGAGTTGGGCAGAGGCTGTATCGTGGCAATTGACCAGGAATGAATATAAACGATTTGGGGATTTTGCGTTAAGTAGTGCTGATTTCAATTTTAGTAAACAAGTTTGGAGCAACAATATGAACAAATATTATACACCAATTTTTATTGACTTAATCGATAACATTAACCAGAGAGTAAAATACTCTGGCTCACTGAACTACCCCAATGATAATGTAACAGGCTACACAGTTGCTAAGCTGGAACAGCTACTGTATGCATTCATGGATTTAGACCTGCTGGAGGCAACTTTACTGGTAAATAAACCCAGTGGGGTTACCAATGAGAGCATTAAAGAACTAGTTGGTTTCTATAAAAACCTATAAGTACCATGAAAAAAAGTAAACTTTATTTAATTGCTGTGTTCGCATCACTTTTTTATTCGTGTGATAAAAGTGTATGTGAAGATTACAGGTTTGAAAATGCCACGGATCATAGGGTGTATATCCGGTCCTGCTGTGGGGAAGCAACTGACAGCAAAACATCCCTTAGCATAAGCCCTAAGAGTAGCGCTACATTAACCAGTTGTGGTTTAGGATATGCTCAATTCGTATATAATGGAGTTAGTAGATGTGCAGTGGATAAAGTAATAATTATTTTTGACGATACGCTTGAGTTCAACACGCAGGAGTTTTGGGAGTTTGACCTATTAAATCCTTTAAATTACCAGCGCAGGAACAATGAGTATGTTTACGAAATAAACCAGCTGCACTACCAAAAAGCGCTTGAGGTGAACGGGTACTCAAGGTAAAAACGGTCTCCCTGCCGGTTACCGGCAGGGAGCGTTTATCTCAACATAAATAACAGCAATAGATTTGGAATGAAAACACCTTACTCCCCCTCGGTTCTAAAACCAAAGCTTAAGGTTGGGTACTACCACCACGACCACTGGAGGGATATTAATGGCAGTGCTGTTCCGTTCAGGGAAAACCTAACCATACCGCATGTTTGTATTTATGGTAAAGATGGATCAGGTTACTGGAGTACTACTGATTTTATTTATGCAACCACCTGCCACGAGGTGGCACACGTATCGCACTGGGAAATGATAGGCGAGGGAGCATTTGCCCTTATATGGCTTAATCCAAAAACCAGAATAATCCCGGAGAGTTGGGCGGTTGCTGTATCGTGGCAATTGACCAGGAATGAATATAGTCGATTTGGGAATTTTGCTTTAAATTATATTGATTTCTATTTTAATAAGCAGCAGTGGAACAATTCAAATGATAAGTGCTATACGCCTTTGTTTATAGACCTAATTGATAACATTAACCAAAGAGTACAACACGCCGGCTCTTCAAGTTACCCCAATGATAATGTAACAGGCTACACAGTTGCTAAGCTGGAACAGCTACTGTATGCATTCAGGGATTTAGACCTGCTGGAGGTAACTTTACTGGTAAATAAACCCAGTGGGGTTACCAATGAGAGTATTAAAGAACTGGTTAGCTTTTATAAAAATCTATGAGAACTATGAAAAAAAGTAAGCTTTATTTAGTTGGTGTGTTCGCATCGCTTTTCTATTCGTGCGATAAAAGTGTATGTGAAGATTACAAGTACGTAAATGCCACGGATCACAGGGTGTTTATACAGTCCTGCTGTGGGGAAGCAACTGACAGCAAAACATCCCTTAGCATAGGCCCTGAGAGTAGTGCTATACTAACCAGTTGTGGTTTAGGGGATGCTCCATTTGTATATAATGGAATTAGTAGATGTGTAGTGGATAAAGTAGTAATTATTTTTGACGATACGCTTGAGTTCAACACGCAGGAGTTTTGGGAGTTTGACCTATTAAATCCTTTAAATTACCAGCGCAGGAACAATGAGTATGTTTACGAAATAAACCAGCTGCACTACCAAAAAGCGCTTGAGGTGAACGGGTACTCAAGGTAAAAACGGTCTCCCTGCCGGTTACCGGCAGGGAGCGTTTATCTCAACATAAATAACAGCAATAGATTTGGAATGAAAACACCTTACTCCCCCTCGGTTCTAAAACCAAAGCTCAAGGTTGGGTACTACCACCACGACCACTGGAGGGATATTAATGGCAGCGCAATTCCGTTCAGGGAAAACCTAACCATACCGCATGTGTGTATCTATGGCAAGGGTGGCTCAGGTAGCTGGAATACAACTGATGTTATTTATGCAACTACCTGCCACGAGGTGGCACATGTATCGCACTGGGAAATGATTGGTGAGGGCACTTTTGCCCTTATATGGCTTAATCCAAAAACCAGAATAATCCCAGAGAGTTGGGCTGTTGCTGTAGGATGGATGTTTACTAACAATGAATATCGTAAACTGTTAAATATATATAACTTACAATCGTTTAAAGAATATAATTATAGAGATGGATATCAAAAATGGGATAAATGGTCTGATAACTATTACACCCCATTGTTCATTGATTTAATTGATGAATATAATCAAAAACAAAAAATTGGAGGAGATAGGCCAAATGATAGGATTAGTGGTTATAGTATCAGTATGCTTGAAAGTATATTATTTGGGGTTAGAGATTTTACTCTTTTAAGATCTTTGCTAAAACAAAATAAACCTCAAAATGTAACAAACGATGATATTGATAGTTTGATTGAATTTTATTCAAATCTTTAAAGTTATGATGGCTAAAAAAATTACCTTTTACACTATAATGGCAACTATATTGTTATTCCTAACAAACGGCAGTTGCGACAAAACAGAATGTGGAGAATTCTGGTTTATAAACCGAACATCACATAAGGTGAAAATTAACTCATATGCATACTTCGGTTTAGTAACAGATATGAGCTATGAAATACAGCAAGTTGATTCCATATCGAAGGTTACCTGCGATATGGGCATGCCTTCGAACCCTTTTACATCAAATTATTTTCAAGTAGATTCAATAGTTGTTGTATTTGATGATACTCTTTCAATAAACACTTTTAAATATTTAGAATACAATCCTATGAATTTTAAAGTTAGGAAGAAGAATACGTTTGTTTATGAAATTACCGATTCGCTTTATCGTAAAACTCTCGAAATAAACGGGTTCTTAAGATAAGATACTCTCCCTGCCGGTAACTGGCAGGGAGCGTTTATCTCAACATGAACAAAGGCAACAGATTTGGAATGAAAACACCCTTACTCCCCCTCGGCAATAAAACCAAAGCTTAAGGTTGGGTACTACCACCACGACCACTGGAGGGATATTGATGGCAGCGCTGTTTCGTTCAGGGAAAACCTAACCATATCGCACGTGTGCATATATGGAAAGGATGGCTCAGGTAGCTGGAGCACTACAGATTTTATTTATGCAACTACCTGCCACGAGGTGGCACACGTTTCGCACTGGGAAATGGTAGGCGAGGGAGCATTTGCCCTTATATGGCTTAATCCAAAAACCAGAATAATCCCAGAGAGTTGGGCGGTTGCTGTAGAATGGGGGCTTACCAATGCGGAATATCACATACTGGGGCAAAAGTATGGGAGTTATCAGGCTCTGAATTATAATTTTAATTATGGCTATCAACCTTGGTACTTGGGGCGAAATGATTTTTATACACCACTATTTATTGATTTGATAGATGATTATAATCAAAAGACTTATTATAATGGGAATAACCGGCCTGATGATAGGGTTAAAAATTACACTTTCTTTTGTATAGAAAGTATTCTTTTTGGTGTAAGAGACCTTGAATTACTAAAAGCCATGCTAAAAATGAACAAATCTGTTGGTGTTGCTAATGAGGATATTGATGAATTGATTAATTTCTATAAAAATATTTAAACCTATGAAGCCGATTAAAATAATTTACAAATTATTAGTATCAATAGGGGTAATGATGTTTTTTTCATATGCCAGTTGTGATAAGTGGGTTTGTGGCGATAACTGGTTCGTAAATAAAACAGTGCATAAGATACATGTGAATGTGTATTGTCATGGTGAAGTAAATAATGAATTGTCATTTCTAATTACACCTAATGATTCTATAAATAGAATAACTTGTGGTTGGGGTGGGCCTGTCGATCCGTTTACTTCAAATACTTGCGGTTCTGATTCAATTTTAGTTGTTTTCAATGATACTCTCCCCTTAAATACTTTTAAGTATCTGGAGTATAATCCAATGAATCTTAAGGTACTCAGTAAAACTAAGTTTAGATACGAATTCACTGAGGCGCACTACCAAAAAGCGCTTGAGGTGAACGGGTACTCAAGGTAAAACGGTCTCCCTGCCGGTAAACGGCAGGGAGACTTTAATTGAATAGCTCAGAGCAAAAATTAATGGCTAAAAAACTCAAGGGCTTATTAATAATTAAGTTTGCTAACTTTTTTAAAACCTTTAAAAGCTATGAAAGCATATAAATTATACCTATTTGCTTTAATTGTACCATTACTTTCTTCTTGTGGAGATAAGGATGTATGTGAAGATTACAGGTTTGAAAATGCCACCGATCATAGGGTGTATATCCGGTCCTGCTGTGGGGAAGCAACTGACAGCAAAACATCCCTTAGCATTGGACCTAAGAGTAGCGCTACATTAACCAGTTGTGCTTTAGGATATTCTGATTTTTTATATAATAGATTAAGCGGCTGTGTAGTGGATAGAGTGCTCATTATTTTTGATGATACTCTAGAACTTAATACACGGGATTTTGGGGAGTTTGACTTGCTAAACTGGGATAATTATCAGCGCAGAAACAAGGAGTATATTTACGAAATAAACCAGCAGCACTACCAAAAAGCGCTTGAGGTGAACGGGTACTCAAGGAAAAACGGTCTCCCTGCCGGTAACTGGCAGGGAGCGAAGGATCTCGGACAAGGGTAAAAGGGAGAAAAAGGGTATAGAGATGCTTTGGCGGAGTCTATCCCGATATGTCGGGACTCAGCATGCCAGAGAGATGTTTAGGCGAAGTTTATTCCATAATATCGTGTCTCAACATGACAAATATCCCTAACTAAACGACATTGATATTGCATTTACAATGAAAATCTAAGAATTCATCTTGCTCGGTTCAACGTCAAATCTACACCATTCTCTGCGACAAATTGGCTTGCACTTGCCTTGTAGAGTGAAAAAATGTCATAAAAACTCTGCTGGCATGGGGTTTGAAAAAGGTTAGGTGAAAGCATTGATGTCTAACCAAAAAAAAGGGAGGGTAAAGCTATGATGCCAATGTTACGTCGTAGAAGCACTCTACCAAGCCTGGTAGATGAGTTCTTTGGGGATGATTTCATCAGCCGTTTCTTTGACGATAGCGAAAGTGTAACAATCCCTTCGGTAAACATCAAGGAGGGAAAGGATGAATACACCATCGAGGTGGCTGCTCCCGGGTTCGACAAGAAGGACTTTAAGGTTGATTTGAATAACAACGTACTGGAGATTTCCAGTGAGAAAGAGGTTAAGGAGGAGAGCAAAGACGAAAAGGTAATGCGCCGCGAGTTCCGCTACTCCTCGTTCAAGAGGTCGTTCACGTTACCCGATACAGCCGACACCGATAAGATTAAAGCTTCGTACAAGGACGGTATCTTGAGCATTATCATCCCTAAGAAGGAAGAAGCCAAGGTTAAGCCCGTTCGTCAAATCTCGATATCGTAACGGGTTTTTGGCTAAAAACAAAAAAGCCCCGCAACCGGGGCTTTTTTGTTTAGAGGTACTCCATGTGTTCCTGGTCAGTAATCTTTTCGCAGTAGTGGCATTTCAGCGATACGCTGCTCTTGTCAACCACTTTAAATTTAGGGGTAACCTTTTCCACGTTTGTAATGCATTTGGGATTAACGCATTTTACTATGCCAACAATCTCGTTGGGGACTTCAACCAGCATTTTCTCGGTTACCTCGTAGTTCTTAATGATGTTGAGCTTGGCGTGCGGAGCTACCATGGCTATTCGGTTGATCTCGTCGCGCTCAAAGAACTTGCCGGCAATCTTCACAATGGCCTTTTTGCCAAGTAGCTTGCTTTCCAGGTTGGTGCCAAAGGTTATCTGGTTTGGTATCTTATCGAGTCCGAGTATTGTTATTACCTTAAAAAGGTTTTGCGCCGGAATGTGGTCAATTACCGTACCACTCTCAATTGCGCTAACGCTCAAATGTTTTTTGTCTTTCATATCGCTATACTTTTACTTTTTTAAACCTAAAATGAGAGCCATAATTGCCATACGTGTGTAAACGCCATTCAGGGCTTGGGTGAAATAGTATGCCTTTGGCGATTCATCAACATCGGTATTGATTTCGTTCACTCGGGGAAGTGGATGCAGTACCCGCATGTTTGGTTTTGTGCCTTCGAGCATGCCATTTCGGAGTATGTAAGCGTTTTTAACCTTTTCGTACTCCATGGGGTCGGAGAAACGTTCACGCTGTACCCTGGTCATGTAAACAATATCGGCATCCTTAATGTTTTCGGCTAAATCGGTATGCTCCTCATACTTTAAACCGAGTTCGTCGAGGTACATTTTGTACTCCTGGGGCATTCGGAGCTCGGCGGGCGAAATAAAGGTAAACGAGGCGTTAAACTGGCTCATGGCCATCAGGAGCGAGTGAACGGTTCGGCCATACTTGAGGTCGCCTACCATTACAATCTTCAGGTTGTCGAGTTTGCCCTGCGTTTTACGGATCGAGTATAAATCGAGTAGGGTTTGGGTTGGATGTTGGTTGGCGCCATCGCCTGCGTTAACAATGGGAACTGGTGAAACCTCGCTTGCATAGCGTGCGCTACCCTCCACAGGATGACGCATAACAATCAGGTCGGAGTAGTTGGCTACGGTAAGGATGGTATCCTTTAGGGTTTCACCTTTGGATACGCTACTGGTTGATGCCTCCGAAAAACCAATTACCCGTCCGCCCAGCTTGTTCACTGCGCTTTCAAAGCTTAAGCGGGTTCGGGTCGACGGTTCAAAAAAAAGTGTAGCCACCACTTTCCCTTCCATGATTCGCTGAATAGGGTTTTTCTCAAACTCCTCGGCAAGGTCGAGTACTCTGAATATCTCATCCCTGCTCAGATCGTTGATTGATACCAAACTTCTGTTTTTCATAGTTCTTATTTTGTGTTTAAGTGTATAGTTCAAAAAAAAGCCCCGATAAACGGGGCTAATACATCAATCTTCATATTCAAAATCGGCAATAAGTCCTTCAATCTTGGAGCATCTGGAAAGGAACTCGCCTTCCAGTGAGCGCCGAATCCTTACCCTGATAAAGCAGGTATTATCAAATTGCTGCTCTACTAGTTGAAGGTATAAGTCCTTGACTAATCGCATCACCTCATTCATCATGGTATAGCCAAAGGTAACCCTGTAAATGGCATCAACGGTTCGTGTGATAATTTTTGCATTGGCTAAAGCATCGTGGGTTGCCGTTTTGTATGCATTTATCAACCCCGATACGCCTAGTTTTGTTCCACCAAAGTACCGTATTACCACAACCAAAACATTGGTTAGGTTAAAGCTGAGCAGTTGTCCGTAAATTGGCTTGCCAGCAGTGCCCGATGGTTCGCCGTCGTCATTGGCTCTCCATTTATCACCTTTAGGTCCTAAAATATATGCGTAGCAGTGATGTCGGGCATCATAAAACTCTTCCTTAAGCTGCTCAACTATAGCTTTTACTTGCTCCTCGGTTCTAACAGGGTATGCTTTAGCAAGGAACTTACTCCCTTTTTCCTTGTAAATTCCCTCGGAAGGTGCTTCGATGGTTTTGTATGTGTCAGTTACTTCAACCATTTAGCTTTGCATAAGTATTACTATTGCCAGTACCGATATTGCTATTCCGGTAAGATTGGTTTTGCTTGGCCGCTCGCCAAATAGTAGCAACCCAACCAGCGTTCCTGACAGTACTACACCCAAATTGTTTATGCCGAAAAGAACCGATCCCTCCAAAGGAGTTCCTTTGCTTCCAACATGGTTAAGCGCAGCAACCATAAAAAACATCGACCCAAAATTTGCTAATCCCAGCAATGTTCCTAGTAGCCATGTTTTGAATTTATGAAAATCTTTGGCTGCATGGGTATTAAAAGGTAGCAGTAGTAAGCCTGTAATGCCAGCCATGGCAAATACAATCGCATTGAACAAGGGATTTAGTTCGTTAGTTACAAAGTATTGCTGTGCAACCTTAACCGAGGCATCCACCAATCCAATACCCAAAAAGATTATTAGTGGAAGATATGTTTTAACCGGTTTAAATTTTTCTGTTTTCCTCGGTATTACAAGTAAGAGAACAGCAATTAAGGCAAGCACAATGCCTGCTAATCGTACGGCATTTAACTTATCGTTTGGGTCAATCAGTACCGATACCAGTATGGGGATTATTACCGACATCTTAGCGGCTACCGATGTTATGGCAACACCGGCTGTTTGTGTACTCTTACCCAGGAAATGGAACATGGTTATGAAAAGTACACCCATAGCCACCATCAGTAGGATGGGTAAAACACCTAACTGATTAAGCCCAGTGAGTTCGCCTTTGGCCAAAAAAAAACCAGCTACGCTGGCTGCCAAATAGTTAATGATGATTGCGCTGAAATTGTTAACTGAAAAGCGATTGAGTAACTTAAAGGTGATTAAAACTACTGTTGATGATAGTATGCAGAGTAATAGGTAAAACATCCCTTTAGGTTTGTGCAAAGTTATTGCATCTTTCATTACCCCACAAATTTTTTTAGGATTAAGTATTAACAGGCAATTAACATGCAAGAATCAGTGTTTTGAAATGGCTTATGGCATGTTTTTTGAGATTTTTCAGGTCAAATCAACTAACCAAAAAAACATGAAACCATTAAATTCGTTATCCAACTTTATTTTTCTGATAATTTTTCTGGGCTCGTGTGCAACACCCAATCCTGTAATAAGGTTAAACACAAAGGAAACAAAAACCACCTGGGAAAATGGCAAGGAATTTACCAGTTACTATAAGGATGGCTTTGTAGTCCATTGCGCTTACCATGGTACAACTGATGCTTACTTGGTGTTTGATATTGAGGTGATTAATGCTACCGATGAGGATTTTCTGGTTTGCCCCGAAAAAATGGTTATGTTTACCGATAGTGGGAAGTGGGATCCGGTAATCAACCAGATTGTTTATAGCACATTCCCAATCTATGCCGTTGATCCCGAAATCGAAATTCTCAAAAACGAATTGGCGCAATCGCAGCTTGATGCCGATCAGAAAAATCTTGCTACTGCTTCAATTGCAGTTGCTGCCTTGGCATTGCCGGTAATGGTTGCAACGGCCTCGGCCGATGCCAAGGATACCAAACAGCGTGCAATTACCCGAACCGAACTGGCTGCAGCTGCAGCAGGAACTGCCCTGAACATGAATGAATTTTCCCAGGAGATGAATAATATCCGAAGCGAGCTTTTGCTCAATGCCACAGATGCTTGGATCAATAACTCGCTCCGTAAAACCACCCTTTCCAAGAATGAGGCAGCCCGAGGGTTAGTTTACTTTAAAAAGCCCGATTTGAAGAAGTACAGAGATTTGCGAATAGATGTTCCCATTGGCGAGAATAACTTTATTTCATTTAACTACAAGGTAAACCTGTACTACCCATCAAACACCAATAGTAATCCGGCATATAAGTAGATATGCTTAACAATCAAGAAAAAGGCCTGAGGGCCTTTTTTCTTTTTAGCATTCCTAACAGGTTCAAGGTTTATTGTAGTAAATTTGTAAAAAAATTTAAAAGTTATGGACAACATTTCAGCGGTAAAGGTGCTGGTTGATAACGAAAAGGGATTATCGGCCGATGAAAGAGTAAAACTTGTTGATGGTACTGATAGTATTTATATTGATTCAAGGCTTGATTACCACAAGCGTTTAGCCCGAAGGCAAACTGCAAGTTTTGTCTTACTGGTGCTTTTTGCGCTATTTGCCTTTGGTGTGGTGATGTTTGCCAACGCCGATACTTTTACTGCAGGGGTTCTAAAGGGATTGGTGGCAGGGTATCTTGCAGCACTCCTAGTTCTAGTTCCCAAAACAACCAAAAACCATTCGCGTATAGCATTTGTTATTAGTGTAGTTAAACAGATTAACTCACCCAAGCAAGCATGAGGTTGATTAAAACAACACCCAGTATAGATTTTTTTACGGCCGATACTACTACCGACCTTTCGCTACCAATGGCCGAGGGAATTAAGGCCGGCTTTCCATCGCCTGCACAGGATTATATCGATTTGGCTTTTGATTTGAACAAGGAACTGGTTAAAAATCCAAGCTCAACCTTTTACGGGCGTGTGCGCGGCGATTCCATGGTTGATGAGGGAATTAACGATGGCGATATTCTGGTAATTGACAAGTCGTTACCACCGGCCGATGGGCGTAAAGCAGTTTGCTATATCGATGGTGAGTTTACGCTTAAAACCATCAGGGTTAGGAATGATGGAATTTACCTTATGCCGGCCAATCCGGCATATAAACCCATAAAGGTTACCGAGGAGAACGATTTTGTGGTATGGGGCATTGTTACCTACGTTATCCATAAGTTTTAGCCATGTTCGCCCTTGCCGATTGCAATAACTTTTACGCCTCCTGCGAGCGTGTGTTCGACCCGTCGCTTATTGGTAGGCCTGTGATTGTGCTGTCGAACAACGATGGTTGTGTGATTGCCCGAAGCAACGAGGCAAAGGCACTTGGCATAAAAATGGGAGAGCCTGCTTTCAAAATTAAGGAACTGATTGAAAAGGCCAATGTGGCTGTCTTTTCGTCGAATTATACACTATATGGCGATATGAGCCAAAGGGTGATGAATACCCTGGCCAGCTTTACACCCGATATCGAGATTTATTCCATCGATGAGGCTTTTCTTGGGTTGCATGGTTTCAGCTATGTTGATTTAATGGATTACGCCCGTAACATTCGCAGAACAACCATGCGGAATACCGGTATCCCCATTAGCCTCGGCATTGCCTCTACCAAAACTTTGGCTAAGGTTGCCAACCACATCGCTAAAAAGCAGCCTCAACACCAGGGAGTTTATATAATTGCCAATGAGCATCAACGTATTGATGCCCTTAAAGCTTATGAAATTGGTGAGGTTTGGGGTATAGGTAGGCAGTACAGTAAATTTCTCGCTCGATACGGAGTAAATACCGCTTACGATTTTACCCGAATGCCTGCTGGGTGGGTAAAGCAACATATGTCGGTAGTGGGGTTGCGAACACAAAAAGAATTACTGGGTATTCCCTGTATCGATTTGGAGCATTCAGCCCCCCCAAAAAAGGCTATCGCCACAACCCGATCGTTTGGCGAGATGCAAACTGACCTTGGGTACCTGAGCGAGGCCGTTGCATCGTTTGCAGCAAGCTGTGCCCATAAATTACGAAAGCAGCAGTCGGTTGCGCAAGTGGTAATGGTTTTTGCACACACCAACTACTTCCGCGACGATTTACCCCAGTACTCGGCAAGTAAAACCATAACCCTGCCTGTACCCACGAGCAGCACCATGGAACTGATACATTACGCCCTTATTGGGTTAAAAAGTATATACAAACCGGGATTCCGATACAAGAAAGCGGGAGTAATTGTTACAGGTATATCAACCAACCAGCATATTCAAACCTCGCTCTTCGATACTATTGATCGGGAAAAACACAATAAGCTAATGGTGGTTGTGGATAAACTAAACGATAAATATGGCAGGCACACGGTTAAAGTAGCCGCTCAGGGGGCTGGGCGAAAATGGAAATTACGCCAGGAACGTGTATCGCCCATGTATACTACCCGTTGGGATGATATTATTACCGTTAAGGTTTAACTCCCTTTTCATTACTCCCATCTTTCTCCAATATTTTTCTATTTTTGGGGTACCTTAACCTAAAACAACTGCAATGGACTCTCAAAAAAGTAATGGCAATTTTCTACCTATGCTCATTATTGGAGCGTTATTCTTCATTTTTGGTTTTGTAACCTGGTTAAACGGCATTCTTATACCGTATTTCAAGATATCGTGTGAGTTAACCGATTTTGAGGCTACACTGGTGGCCTTTGCATTTTATATCTCATACACTGTTATGGCTTTGCCCGCATCGTGGGTGCTTATAAGGACTGGTTTTCATAAAGGGATGACAGTGGGCTTACTGGTGATGGCTATTGGAACCCTGGTGTTTGTTCCCGCGGCATTGAGCAGAGCATACTGGATGTTTCTGAGTGGTCTGTTTATTATGGGAGCAGGGTTGGCTGTGCTGCAAACAGCAGCAAATCCGTATATCACCATAATTGGACCCCGTGAGAGTGCTGCAAGGCGTATAAGCATAATGGGGATTTGTAATAAGTTAGCTGGAGCCATTGCTCCCCTTATACTGGCCTACTACATCCTTAACGATGGCGATGCCTTTGTGAAATCACTTGAGGGGATGGACAGTATTGCCCGCGCTGCGGCTCTCGATAGTCTAGCGCACAGAGTGATTGGGCCGTACCTGGTAATGACATCAATACTCGTTTTCCTGGGAATTGCCGTACGCTATGCCCCGCTGCCCGATGTGGAAACCGAGGATGATGCCGACATTGCATCCGACGACCTTACCGGAAAAACCAGTATTTTCCAGTTTCCCCAACTTATACTGGGTGCAGTCGCACTGTTCTTCTATGTTGGTGTTGAGGTTATTGCAGGCGATACCATTATTCGTTACGGTATATCGCAGGATTTTAAAATAGAAACCGCTAAATTATTTACATCCTATACCCTCATCGCCATGATAATTGGCTACCTGGCAGGTATCGTCTTAATTCCTAAGGTGATTTCACAACGTGTTGCTCTCATTGGCTCGGCTTTGCTGGGGATACTTTTGAGCGTAATAGTTGTTTTAGGAGCACCAACCTATTCGATACTTGCACTTGCTCTTCTAGGATTAGCCAATGCACTGGTGTGGCCTGCCATTTGGCCTTTGGCCATTCACGATTTGGGCAAGTTCATTAAAACGGGTTCGGCTGTATTGATCATGGCTATTGCGGGTGGTGCTATCCTGCCTTTATTCTGGGGGCATCTTTCCGATTCTTATTCACCGCAAATGGCATATATTATTCTCATCCCATCGTACTTTGTTATACTGTACTACGCTGTTAGAGGCTATAAACTAAGGAGTTGGAAGTAAGCTAAACTTAACTGAATTACCATGGATGTTTTTGAGTTAGAGTTTGAGGTTCGTGATTACGAATGCGACTTGCAGGGTATTGTTAATAATGCCCGCTACCTGAACTACCTTGAACATACCCGCCATAAGTTTTTGCTGAGCAAAGGGATCGATTTTGCCAGGTTGCACACTGAGGGTATCGACCTTGTGGTGTCGCGTATCGAAATTGACTACAAGTACTCATTAACCAGTGGCGATAGGTTTATTGTGCGTTTATCCACCCACAAGGAGGGCCATTTGCGTATGATCTTTGATCAGGAAGTGATTAAGCTACCCGAAGGGAAATTGGCCGTTAAGGCTAAGGTAGTTGGTGTTGGGCTGAAAAATGGCCGCCCAATAAAAATAGATAGCATACCGGGCTTTGAGAATATATAGCACAATGAATTTGGTATAATGATTGATGTAAAAAATCACATACTTATTAAAATATTACAAAACGGGTTAATAATAAATTACAATGAAAAAGTTAGCGCTTCCTTTTCTGCTTTTTGTGTTTAGTTCATGCTCAACAATAGTTTGGCGGCCCTATCAGAAGGATTTTGACGATTACAAAAAAGTAGAGAGAGTTACTAACAGGATGCTAATTCATCCTTCCGAAAGAATTCATGGTAATAATATTGCTGATATTGTATTAGAGAGAAACTACAGTAGAAAAGTTGATAGCACGATTGTTTTCTGGAAGATAATTAGTTCTGAGCCTAAGTTGCCTCTCGATAATAAATCATATATAAGAATTAACAATGAAACATTTGAGTTAAGGAATCGAAGTTTGAAGCATTCAATTTCTTCGGAAACGGAAACGTACTATAGTTCGATATTACTGAGCGATTCAACTTCGATCGGATCGTTATATCCCAAAACAAAAACAAGAACAAAACATTACGATATGTTTATTACCCCTTTACCAAATGATGTATTGCAGAAGTTGAAATCGGGTGATAAGGTGGAAATTAGGGTGTATTTTGGAAATCAACCTTATACTTTTAAGTTTAGAAAAAACAATTTAAAAAGGGTTAAACAGCTGTTGTCTGAAGAAGATAAATATTGAAACTGAATAATTTCGTATTGCTCACCCCATTGAAATCAGTAGTTTGCATAGTTGTTTTCATAAATTAAAAAAATGGCTGCCCTATAAGGCAGCCATTACTGCTAGTAAACTTCAGGAACAAAATTCTGGTCAGTGATAGGCGGACGAACATAACTTTCGTCGATCCTGCGGGGTTCAAGTTTTACAGGGGGTGGAGTGAGGTCTTCGTAAGGGATAAGGCTTAGCAGGTGATGGATACAGTTAAGGCGGGCACGCCTTTTATCGTCGGCACGAACTACCCACCAGGGAGCTTGCTTTATATCGGTATGGGCGAACATAACGTCCTTTGCCTTGGAGTATTCCACCCAGCGGTTACGCGATTCAATATCCATGGGGCTGAGCTTCCATCGCTTGGTTGGATCGTCGATACGCTCCTGAAAGCGCCGTTCCTGCTCCTTATCGCTAACGGAGAACCAGTACTTTATGAGTATTATACCCGAACGAACCAGCATCCGTTCAAACTCGGGGCATGAACGCAAAAACTCGGTGTATTCCTCCTCGGTGCAATAGCCCATTACCTTTTCTACTCCAGCGCGGTTATACCAGCTTCGGTCGAAGAGCACCATTTCACCTGCGGCGGGCAGGTGGGCAACATACCGCTGGAAATACCATTGGCTTTTTTCCTTTTCGGTGGGAACGCCCAGTGCCACTATACGGCAGAAACGAGGATTCAGACGTTCGGCAATGGTTTTGATTACACCACCCTTCCCGGCAGCATCGCGACCCTCAAAGAGTATTACAACTTTTAGTTTTTGGTGCTTTATCCATTCCAGGAGCTTTACCAGCTCCACGTGCAGCTTCTCAATCTCATGCTCATAGGTCTTTTTATCCATCCTATCAACATGTGCTTCAACCGTTTCGTAGTGATTGCTTAGGTCGAGCTGATGTTTCTTGGCCGCTGCTTTCCCTTCTTTAGGTGTATCGGCCTTTTTCTTTTTTTTATCCTTTTTGTCCTTTGTCATTGATAGTAAGGCTTCTGACATTACAATAAAGGTATGGACAAATTAGGATAAAGTCAACACTTTGTTGAATTAAAACGATATATTAAATCTTTTTATAGCAATTTGGGCTTACGGCGTAAACTCGAAAGGTAAACCCCTATGAGTATAACTATTAACGAGATAATTTGCAGAGTTCCAATATGGTCGCCATCGAGAATGCCCCAGAGCAGGGCAAAGAATGGAATGATATAGGTTACCGACGAAGCAAAAATTGCGCTGGTGTGGTGAATGAGATTGTTGAAAACAAATAGCGTTAGTACTGAGCCAAATGTGGCCAGCACAATGGTTGCCAGTATGCTTGATGCAAATGCGGGGTGCTGTGTAGCAGCAGCAATATCGGTTAACATCAGTATTACCCCTGCCGGAATGCCAATCATGAAGAAGATAAGCGATGTAATTTGTACACCCGTTAATCCAGAAAGTTTAAAACGAATAATGTTTGAGTTAATGCCATACATCATTGTGGCTAAAACAACCAGCAAGGCGTAAAGGTTAACATGCCCAAACGAGGAAAAGTTGCCATTAGTTATTAGAATTGAAGCCCCGGTAAAGCCAACGATAACCCCAATGGTCTGAAAAACATTTGGCTTATGCTTAAACAGCAACAGTCCGGCTATAACCGTAAAGAAAGGTGTTAGCCCGTTAAGAATACCCGCCAATGAGCTGGTAATTTGGGTTTCGGAAAGGGTGAAAAGAAATGCAGGAAAAAAGTTACCTAACAAGCCACACCACAGCAATGGCCAAAAATTATTACGATTTATATGTTTTAGGTTTTTAATTGAGAGGGGCAAAAGGATCAGGAAGCTAAAAAATATTCGGAGCGCAGCCACCTGAACATAGCTAAGCGCATCCAGACCTCGCTTCATCAGGATGAACGAGGCTCCCCAAACAAAAGCCATGAAAAGCATAGCAGCCCACTGCCAGCGCTTTTTGGATAAATCGAACATTTGACGGATTTTACTCGGCAAAAGTAATTGTTTTTGTGCTGACTGTTTGCTTTTCATTCAAACATTTAACTGCCCATCGGTTTTTGCTTTTATTGCATTCCCAAATTGCTATTTTTACAGAAAAAATTTCACTGAAATGAGCGAAAAGAATTATGACCCCCGTATGCATACCGCCGAACATATTCTCAACCAAACAATGGTGCGGCTTTACAACTGCGGACGAGCATTCAGCAGCCATGTGGAGAAGAAAAAATCGAAGTGCGATTACCGAATTCCACGTGCACTTAGCGAGGACGAATTAAAAACGATTGAAGAAAAGGTTAACGAGGTTATTATGCAAAACCTGAATGTAACCGAGGAGTTTACAGTTAAAGCCAACGCGGCAACGTTTCTCGATTTAAGCAAGTTGCCTGCTGATGCTCCTGAAACCATCAGGGTTATTAGGGTAGGCGATTACGACGCCTGTGCCTGCATAGGGCCGCATGTGGCTAATACCAAGGAAATAGGAAGATTTAAAATTATCTCGGCCGATTACTCCGATGGTGCTGTACGGATTAGGTATAAACTCGAAAATGAGTAAAACCCACTCATTTTGATTTCGTAGCCTTTCTCATGAGCCTTTCTCGAACTACGGGATAAACTATTACTGCCAGGGGAGGTGTAATGATTAAGTAAACTATCCACAAATTCCGCTCAGGGAATCTGTTGCGTAGGACATCAGTAAGAACAATAAACCATGCAATTAGTAGTAATACTATCCCTCCAATTAGGGATAAATAAATAGTATCCATGCGTAAACGTCGTTTTTGCCTAATCGAAAAGTGAACCTAACTTCTTGAAACCCTCCTTGAACGATTCGAGACTGGAATTTACGGTATCTTTCACCTCATCCCACTTGCTGTCGGCAGCCTGGGCAAGCTCATCGAGCTTGCTTTCCATTTGATTGCGGAGCATTTCAAGTTCCTTTATCTTTTCGTTATACTCCTCTCTTACCTTATCGGATGCGTTATCGGCCTTGGCTCTCAGTGCCTCAATTTGGTCGAAGATTTCGTCGATGGCTTTTTTTACATTTTCGCGGTACTCGTTACGTTCCATGGCTCAATATTTTTAGTAAACGTCTCTATTTATGTACTGGCTGTAATCCTTTAGTTTTGGGGTGTACTCCTGTTCAATGAGCGGGGAGCTGATTAGAAAATCAGCTGTTGAACGGTTAGTGGCAGTAGGGATGTTGTAAACAGTAGCAATGCGAAGCAAAGCCTTAACATCCACATCGTGAGGCTGGGCCTGCATGGGATCCCAGAAAAAGATTAGGATGTCAATTTTGCCTTCGGCAATAAGAGCGCCTAACTGTTGGTCGCCGCCAAGTGGGCCCGATTTCAACCGGGTAAGTTGAAGGTGGTCATCGGCCTCCTTGCTTTTCATTTTGGTAAGAGCTTCCTCAACAAGCCGTCCAGTTGTGCCTGTGCAAATGAGTTTATGCTTAAGCAGTTTTGCCCAGTTCCATTCAACCCACTCCACAAGGTCGCGCTTGCGGTTATCGTGTGCTACTAAGGCAATGGTTTTGTACTTATTCACTTTAAGTCTTCTTTATGAAATTCTAAGCAAATATAACTAATCCATGTTAGTTTAATCCAAGCGTTAGGTTAAATTACATTTACAAATGGCTTAATAGTCATATTTAGATGTCTATCTTTGCAAAAAAAATCAATTTGATTTTGAAAGCAAAAGTCTGTATTTCTCTTGTTTTTTTCATTAGCCTAAAGGCTTTTTCGCAACGGTCAATTCAGGTGGATACTGTTTGCCAAAGTCCACAAATGGAGTATAGGCTAACATTAAAGAATACCATTCTGCCAGTTTCGCTAATCGCATACGGTATAGTCGGTCTCGATAATCCGAACCTGAAGCGTTGGAATACAGGTATTCGCAGCGAGGTTTTAGAGCACATCAACACTAAGTACAGAGCCGACGACTACTTTCAGTATGTTCCGGGTTTAGCGGTTTACATTCTCGATGATGCAGGGCTTAAGGCAAAACATACGTTTTGGGATAGAACCGCCATACTTACAGGTTCTTTTATCTTGCAAACCGCAGTGGTTCAAACGCTAAAATATACCACTAGTGTAATGAGGCCCGATAGCAGTGCTGCTAACTCATTCCCGTCGGGCCATACAGCCTTGGCTTTTTCGGGTGCAGAGTTCTTATGGCAGGAGTACAAGGATCACACTATTTGGATTGGAGTGGCAGGTTATGCTATAGCTGGTACAATTGGTTTTGCAAGGGTTATCAATAACAAGCATTGGATAACAGATGTTTTTACAGGTGCAGGGATAGGAATGCTTAGTACAAAAATATCGTACTATACTTACGAACGGATTAAGCTAAGACAAAGGAACAGGCGTCAAACACATGCTGTTATTGTTCCCTACTTTAATGGAAAGGGAATGGTAGGTTTAGCAGCAGGCATTCAATTTTAAAGCATGTTCAGGTATACCGATATACGTTCCTACTTTAATCGTGTTGGTTTTGCTTTTAGGGCTTTAAAAAGCCCTAACTTCAGGATGTTCTTTTATGGGCAAATTGTTTCGCTCATGGGCACCTATATTCAGAACCTAGCCCTTGGCTGGCTTATTTACAGGTTAACCAATTCGCCCTTTCTGCTCGGGGTTATTGGATTTGCCGGACAGATACCATCGCTTTTTCTTACCCCAATTGCCGGCGTATACGCCGATAGGGTAAACCGAAGGATGGTATTAATTGGTTCCCAGGCATTGTCGATGGTTATGGCTTTTACGCTTGCAATTCTTTACCTAGCCGATATTATTCAAATTTGGCATATCGTTCTCATCGCTGTAATTAATGGAATTGCCCTTGCCTTCGATACCCCTTTTCGTCATGCATTCCTGCTGGAAATGGTGGGCGATAGGGATTTACTTCAGAATGCCATTGCGTTGAACTCAACGCTGATTAATTCAGCTCGCTTTATTGGCCCTACCATTGGGGGATTTATAATTGCTTGGGTGGGCGAGGGCTGGTGCTTTGTAATCAATGGCTTTAGCTTTATGGCGGTAATAGCATCGTTACTGTGGATGAGGGTGAACCCTTTGAATGTTCATTATCACAAAGGTTCAATTTTTCAGGAATTAGTCGAGGGGTTAAAGTACTCATATAGGAACAGGACAATAAGATATCTGCTTTTGCTAATATCTGCAGTTGGCTTTATTGGGTTGCCATTTCAGGTTTTTATGCCAGTTTTTGCGCGCGATATTCTCCATGGCGACTCGCAACTGCTTGGTTTTCTAACTGGCTCGCTTGGTGCAGGAGCATTGGTGGGTGCATTCTATTTGGCTTCAAGGAAAAGCATTAGAAGTTTACCCAAGACCATTCTTGTATCCTCCATTCTTTTTGGCATCGGATTGCTTACTTTCTCGCTTTCAACAATTACATCGGTTTCGCTTTTGGTGATATTTTTTACCGGATTTGGTATGATTGTCCAGTTTGCTGCAACAAATACACTTTTACAGCACATTGTTGATGAGGACAAGCGGGGCAGGGTGGTTGCACTCTATGGCTTGTCGTTTATGGGCATTACGCCTCTTGGCAGCCTTTTACTTGGCTCAATTAGCCCTACAATTGGTGTTCAGCTAACTCTTGCCATATCGGGATTGCTTTGCCTGTTAGCAGTGGTTTTGTTCGGCAGGAAGTATGGAACTATTGTTCAGACAGTAAAAAGATTTGAAAACAGCCACTAACCCTGTTCAGGTATAAATTAAAAGCCGTCCTAATGCGGACGGCTTTCAAGTATTGTTGGATGATTTACTTTTTCTCGGAGAGCTTTTGAACGGCTACTGCCGATGCCTCAAGAATAGGAGTAACCGATAGTGGTTCACCAACACCTTTCTTAAGCCAGAGTTGCGGAATTAAACGGCCTTGCGAGTAAATCCGTTCAACTTCTGCAGCAAATGAGCGGCCACGGAACTGCTTTTCTAACTGAAAATCGATAAGGTGACCAATGGGGTAAGCCGATAGGTAGAGTGGATTATCAATCATGTGGGAGTAAATGGCAAGTATGGGTTCATCGGTACTTCCAAATACATCGGCATAGTACTTGTTCCAGATATCGCGGGCGATGGTAAGTGTAGCATTACGAACCTCCTCGGCACTGGCGTTGGGGTTATTGTATAACCATTTCCAAAGATTGATGTCAACTAGCGACACTCCCATAATTTCGTAGCACGACCAAAGGTTATCGAGGGTTTCAAGGTACTCCTTGTCGGGATTTACCTCCTTCATGCCCAGAACGTCAAGATCGCGTTTTTGGAACACGAAAGCCAAGGCCTCGGTGAAGGCAGTGTTGGGCACGCCATGCATCATGTAGCAATCAACATCATGCAGGGTAATGGTTTGCTCCACGTTGTGGCCAAACTCGTGCATGGCAATATTGAATCCTTTGTAGTTCATGCCCGAGGCAGGAACGCGGGTGCGGAGTAGGGCAACATCCTTACGCATTTCGGCTCCCCAGGCATGGCCTGCGCCGCGCGAAGCTTCTACCTTTACCCGGTCGGCAATAAATTTTGCTTTTTCCTTGCTCCATCCCAGCGAGGTGAGAATATTGGTCAGTTCTGCCTCAAAAGCTTGAGCATTGGGGAAACGTTTAGTGGTAATGGCATCAAGTTTTTCGGCGGGTATCCCGCTGCGAGTTTTAAATCCATCGTACCAAATGTCGAAGGGTTGTAAGGGGCGTCCCAGACGCTTGCTTATGAGGTTTCCAGTTTCACGAACTTCCTTAGACGACACTAAATCGATGAAGAGTTGTTCTACCTCATCGACCGGGAGTTCAAATTCACCCTCGAACTTACGTTGTATGTAGGTTGGCATTTTAGGGGTGTACTCGTCAATGGCTTTTAGTGCCTTGAACTGATTGATAACATGCTGATAGCGAGTATTGGGCTCAGGGGTTGTTTGAATTTCTTTTCCCTCTTTGGTTACACTGTTAGTGTAAGGGTTCCATTGATACTCGTTGCTGTTGATGACCTGCTGGGGTATGGACTGATCGATAATTCGCTTCATCACCTGGTAAATCATTTGCTGGTGGGCAAGGCCATCTTCTTTATTGGCATAGTGCGATTTTAGCTCATCGCGCAGTCCCCAGTGCGATATCAACTTCATATCGGCGGGGAACATGGTTTGACCCTTATCGTCAACCAGACTGCCCATAAAGATGTTGTACTCGCTGATGTAGGTATCGGCATTGGTGTTCACTGTGGAAAAATTCTGTAGGAGCTGAGCGGGAACACGGCTGGTAAACATATCGCCCATTCGTGCGTAAGCCCATTGCTTTCGGTTCCAGTTTTCACCCATCTCGGTTTTTTCTTTCAGGGTGTAGTAGGGGAAGTTTAGGGCGGTAATAAATGCAATCTTGTTGGCGTAGAGATCGTCGTTTAGGTGTGCTGCCGCATTGTATGATCCAAAGAGCTCATCAATGGGGGTTACTGTGCCCCAGTCCAGGTGGAGGGGTTTCATGAGTTCCTTGCTCAACAGGATGAAGTAGCCATTTAGCATTTCAAAACCGTAGGAGAGCTTGTTGAATAGTTGTTCCAGCGCTGCATCGTCCGATACAAATTGTGTGGTGCAGAACTGCTCAAAATCGGATTCGGTACCATCGGTAATCCTCCAAAGCATGGCCACTTGAGCAACGCCGCGTTCAATTCTTTCCTTCTGGGAATCGCCGTGCTGTTTAACCAGTTCAGTGGTTACTTTTTTCACTGTGGAATCGCTAATGGGCGATACGTCCACCTTTTGTTCAGCTTGCTTGCACTGTGCCATAAGCAATGCGGTTGCAATGGTTAGTAGTGTAAATATTTTTCTCATGGTGAGTTGGTTTGAGTTTAACAATGTAGTTACAAAAATGCAAATTCATAGGTTAGATTGCAATTCATTCTGAAAGTTTATCAAGTTTCTTAAGATAGAATTATTTTTGCTGGGGTTTAAAAAGTGAATTGGCTATGGATTGTAAAAAAGAGAATAATTCCAAGTTTTGCAACTGCTCCTACCCCTGCGGTAAACATGGTGTGTGCTGCGATTGTTTAGCCTATCACCGTAAGAATGGCGAACTGCCTGCCTGCTATTTTCCGGCCGATATTGAGCGAGGATATGATAGGTCCATTGATAACTTTATCCGGGTGGTTAACGAAAGGGGAACTGGTTATCTGCGATAGCAAAAAAAAGGTGACACACATGTGCCACCTTTTTGTATGTTGAATTTCAGCTATTCAAACTGCTTAAAAGCTTCCTTGATAAGGCCAATAGCCTCGCGAAGTTGTTCCTCGGTAATAACAAGAGGCGGTGCAAAACGGATGATGTTACCGTGGGTGGGTTTCGCTAAAACGCCCTTTTCGGCCATGGCAAGGCAAACATCCCATGCTGTTTTGCCGGGCTTATTGCGGATAACTACTGCGTTAAGTAAACCCTTGCCACGTACAAGTTCAATCATTTCACTCTTAATGCTCTTCATCTCATCGCGGAAGATTTTGCCAAGGCGTTCAGCATTTTCGGCAAGTTTTTCTTCCTTAACTACCTCGAGCGCCGCAATGGCAACCTTGCTGGCAAGTGGGTTCCCACCAAAGGTGGAGCCGTGTTCGCCTGGCTTAATGGTAAGCATAATTTCATCATCGGCAAGCACGCACGAAACGGGCATAGCACCACCAGATATGGCTTTACCCAGAATTAGGATATCGGGACGAACACCTTCGTGGTCGCAAGCGAGCATTTTACCAGTACGGGCAATACCGGTTTGAACCTCATCGGCAATGAAAAGCACGTTGTGCTTCTTGCAGAGGTCATAAGCTTTTTTCAGGTACCCTTCATCGGGAACAAACACACCTGCTTCGCCCTGAATGGGTTCAACAAGGAAACCAGCCACGTTAGGATCCTGCAATGCTTTTTCAAGGGCTGGAATATCGTTGTAAGGAATTTTTATGAAACCGGGGGTGTAAGGGCCAAAGCCACCGTAAGAATCTGGATCGGTAGACATGGATATTACAGTGATGGTACGGCCGTGGAAGTTGTTCTCGCAAACAATGATTTTGGCTTCGCCATCTTTAATCCCTTTCACATTGTAAGCCCAACGACGGCATAGCTTAAGTGCGGTTTCATCGGCTTCGGCTCCGGTGTTCATGGGTAAAACCTTGTCGTAGCCAAAGTATTTGGTTACATATTCCTCAAATTCGCCAAGTACGTTGTTATAGAACGCGCGTGATGTTAGGGTTAACTTTTGTGCTTGCTCGCACATGGCGTTAATGATTTTTGGGTGGCAGTGCCCCTGGTTAACTGCTGAGTATGCCGAAAGAAAGTCGTAGTAACGCTTTCCTTCAACATCCCATAGGTAAACGCCTTGACCCCTTTCCAGCACAACAGGCAGCGGGTGATAGTTATGGGCGCCATACTTACTCTCGCGCTCCATGTAATCCTTTGGTGTCATCTTGCTCATAGCTTTTGTTTTTTGTTATATGTTGATATTTAGATGATTATGTTACTTTTAATCAAGTATTTGTCGTTTTGCAAGGTTAAGTATTGTTAACCAATTTTCAAAGAGTTGTTTAGATTTACAAAATATGTTAAGAAACATAAGTAGGAAAACCTTTGAAAACAATGATATTCATAACAATTCGTAATGATTTTAGCGATTGAATTTAGAGTGAAAAAACTATACGTAGTAATAGCTTTTTAAACTTTGTTGGGGTTATCTTGTTAATGCAACAAATAACTCAAAAATAGAATGAAAGAAATATTACCATCAATTCAACAGCGCCGAAGCGCTATGGCCTTTAGCCCTGAGCCAATACCGCAGGATCATCTGCTTCAAATATTTAGAGCAGCATCCTTCGCTCCATCGGCATATAATGAACAACCATGGCAGTTCATTGTTGCAAACCGAAATAACACAGAGGCGTTTAATGGTGTACTCAACACTTTGGCTCCTGCCAATCAGGAATGGGCTAGGAATGCTGGGGCTTTGGTAGTTTCTGCTGCACGGGAAAACTATACAAAAGTTGTGGGGCCAAACTACTATGCCCTGCACGATTTGGGTATGGCAACCGCATTGTTTTTGCTACAGGCACAAGCTATGGGTTATGTTACGCATATGATGGGCGGTTTTGACCACTACGAAATCAGAAAGGTTTTGAAGTTTGATGATACTCTACAGATAGGTGCGGTAATTGCTTTGGGTAAGCCCGGTAAAGTGGAAAATTTGAGCCTGAAGAATAAGCAAAGGGAACTTTCGCCTCGGATGAGGATGGAACTTGAAAACGTTATAAGAATTCTTTAAGTGATAAAAACCCGGACTAATTTTTATTGATAGCCCGGGTTAGTTCCAAAATAAATTTAAGAATTATAGTTTAAAGTTCTCCACCATATGTATGAGCTGTTGGGCTTGGCTGTTTAACTCCTCGGCGCTTGATGCAATCTCTTCCGCAAGCGATGCGTTATGCTGGGTAAGTTGGTTGAGCTGCTGGATTGAATCGTTAATTTGGTTTGCGCCAGCATTTTGTTCAACACTGGAGGCTGCAATTTCCTGTACTAATTCAGCTGTTTTTTCAATCTGTGGAACAATTGATTCAAACTGCTTGCCAGCCGATTCGGCCGTGCTAACACTTGAACTTGAGAATTGGCCAATTTCATCGGCAGCAGAGCGGCTGCGTTCAGCCAGCTTGCGAACCTCAGCCGCAACAACGGCAAAACCTTTGCCATGCTCTCCGGCGCGGGCCGCCTCAACGGCAGCGTTAAGTGCTAAGATGTTGGTTTGAAATGCGATATCGGTAATGATGTTGATTTTTTCATTAATAAGCATCATGGAGTTTATAGCTGAGGTTACCGATTCTTTCCCTATCTTACCACCCTCGGCCGCCGATTTCGAAATTTTTTCAGTTTCCTTTGCATTATTGGTGTTTTGCTGTATGCTCGATACCATTTCTTCCATTGAACTACTAATTTCCTCTACTGATGAGGCTTGTTCGTTAGTCCGCTCGGAGAGTTGTTGGCTTCCCTGACTCATCTGCGAAGCTGCCTGAGTGAAACTTTCGGCTGCATCGCGTATTCCGGAAATCATCTCTTTTAAGTTATTTACCATGTTTTTCATGGCAAGATAGACCTGGCCGATTTCGTCAGGGGGAATATTGTCGTTCATTTGTATGGATAAATCACCATTGGCTACCCTATTGGTAACCACTACCAGCTTACTTAATGGGCTAAGTATTCGGCGTAGTGCCAGTACTAGAAGAGTTATTCCAATTGCCAGCATTACTAAACCAATGCTTATTTGGTACCACATCATCGCCCGAGCATTGGCGGTTATATAGCTCATTGGTATTGATAGTCTGACTTGCCAGGGTAATTGACTGTTGCCAACATAAATAGGTACATTAACGTTGAGCCAATCATTTTTTTCTTCTTTAACTTCCTGACCTTCCTTAAGTAGTTTTAATTGACGGGCATAATCGGTTGGTTCTAACTCCTTGAGCGATTTGCCAATCTGGTCCGCATTAATAGTTGAAGCTACAATAACCCCCTCGTTGCTGAGAATCGAAATATTTGCACCCCGCTCCAGCAAATATGATTTTGACACCGTTTCCTGAATGAAGTCGATAGTGTAATCTATTCCGGTTACTCCAATAAACCTGTTGTTGCCAATGATTGGAGCCATAAACGACACCATGTAAACCATTTTACCTTGAACCGGATAGTAAATAGGCTCTGTAACAAAATCTGTTTTTAGCTCTTTGGGTCTAAAATACCACGGCGCTTTACTGGGATCTGTATAATCTATTAATGGCTCAATCACATACGAGCCATTTTCAGATTTTGTTAAGTAGGATATAAATCGGCCGGTTTCATCATGTCCGGGTTTGTTGATAAATTGGTTATCCTTTCCATCATAAGCGTTTGGTTCAAAGCAAAGTGTAAAGCCGAGGTAATCGGGGTCGCTGAGTAAAACTTGACCAGCCATTCGTTGGGCTTGCTCTCTGGTTACCGCACTGCTTGTTCCAGAAACGGCTACATAGCTTAATCCGTCGGCTATGGCACGTGCCGATAGCATTGCCTTGTTCATTTTATGTTTTATAAGGTCGGCGTAATTTTTTGAAACAGCAACAGCTTCGGCCTTGGCATTGTCAATTGCCACCCTTCTGGCATTCATTGCACTAAACATTACCTGGGCTGAGATTATTAAAAAGATGCTTCCGCCGACCAGTAATGAAAGTTTTACCAGAATTGACTTTGATCTTAGTTTCATACCCTCTTACTTTAAGGTTAGTCCTACAACAAAATACACATCCTCCTTGGCAGGGTTTACAACAAAAGAAGCTGACAGTGGCAGTGAAAAATGGTCAGTTACTTTTACATCTTTTGAAACAGTTAATCCCAAATTTACTATGTTGGCGTTGGTGTGGTATAGTCCTTTTGCAGGAGTTCCGCCAAGGAAAAGATCTATTGTATAATCATTGAGGTTGAAGGGATAACCAACTTCAAAATAGGTTGAGTAATACTGGTCCCCATTCTCATCGCGATCGTTTCCGTAAAAGAATGTGGCAGCCAATACCCTAAGCGGAAAGCTTTCGGTTCCATTCCATGCAATGGTGCCCTCCAGCGCATGACCAGTTAGCTTTCTGTCCCATGTGAAGTACTTTACCGAGGTCATATCTGCCTCGTTCTCATTGTAGTAGTCAAAAAGTGTAGCTGAAAATGGACCCATAGAGTACGTTAAGTACAAGTCAACCTCAGCATAGTTCTGGTTAAAACTATAGGATGCCCAGCTTCCAAAGCTAAAATTCCCTACTGATAACGACAGATCAGGTTGAATGTTTGGACTTGAGTTATACAGCAAACCCCTCCAAATATACCTGTTTACAATGTTAATACTGTAATCAACTGAAACATTTGAATTGGAACTTGATGTTTCCTGTGCAATTGATACTAAGCCAGCCAGAATAATTGCCATACAGATTATGATCCTTTTCATGCGGTTGGTTTTTTCGGGTTATCTTGAACATACGTTCGACAACATGAAAAGGTTCATTTTTCTGATTTAAAATATTGGTGATATGCATCATCATTTTTTATTGTCTGTTACAAATTGAGTTGAAACTACAATTTTTGCATAGTTTGATGTTTGATGTCTGTGAAAATGGGCTGTCATCAACTATTCTGTTTATTAATGCTTTTAGGTAGCTAATAAACTCATCCCAAAACTCATCGGTATCAGGAACTTCAGTGCTAGGTATCCCATCGGTGCTGCGAACGTACCAAAGCAGGATATCAACATCACCTTTGTTTAAGCTATGCTTTTGGGAATAAATGTACTTGTAAACAAGTTGCTGGAATAGCCCATCCTTATCGGTTTTCCCCTCAAAATCGTCGATTTTACTGATTTTTGTTTTGGCTGCTTCGTGCTTACCCGTTTTAAAATCTACAATTGTAATTTTCCCGTTTCTGAGTTCCAGGCGGTCAATTTGCCCGCCCAGCTTAACATTAATGGTATTACCGTTAAGTTCTATGGGGATTACCGTTTCAACTTCTTCCTCTATTGCCATCAACTTGTATGGTGTCCGGCCAAGGTCGGTGCTAAGGGCATTTCTTACCATCCAGTTCACCCTTTCGAGCAGCAACCTATTCCGCCCGTTCAGTTCATCAATAGCTCCGTTAAACTTACTAATTTCTTTAAAGGCCATAAAAACAGTTTCTTCAACTAGTCCAAACTGGCTAAGTCTATTCTGAATCTGGTCTTTTGTCACTTCTTTTCCCACAAAATCGGTATAGATTTTTTCCATAGCCTTATGAAATACGCTGCCAATGCCCATGGCATCGAGCTCTTCATCGAGTTCATCGGGGGCTGATATGCCTAACACCCTATTGAAAAAGAAACTTAAGGAGCAGTTCTTAAACTCCGATAGTGCCGATGGGGAAAGGTATCTACTGCCTTCGGATGTTTCTAAATATTTTTTTAACTTGTTTGCAATTACCTCATTTTTTTTCACCTCAATAGGTCTTTCGCTATTGACACCAAGATCGAAGTTTACTATCTCTTCATTTATTTTTAGATCCGATTCCATTTGAAGCTGCTTAACAAAGCGACTCAATTCTCCCGATTTTAATCCCTCGGTTATATTGGTGTAAACAAGGTAGATGTTTTCGGCGCGTTGCAGTAAGCGGTAAAAGTAGTAAGCGTATACGGCATTTTGGTGCTTGTAGTCGGGTAATCCGTATGCTTGCCTTAGGGTAGGCATTATAAACGATGGGCTAAAGTAGCTTCCTGGTAAAAGGTTGTCGTTTACCGAGAGAATAACAAGGTTTTTAAAGTCGAGATTACGGGTTTCCAGGAAACCCATTATCTGAATACCCGAAAGCGGCTCACCAATAAACGATACCCTTTGCTCAGCCAGGGCTTTGCTTAAGTATGAGCGGAACGTTTTGTTGGAGTACTCTTCGTTTATCTCCGATATTACTGAGTTTAGCCGTTTTAAGGCTCGATTAATGGTAAGCAGGTATTCAACTTCAAGCTTTAGCTTGTCATCGTTTGCATCCATCTCATGGCTTAGTCGGCTAACAATTGAGTTTATGCAAGTGGAAAGGTAGTTTGCCAGCTCCGAACCTTTGGTTACAGGCTGGAAAATTTGCTGCAGGATGTTGCTTCCGCTGAAGGTGTCGGGGTGGATGTTTAGCGATTGCCTATCGATGACTATATCCCTTATCCTATTGGCCTCATTGCGGCAAATGTGTTGAATGTAGGGATGCGATAATATTAGCAGAACATCGCGGTAGTAGAACTTGTTCTGTTTATCGCTCGATTTTTGTAGTGTTAGTAGGGCATCAATAAATGAGTAGGCCGATGTTTCGTGCAGCGGGTACTCCATGGTTATATTGACATTACTGTATTCTTCTGGTAATGCCGTGAGCAGCGGAAGCAGAAGTTTCTCGTCGGGTAAAACCACTGCCGTTGTAAGCTCATTAGTGTTGGTAATATTAAGCTCATCAAGTATATCGGGAACAATTTTGGTTTGCGTTACTTCTGATGGCGATGATATAAGAGTTACCCTTTTGCTGAAACTTTTATTCCCAATGAAATCAAAGCTTGTGTTATTAAGCGCATTCGGAAATAGTTTAAGATTCTGGCGCATGAATAGTCCCGCCTCGTGATCAACACCTGCTTGGGAACTTATATAGTAATTGTCATAGTCCCAATAGCAAAGCGCTCTTTCTTTACCTTTTAGAAGTAAAAGCAATCGTTGTTCCGACTTGCTTAGCGCGTTAAACCCAATGAAAACAAGTGTTTGGTTAGGTATGGCTGTTGCATCACTCTCCAATTTTTTTGCGGCTAGCCGGTATGCCAAACCCTCGTAGGCTATTCCTTCCGATATTAAGCTGTTGGTAAAGGCGCTGTAAATTCCGTAAAGGTTTGCCCAAATTTTTGAGTAGCGTGAACGAATTAGCGATTCGCCCTCAAATGAAACAAGGTTTAGGAATTTTTCAATTAATTTAATTGTATCATCATCAAACTCGTTGAACTGTTGCTCAATCACCTTAAGGTCATTGATGTTGGTGAAAAGCTTATTGGGGTCAACCAGGTATTTGTCAATCTGGTCGAAATCGGAAAGCATTACATTTCCCCAGAAGTAAAACTCATCGTAAGGTTCAAGGCTGTGGGTGGCCTGGCAATAAGCCTTGTAAAGCTTATAGTTGAGCATTAGCGGATCGGCTGGTTTTACACCAGAATAGCTGAACATCAGGTCGCTAATGGTTGTTGTTTCAGGCAACCAAATAGGTTTAGCAATTTGCTTGCTAAGGTATCTGCTGAAGAAAAGCGATGCCCTTCGGTTTGGAAAAACCAAGGTTAATTTGGAAATTTCATCACCATGTGTTGAGTATAAATGCTCTGCAACAGTCTCAAGAAATGGTTTCATTGTTATGGCTATAGTCGGTAAAAGTAAATTGCTTGCTCCTTAGTGCTATCGCCGAATTGGGTAAAAAAGTTTTCGCTCATCAACTCCTCCTGTGTGTTGGGGTCAAGATACATAACAGTAACCTTAACCTTTCCGGTAGCTTCAACTTTAAACTTAGCGTAGTTGTAAACAAACCCTTTTCCCTTTGGGTTTTGGATTAGCTTGTTTTCCGAGAAAACAACAAAGGCGTGCTCGTTCCCGCGAACGGCCTTAGGGGCAAAATACTCATAGGTGTCAATGATTATGCCGCCAATAGCATCGGGCGATTTGTCCTGTAATTCGTTATCGGCAACCAGGGTGCACTTGGCGTAATGTATTACTACCCTTACATTGTAGCCTGCATTTAGGGCTGCCATAAGCTCATCGAAGTTTTTTAACGATTTTGGCTGAGCAATTGCAGCCGTAAAAGCTGCAAGGGTTAATGCTATTAAAATGCTTACACGTTTCATATTTTGTGATTTTTAAAGTTTTTGTCAGATGTGGCTAACCAGTATAAATTAATTGCTAAACACTTAAACCGCTTTCTTTTTTTCTAATTAATTCAAGTTGCTAGTATTCAATTTTAGTAAACATGTATGCTAATATGAACGTAATTATCTTCAATACAAAGCCATCTGCTGTTACTGCGTGTATCCTTCTAGGGAACAATTTGTTTAC
>Ga0101944_10000916_pt1 | contig 73938 bp, 51 predicted proteins | sample DewCreD2012metaG_FD_75245 | JGI IMG/M metagenome (GOLD analysis project Ga0101944, IMG submission 75245) | Hot spring sediment bacterial and archeal communities from British Columbia, Canada, to study Microbial Dark Matter (Phase II) - Dewar... ... | reverse complement strand
CGAGACCGAACGAGACCGAAACGTAGGAGCACTTGACACCCGTCGGCAGACGGGGTATCTATAGGCTGGGCGCCGCGCTTTTCGCCCGTCCACCTGCCGCGCTTTTCAACCGACGTTCACACACATAGGGGGACCCGACGCCGAGCAGCACGTAGGCCCACCAGTGAGTCCACTCGAAGAAGTAATTCGGATGGCGCGACCAGCCCCACAGCCCCGCGCGGCACGTCTTGCCGCGGTTCGCAGGGTTCGCGCGAAAGCGAGCCAGTTGCCAATCGGCCAGAGACTCGCCGCCGATGGCGACCAGGGCCACCAGGATGCCCAGCGCGTCCCACACGCGGAACCCCGGCGCCGAGTTGTTGGCCACGACGAGGAACGGCACGGAGAACAGCACCGACCACGTGGCCTGGACCTGGAAGAAGATGAAGAAGTAGAGTTGCGCGCGCTGCCCCCATTGAGCGCGAAGCATTGCGTAACGGCCATCCTCGTCGGGGCCGAGCACGCGGTTCACGAAGAGATACGTCGCCAGACGCAGGCTCCACGTGCCGGCCACGAGCGCGAGGATGAGGCGGCGCGTTGGGTCGCCGCTGCCCACGACAGCGTAGAACGCTGCCAGCAGGCCCAGCCCGAAGGCCCAGCCCGCATCCACGATGCCTGCGTCGCGTCGCGCGCGCTGCACGAAATAGAACGCCAGTTGCATCGCAGACATCGCCCCCAGCCCGACCAGCACTGCCTCGTACACGCGAATCGCCATTGCTGGACTCCCGGCGCGCCCAACCCATCCCAATGCGAGTCTAAGGCATTTCCTGCGCAGGGTCAATTGCCCCGAAGAATGCCCATGCGCGCAAACTGTGTTACAATGTTGGCAAGCCAACCCAAAGGGGCCTCACATGAACAGAGTCACGGAAGGAGCATCACTGACCTTCCTGTTGGCGTGCCTCGGCGGTGTATGCCTTGCCGGCGCTCGCCAGGAACGGAACTACCGTGGAGAAGCCTACGACCTGAAAACCGGCGAGTTCCTCTATTCCGAAGTCCACACCGAAGTCCACGAGGGCGGCGCGCACGTGGCGTCGGAGGTGAGCTATCGCGACGCCCGCGACCGCGAGATCGTGCGGAAGGAGATCGACTTTCGCAGGAGCCGGACGGCGCCGGACTTCCGGAGTGCGGACAAGCGCACCGGCTACACTGAGGGAGCCGAGACGACCGCCGCTGGCTCCACGCGCCTCTTCTGGCGCAAGGACAGCTCCCACAATGAACGGAGCAAGACGCTTCGCATCCCCCGCCCCGCCGTGATAGACGCAGGGTTCGACTACTTCATCCGGGAGAACTGGGACGCACTGGCTCAAGGCAAGCCCCTGACGTTCCACTTCGCCGTGCCGCACCACTTGGACTACGCCCACTTCCGGGTCGCAGAGATCGGGGAGGTCACGCTCGAAGGCGTGCGTTGCCTTCACTTCCGCTTGGCGCCGACCGCTTTCCTGGCAGGTTTCTTCGTGGACCCCATCTACGTGGCCTATGACATTGACACGAGACGCCTTGTAGACTATCGCGGCGTGACCAACATAGCCGATGACAAGGGCAAGAGCCATCGAGCATGGATTACCTTCGCATACCCGCAGACGCCGCGCGCTGGTGCGGCCCCACCCAACGCGGCACGCTGAACGGCAGGAGACGCTCCGTGGCTGATGGACACCTGGTTGCCCGCTGGGCGCACTGCCTGGATGCCTCTGCGGGAGGGCCCTTCACCGCGGTGGAGCGGCAGCCACCGAGAAGAACCCCTGCGGAACAGAAGCATCTGCCTCTGGGGTGATGTAGGCATGGATGCGGAGGAGTGCCGCCTGGGCAGAAAGGGAGGGGATCACAGAATCGGACAGGAGATCAGCGATGCAGACAGACTTGGAGTGTGCTTTCATAGGGCTCCTGAGCGTACTGGGGGCCGGTTGCTCGGCCTTCGGGATTCGTACCGCGGAGGAGGCCCGGTACAAGGCCGTCGTGAAGGAGGGTAGATTCCAGGTTCGCGAGTACGCTGACGCCGTCACAGCTGAGACGGTCGTGGACGAAGGCTATGGTCGCGCGGGGAACGTCGCGTTTCGCAGGCTGGCCGGCTACATCTTCGGCAACAACAAGAGCAGAGCGAAGATTGCCATGACCGCCCCGGTGCTCCAGCAGAAGGCAAGCGAGAAGATCCCGATGACGGCTCCCGTGTTGCAGGAGAAGTCCGGCCAAGGCTGGCGGATGACCTTCGTTCTCCCAGCCAAGTACACGCTGCAAGACGCCCCAGAGCCTTCTGACCCCACAGTTGTCATCAAGGCCGAGAAGGGGCGGAAGGTCGCAGTCGTGCGGTATTCGGGATGGCTATCGGCAGCGAGCATGGAACGGGCCGCGGCGAAGCTCAGGAGTTGGCTGGAGCAGAAGAAGTACAAGGCAGTCTCAGAGCCCCGGCTCGCCGCGTATGATCCCCCGTGGACCGTGCCCTTCCTTCGTCGCAACGAGGTCCACATAGACATCGAGTAGCAGATTCGAGGCTCGCAATAGTGCGTGAAATCATGTGGTTCGTTCGCGGGCATGGCTCGCGTTTCCTCTTGAGTATACTACTTGATGGAATTCGCGCGCTGACGGCCAACCGGCTCGCGCAAACTCCGCAACTCGCCTTTTGGGAAGAGCGAGGCAAACAATGACAGCGTCACGGCTCGTCAAGCTCATTCTGGCCACCGCGGCACTCGGCGCAGCGCCGCACGGCGAAACCCACGCGGCCGAGGCCCCGGCCGCACTCAAGGTCTTCTACTTTGGCAACAGTTTCCTCGAGAACTCGGTGCCTTGGTTCCACCCGATCCTGGCCAAGTCGGCCGGGCATGAGATGAAGGTCCAAACCCATCTCGGGCCTGGCTGGCAGATCTGGATGCACGTGGACACCTTCTACAAGAACCCCGACGGCGCGCGAAAGAGCCTGGCCGAAGGAGACTGGGACGCCGTGGTCATCCAGCACTTCGGCACCCACCCGCTGCTGAAGGACAACGTGCGCAAGAGCGTCTTCCACAACCAGGAGCCGTTCCCCGAGCCGCGCGACGTGAGCGACCTGGCGAGCGCAAGCGCCATCATTGACACCTTCCTCACGCGGCACCCCGACCGCGGCCGGGTCTTCATCTACAACTCCTGGCCTGGCATTCCCGAGGTGGGCGATTTCATGCGGCGCGTGCGGGAGGAGTCGCAGAAGTCCCTTGAGGCCAAGGGCCTTTCCCGCGAGGAGGTGCTGAAGCAGATCAAGGAACGCAAGCCGACGCTTGAGGAGATGCTGCCGATCATGCGCCGCCACGACTACGCCGCCGCCTGGCTGGCCAAGTACGAGCGCAACGACGAGGTGCCCTGGACGAGCAAGAACGCCCACAGCCGCGACTACGCCTGGAAACTGATGGACGAGCTGAAGGCGAAGTACCCGAAGCTGTGGGAGCAGAAGCGCCTCGCCCTGATTCCTAATGGCGACGTGTTCCTTGCCCTTGATGAGAAGCTGCGGGCCGGCAAGATGCCGGGCGTAGAAAACGTCGCATTCTTCTCGCGCGACGGCGGCCACGTGCGCGCCGGCCTGCCCCGCTACACCCTGGCCGCCACCTGCTTCGCCGTGATGTTCGGCCAGCACCCGCGGGCGCTCGACTACGCGATCTACAACGCCCTTGAGAACTACAGCAACGAGAGACTCAAGCAGATGCGAGTGATCGGGTACATTCACCAGCCTGACCTCGGCGAGCTTCTGGAGATCACGCCCGAGCGGGCGAAGCTGGTGAATGACACCCTCTGGGACGTCGTGACCAGCCATCCTCACACGAACACCAAGGGCCAGCAGTGAAAGGAGCAGGCACATGCTTCGGATGGCGCAGAATGGATTCCTGACTGCGGCAGCGTGGGCGGTGCTGGCGACAGTTGCCCCGGCCCGAGCCGTTGAGCCTGCGGACCCGGACCTCATCCCCGAGGCCCGCAAGCTGCTCGACTACCTGCTGGAGGTCCAGGGCAAGAAGATTCTCACGGGCATCTCCGGCTTCGGCGGCGGGCCGCAGGCCGTGCTGCACAAGACGGGGCGCGAGCCGGCAATCTATGGCACCGACATCTACGGCTTCCACCGCGAGAACCCCAAGCTGTACCACAACGTGGTCAAAGGCACGGTGGAGCAGTGCCGCCGCTGGTGGCTCCACAAGGGGGGCATCGTGAGCCTCCACTACCACTGGGGCATGCCCGGCGACCCGACCAACACGGCCTGGGGCGACAAGAAGCGCGACGAGCGCAAGCGAGTTGACCTCGCCAGGGTCCTCACGCCAGGCACCGAGGAGCACAAGAGCGTCCTCGCCGACCTCAGCATCACCGCCGACTATCTCAAGCAGCTCGCTGATGCCCGCGTGCCCGTCGTCTGGCGCCCGCTCCACGAGATTGACGGCGGCTGGTTCTGGTGGACCGACCGCAAGACGCCGGAGAACACGGCCGCCCTCTGGCGCCTCATCTTCGACTACCTGGTGAAGGAGCGCGGCATCCACAACCTCATCTGGGTCTACAACGCCGCGCACGTGGCCAACGCCATCCGACAGGATGGAACCTTCGAGGACAACGTAGCCTACCGCAAGCGCTTCTATCCTGGCCCAAAGTACGTGGACATGGCCAGCATCGACACCTATGCGAACCCGAAGCTCGGCTGGGGCGCGTCGTGGGAGGACGCCCGCCGCCGCGCCTACGACCTGATGCAGCTCGTGGCGCCCGGCAAGCCGCTGGCCATCGGCGAGGACGACGTGCTCCTCAACCCCGACGTCGCGCAGAAGGACGGCCCACCCTGGGTCTACTGCCTGGCCTGGTTCTCCGACTGCAAGAAGCCCGGCTGGATGCGCCACAGCTTCAACCACGACCACATGCTCACCCTCGACGAGCTTCCGCCGCTCACCGGGCAAAACGTTGCGCCAAACATCCGCATCGAGGGGCCAGCCGACGGCGCCGAGGTGAAAGGCCAGAGCGTCGAACTCAGCGGCTTCGCCTCCGACCGCAACGGGGACCTCAAGAGCGTCGCCATTCACGCCCTCAGCGGCCCCTGGAGGAACTGGTTCCTGCGAAACGACGAGGAGGTGGCGAAGCTCTTCCCCGACACCACGCGGCTGGGCGAGGCCCGGCTCGCCGCCGATGGCCGCTGGACCTTCACCTGGGCCAACGCCCCTGCCGGCATCCATAACCTCATCGCTTTCGCCCGCGACGCCGAGGGCGCGGTCGCCAGCTCCAACGCCATCCGCGTCACCGTTGGCCTCACCAACCTCGCACGCGGCAAACCCGTCACCGCCTCCTCCACCAGCCCACACGGCAGCCCAGTCGAGGCAGCCGTGGATGGCGACCCCGACACGATGTGGTGGAGCGACAAGGAGAAGCCCGACCCCCAATGGCTGATGGTGGACTTTGGCTCGGCGCAGACCGTCGGCGCCGTGGCTGTCTCCTGGTGGAAACCTTACGCGAAATCGTATACAGTTCAGGTGCCAGACGACCTGGATGGCTGGGTGGACGTGGGCGCCATAAAGGGCAAGAACGACTTCTTTGGCGACATGGACATCATTCGCTTCAAGCCGGTTCGTACCCGCCGCCTGCGCATCCACTGCACCGAGCGCTCGGTCACCTGGCAGGCCTACACGGTCTACGAACTCGCCGTCTTCGAGTCCATCCCACAACCGTCCTTGGCCAAGGAGTCCACGCCGTGATGAATGGCACCCTGTTGTCCGCCTGCACTGCCGCCGCCCTACTGGCAATCCTCGGGGCCAGGGCGACGGTCGCGGAGAACATCGTCTTCCCCGACGACGCCGGCGTGGTGAACGTGAAGGCCAGGTTCGCGGCGAAGGGCGACGGCGTAAGCGACGACACGGCTGCGATTCAGGCGGCGATTGACCAGGTGCGCGGCATCCCCGACACGCTCTACTTCCCCAACGGCACCTATCTGGTGAGCGACAGCGTGGGCATCTTCAACGGCAAGGCGCACAGCCGCGACCGGTTTCTGACGTATCAGGGCCAGAGCGAGGCGGGCACCATCCTCAAGCTCAAGGACAACTGCCCTGGCTTCAGCGACCCTGCCAAGCCCAAGATCGTCCTCTCGGTCTACGAGGGCCAAGGCACGGGCGACGTGATGCACAGCTACGTGCGAAACCTCACCGTGGACGTCGGCAGCGGAAACCCAGGGGCCGTGGGCCTGCGCTTCATGTCCAACAACTCCGGCGCCATGTACCACGTCACCATCCGCAGCAGCGACCCAGAGGGCTCCGGCAAGCTTGGGCTCGACCTGCGCCAGGGACAGAACGGCCCGTGCCTCATCAAGCATGTCACCGTCCACGGCTTCGACCACGGGGTGGAGACCGGCGACACCTTCTCCCTGGTCTTCGAGCACCTCACCCTGCGGAACCAGCGCGTCGCGGGCATCGTCAGCCAGTCGGCCCGAATGACCATCCGCGGCCTCACCAGCCTCAACAGCGTCCCCGCCATCCAGCTTGGCCGCCACGCCCACCTGACGCTGCTCGAGGCGGACCTCTCAGGGGGCGACAAGGACGACGCGGCCATCGTGAGCGAAAGCCCCAAGCTCTTCCTGCGCGACATCAAGCAGAGCGGCTACGGCCACATCCTCAAGGACGCCGCGGGAAAGCTCCACGACGCGGCCTCGCTCGACGAATGGCACGGCGGCAAGGCACACGCCCTGTTCGGGGGCGAGCCCAAGAGCCTCCGACTGCCCATCAAGGAGACGCCCGAGGTGCCCTGGGAGACCGATCTCTCCAAGTGGGCGAAAGTGCCCTGGTCGAAGGCAGGCGAGGACATCAGCGAGGCGCTCCAGGCCGCCATTGACCAGGCGGCGGAGGAGGGCAAGACCACCCTCTACTTCCCACGACGCACCAGCACCTATGACTACCCGAAGTTCACTCGCCCGGTCCGTGTCCACGGCAGCATCAACCGCATCCTCGGAATGTCGAACATCATTGACATTTCTGATCCGGCGGGGGTTTTCAAGGGGGACGGCCCGGCGATCTTCACGTTTGAGGACCTGAAGAGCCCCGCCATCGTGGTGGAGCGGTTTTTCCTCCTCGGCGGCTGGAAAGGCCCGCGGGAGGCGTTCATGTTCGATAACAGGTCCCGCACCGCGCTCGTGCTGCGCAATATGGGCATCCGCAGTAAGATCAAGAAACCCGCTAAGGCCGGCGAATGCTTCCTTGAGGACCTGCCCGTCTCTGGCCTCTTCATCGGCCCGGGCGAGAAGTGCTGGGCGCGACAGTACAACCCCGAATCGCCCGAGGCGAACATGGTGGAGGTTGACGGCGGCCAGCTCTGGATACTGGGCCTCAAGACCGAGGGCCGCGCCCGCCACATCATCGCCCGGAACGGAGCGAGGGTGGAACTGCTCGGCGGCGTGAGCTATCAGTCCTGGGACAAGCAGCCCCTCGATCCGCCCATGTTCACGGTCGTCAACGCCGATGCATCCTTCACCTTCGGCTTCTACCACTGGAAGTTGCCCTTCACCACGATCGTCGAGGAAACCGTCGGGACAGAGACGAAGGCGCTGCTGCGCAAGGACCTTGCGGACTACCATCTGCCGCTCTACGGGGCTTCTGGCGCCCGCAGCCGCTGACACACCCGCTTCCTCACAGGAGTTGGCCATGCCCGCCCGGCTCCTGTGCTATCCGAATACTCGCCTGCGATTCTTAAGGTTGCGTCTCTACTAGAGTTATGCTATCGTCCGCGCCGGGGGTGATCGAAGGGCATTCCGGAGGAGATCGCGTGGCGCAGGACGGCTCCCGGCGGTTCAACTGGGCAGGCCTCCCCGTGATCGCAACGGTCGCGCGACTGCTGTGTCGGTAGCTGACGCTCCAAGACGAATCCCTGAGGCTGGAGAACAGAATATTGGCTCTTCACGGTTTGGCGATCTAGGCTCGAGTGGCCTGGGGCAGGGTGTGGGCATGCCCGCTCGTTGCGGACCTGACGGCTCCTCGGGGGGGGCTCTGCCGGGTGCCTGGCGGGCGCGCAGTGCCCACACTTGCTCAACCTTGAGAGGGGGAGGTGAGCAAGTACGGGCAAATGGGCGAGGATTGGCGATTCTCGCGGTTCCGGCCATTCCCGCTCATCTGCGGGACGAGCAAGTATGGGAGGGGGAATGGCTGGCGGGCGTAAGGCGTCGCTGCATATAGGTTTATGGTGTGGACTCGCCGGCGCCCCAGCACCCGTCTCCTGCTCCCCAACGGCTGCCGCGTCAGGAGCGCGAAGCCCTGATGAGCCAGAATATTGTGGTCTAAGATCGGAGGCCGGCTCCGCTTCACGGATGATGAGCGGCGCTCCCTGGTGGCCGCGGCATTGGCGATGGGGCGGAAGCTGCTGCGGAGCGTGGTGAGCATCGTGTCGGATGTCCTGCGGCGGAACAGGCTGCCGCCCTCAGCGGGACGCAAGGGCTTGACCTGGCGTGAATTCCTCGCGCGGCATGCCGACGTCCTGCTGAAGTCGTACCACCGAACTGCGGCCTGACGCCCCACCAGCCGCCTGCAGCACCGCTGGGAACGCTGAGAGAGCAGGGTGGCTCCGTCCACAGTGTCACAGGCACCCGCCGATAGTCCACCAACCACGATGCCGGCGCCCGCCACGTGTCGTTCTGCGCGCAGCATGCTGCTGCCTCCTGCCGCGACAGGTTTTCGGACCCTACGGGGGGCACTTCGCCGAACGGATGCCAAGTACCGAAGACTCAGTGGACCAGGCCAGCGGGACCCAAGTCAGCCTGAGTGTTCACGGTCCGCCACGCGTGCGCCAGATGCGGCGGCGGACAAGGGGTGGCGACGTGAGGGCCGGCTGCGATTCGGGCAGGGCAGAACTCACCGGAAGCAACCAGCTCTTCGAGCAGGTGGTGGGCGCGGAAGTCGTAGTGAGCCAGGAGGGGTTCGGGGTGGACCTCGCCAGGCAACATGGGCAGGGTAGCCCACACCCCCGGGATGCGGCTGGAGAGGAGCCAGCGCAGAGCGTCCGTGGCGAGCCAGGGCAAGTCGCACGAGGCAACGAGCCACGAGGCGTGCGGCGCCCAACGCATGGCCGCGAGAATCCCCGCAAGGGGGCCCTCAACACCAGGAGCGTCGGGCAACTGCAAGATGGTGGACAAGCTTGCGGGCACGTAGCCGTTTCCCGCGATGACGGTTTGCTGGGCGAGCTCCTGGAGAAGCCTCACGGTTCGCTCAAGCCAGGTGGCTCCTCCGGACGCGACCAGATGCTTGGGCCTGCCGAAGCGGGTGCTTCTGCTGCCGATGAGCACGCAGCCGTAGGCCGGTGTCTTGAGCCACTGCCGTGGCAGCCATTCGGTGAGAAGGGCGCGCAGCGCAGTGAACCGGTCGGCATCGCGCGGCAGGACGGCGAGGACGTTGCCAGCGTCGGGCGGTGGCTGGCTCTCTCCGTCGCTGAGGAGCCAGACCTTGGGAAACGGAGTGCCCTTGTGGCCTTCCAGCAGGATGAGGTCGTAACGGCGAGCCAAGGCATGCAGGGCGGCGAGCAGCCTGCGGTCCCCCGCGCCGTGGGCGCGGAAGAACTCCTGGGCGGGACCCTGGAGGAGAACATCCGCGCCCGCCTGGAAGAAGCGGTCGCTGTCCTTGCCGGAGGTATCTATGTTGATGCCGTGGATGTTGTGTTTGACCACAGCAAGGCGAAGCCCCTGCTGGCAGAAGTGGCGCACGATACGTTCGAGAAGGGTCGTCTTCCCCGCTCCGCTCCAGCCGCAGACGCTGAAGACAGGGAATGCGTCACACTCCGGCCAACCTGCGGCGCTCATCGCCACGGCCTCCAGGGGCGGAACTCGGCGACGGAACCCGCCGGCATCTCCCGGACGTCGCCTGGGACGCCGAGTGCGCCATCAGCCCTGCGCCCGGCGACGAGGTCGGCAGAGCTGCGGGCGGGAATCGGCACCGCCTTGGCTCTATCGCCATCCCACTCAAGCCGTGCCAGGAGGTAGCGCGCGCGACCGCCCGCAGAGGCGGGTTGTGATGCCAAGACCACGCAAAGGCCCGGCCGGCATTCGCTGGGCGCAAGCTCAACCGCTCGTCCCGGTGTCCGCGCCGTCGCCTCGACGCGCCACGGTGCGAGCGCGATCTCGCCCTGCGACTGCGGGGGCTCCGCCACGAGAGCGCTTGACGCAATCGGCCCCCTCTGCGTCGGCAGCCATGCCGTCGCCCCCCACCGCGCCTTCCTTGCCTCGACCCCCACCCCTGCATCGGGCAGCGCCGCCTCAAAGACCTCCGAGCCGGCGCCATAGAGATGGGACGCCCCCGCCCGCTTGCGACCCCGGCGCGCGCAAGTCTGCGCCCTGGCGGCCTCGCGCTGAGACACCCCCACAGCACCAACCCCCCAGTGAACCATGCCAGACACCCAGCAGTATACGCCTTCGGCGCGCCGCCGTCAACCACACCGGGACGCTGCCAGTTCCCTGTCACGGTGCGCACCACCGGCTTCGTCGAGCACCGAGGCATCCGCTACCCGATGCCGCCCGAGACGATCGGGTACCCTTCCACGCTCTTCCTCTACCCCGACCGGGGCCGCCTCCTCACCAAGAGAGGCGTAGAGGCGGCTCATTCCCGCGTTCCGGCCGTGGGCACGGCCTCCCACCGCCCGGCCGATCGCGTGGCGGGGCTCGCCAGCGTCCACGGCGCGCGCGGGCGCCTCTGCCACCAGTTGGCGAAGTGGCCTTGGCCTCCCCGCAGACCTCCGAGGAGTACCGGGGAGACATCCAGGACATGCTCGACCTGGCGAAGCGGATGCAGGCGATGGTGGAGAAGCTCCTGCTTCTGGCCCGACTGGAGGCGGGCCAGATTGCGCCCAGTCTGCACCGGATCGACCTCACCGGTGTTGCGAGCGGGGCAGTGGGCAATGCCGCAGAGCGCCTTCAGGCGCGCCGCGTGGTCTTCCACAAGAGGGGTGCACCCGGGGAGGGGACGCGAGTGTCATATGAGGGGCTGTATGGGCCGCTGCCGTCCTTGCGTCCACAGCCTCCAAGATGCCGAGAGCCTGCCCTTCGCTTGGGTGCGCGGGTCCTTTCCAGCTTGCGCCCTCTACGCACGGCGAGGCTCCCGCCTGCGCTTCATCGAGCGTTCCCTATGCCCCCGAGCGAAGATGGCAGGTGTCGTTGAGGGAGACGATGGTGAAGTCGCCCCCTTCTGCCTCGAAGACGTTGATGGCGCAAGTGTCCTGCCGAAGCCGCCAGAAACGGTCGTTGCCCAGGCCCATCACGGCCAGCAGAATGATGCGGTTGATGACGGTGTGGCCGACAAGGACGATGGTTCCTCCCTCGTGGCGAGCGGCCAGTTCTTTGACCGCGGCGAGGCCGCGCGAGCGCAGATCATCGAGGGTTTCCCCGCCGGGGATTCGCGCGAGGTGGGGCGCCTCGTACCAGTCGCGCGCCGCCTCGGGCCAGCGTTGCCGCACTTCGTCCGGCGTCAGGCCCTGCCACTCGCCGTAGTGGATGTCCAGGAGCCCGGGGTGGGGCTGGACAGGCAGGCCGAAGTGTCTGGCGATGGCCTCTGCGGTCCGGAGCGCCCGGCTCAAGGGGCTGGAGTAGACGGCGGCCGGCCGCCACTCGGCCGCGACGCGCCGCCCGGTCGCCTCGGCCTGGGCGAGGCCGGTTTCGTTCAGTGGCACGTCGGCTCGCCCTCGGAAACGTTCCACTCGGTTCCACTCCGTCTGGCCGTGTCGGACGAGAACCGTTCGAGTCATCGGCAGCCTCCGCGTCTATGTCGGGGTGAGCAATCGCTCGCATGCGAGACAGCGCAGCCGGTCCAGAAGATACCAGGAGGGCCAACTGGCTTCAACCAGCATGGCGAGGGAGGACTGGGCGGGGATTTCGCCGCGAGGCGAGAAAGAGCGCTTGACCATCTCGGGCCTTCGGCCTATATTGGGCAAATAGCGACAGGTGGGCACGCGCCTGAGGGGGCGTGCCGGGAGGCCGGGCCTCACGGTCGCCGACCATCGCTGAATACTTGCACGGACTCGATGATGCTCAAGTCACTCTTTGCCAGAGTAAGGCCCGCCTCGATCCGGCAACAGGTTGGAGCGAAGCGGGGCCTCGCCGGCGAGGACGAGCAACGCCTGGCCCAAGTGTGCGCCCTGCCGCCGGAAGATGCCCTGCGCCGATTGGGGGGGTCGTGGCGCGGTCTCGACCGGGCCACGGTGGAAGAGAGACGAAAGGAATTCGGGCGCAACGAGGTCGCGGCGCGCAAGCCTAGCGGTCCACTGGCGGAGGTGCTGCGGCGATGCCGCAACCCGCTGGTGGTGCAGTTGATGGTGATCGCGGCGGTGTCGTTCATGATGGGGGACTTCAAGGCCACCGTGGTGGTGAGCGGGATGGTCGTATTGAGCGTGGGCCTATCGTATTTCCAGGAGACGCGGTCCGCGCGGGCCGTCGAGCGGCTCAAGGCGATGATTCACAGCCGCGCCGCGGTGGTTCGAGAGGGCAAGGAAGAGGAGGTCCCGCTGGCCGACCTCGTCCCCGGCGACCTCGTGGTGCTCGACGCAGGAGCCTTGGTTCCGGCCGATCTGCGGGTGGTGCGCGCGAAGGACTTGTTCGTGGCCCAGTCGGCGCTGACGGGGGAGTCGATGCCGGTTGAGAAGACGGCGGCGGAGTGCAGCACAGGGGACCGCAACGTGCTGGCCTTGGGGTCGGCTTGCTTCCTGGGCAGCAGCGTGGTGAGCGGCTCGGGGTTGGGGCTGGTCGTCAACTCGGGCAATCGGACGGTTTTCGGGGGGATTTCCGCGAAGCTCGCGGAGTCCGAGCCTGAGACGGATTTCGACAAAGGGATCAGGCAATTCACCTGGCTGATGGTCCGGTTCATGCTGGTCATGGTGTGCGCGGTGTTCCTCATCATCGGGCTGACGAAAGGCCGTTGGGGCGAGGCCCTGCTGTTCGGGCTCGCCGTGGCCGTGGGACTGACGCCGGAGATGTTGCCCATGATCGTGACGGTCAACCTCTCCAAGGGCGCGCTCTCCCTGGCCAGGAAGAAGGTCGTCGTCAAACGCCTCTCGTCCATCCAGAACCTTGGCGCGATTGACATCCTGTGCACGGACAAGACGGGCACCCTCACCCAGGACCGCGTGGTGCTGGAAAAACACCTGGATGTGGCCGGCCGGCCCAGCGATGACGTGCTTCGGTATGCGTACCTGAACAGCTACTATCAGACGGGCTTGCGGAATGTGCTCGACAGGGCGATCCTTGAGCATACCGACCTGGATGTGGAGCGCTCTTGCCCCAAGGTGGATGAGATTCCCTATGATTTCCGGCGCCGGCGCATGTCGGTGACGATACAATACGAAGGCGACCTGGTCCTCATCTGCAAGGGGGCCGTCGAGGACGTTCTCAAGGTCTGCACGCGATACCAGGTGGAAGACGAGATCAATCCGTTGATTGACGCGATTCGGTACGACGTGATCGAGGAAGCTGAGGCGCTCGGGCGGGACGGTTTCCGCGTGCTAGCCGTGGCCTATCGGGAGTTTCCCCGCGACAAGCAGCAGTTCAGCGTGGCCGATGAGGCCGAGCTGGTGCTGCTCGGGTATGTCGCTTTCTACGACCCCCCGAAGGACTCGGCGGCTCAAGCCATCGCGGGCCTTCGAGAGGCCGGGGTGAGGATGAAGGTGCTGACCGGCGATAACGCGCTCGTCGCGCGCAAGATTTGCGGAGACATGGGCTTGAACGTGGAGAGGATTGTGACAGGGGACGACATCGTTGGCTTATCCGTGGAGGAGCTTGGCGAGCTTGCCGAGCGCACCGATGTTTTTGCCCGCCTCTCTCCGTCGCAGAAGGAGGGGTTGATTGCCGCCCTGCGCAGCCGCGGGCATGTGGTGGGCTATCTGGGTGACGGCGTCAACGACGCGCCCTCGATGAAGACGGCCGACGTGGGGATCTCTGTGGATACCGGCGTGGACGTGGCCAAGGAAGCATCCGACGTGGTGCTCCTGGAGAAGAGCCTGACGGTCATAGAGGATGGGATCATCGAGGGACGCCGCGTCTTCAGCAATATCATCAAGTACATTCGGATGGGCGCAAGCTCCAATTTCGGCAACATGTTCAGCGTTGTAGGCGCGGCATCGTTCCTGCCCTTCCTCCCCATGGCCCCGATCCAAATCCTCTGCAACAACCTCCTCTACGACTTCTCCCAGGTGGGCATCCCCACCGACCAGGTGGATGACGAGCTGTTGCACAAGCCGCGCCGCTGGAACATCGCCAACATCAAGCGTTTCATGGTCTTCATCGGTCCCATCAGCTCCATTTTCGACTACGCCACGTATGGACTGATGCTGTGGGTGTTCTCGTGCCACCGCTTCAGCGCGCCCGAAACGGCCGCGCACGTGGGCGCGTACTATGAGCAACTCTTCCATACGGGATGGTTCGTCGAGTCCCTCTTGACCCAGACGCTCATCGTCCATATCATCCGCACCCGCAGAATTCCGTTCCTCCAGAGCCGGCCCAGCGCTGGCCTCGTGCTCACGACGCTCCTCGCCATTGGCGTCGGCATCTGGTTGCCTTACTCTCCGGTCGCCAAGCACCTCGGATTCGTGCCGCTGCCACCCGCTTACTGGCTTTGGCTGCTGTCGTTCCTGGTGGCCTATTCCGTCTTGACCCATCTCGTCAAGACGTGGTTTCACAGAAGATATGGGATCGACTGATCATGAAAGCCCTGCTTCAGGCCATCGAGGAAGGGCGGCTGATCGAGCTGCCGGAGAACGACAAGATCAAGGCATTGACCTTGCTAGCCACCGTGATTGAGGCCGTTCCGACGATTCCACCCGGCCTTCAGCTAGTGGAAGCGGTCCTGGCGCGCGAAGCGCAGGCCAACACCTATCTGGCCCAGGGTTGGGCCGTGCCACACGCCCGCGTGCCGCAGGAGGGTGAGTTGTGCTGCTGCGTTGGGTGGAGTCCCGCGGGGATCCCCTATGAGGCAGCAGAGGCTGCCTTGGTCCACCTCGTGGTTCTCTACTACGTCCCGGACGTTCAGCGGGGCGCCTACCTGAGGGAGATTTCCGCGTTGGCGCGGCTGCTCGAAGCGGGCGCGCCCGCGCGAGGGGTGCTGGAAGCGCAGACACTGGATGACCTCCGCCTGCGCCTTCTCGACGTGGTCACGACCGCTTTGGGCACTTCTCAAGCCGAGATGCGCGCGCGGCTGGTCCGGCTCGAGGCTCGCGCGAGCGCGGCTTCCGCCGCCGCGCCGCCCTCGTTCGACCCGGCCCAAGTCGTCCCCGCGTGGATCGTGGATGCTTCGGACGGCCGCGTGGTGGTTCTGGCGCGCGACGAGGAACTCGTGCGAGCGCTCGAGGCCCAGCCAAGCCTCAGCGCTCGCCTGGCACAGCAGGCCGTCATCCCTGTCGCTGGACATGTCATCCATGTCCGCCAGAGCGCGACGTACGGCCTTGGACGCAGCCTTTTCGACTGTCTCATCGTCAAGGGAAAGTGACCCTCAGCCACGAGCCCGCACCGCGGGGAGGCGCCCCCGTGCTACGGCCCATGGGCTCCCTCCTCGCCGACCATGAGGCGAATGGCGCGGAGCCAGGAGTCGCCCGCTTCGCCAAAGCCTTCCTTGATCCGCCGGTAGTCGTGCCGGGCAATGAACTCGCTCAGCTCCTCTTGGAGTGCGCGGAACTTTCGTTGCTGGGTTTCGAGCAGGCAATCGCGGATGTCTGGGCTGGCGGTGTGGTCGTAGACAAAGAGGAAGTGCGGCACGCACAGGCCGGGGCAGGCGTCGAACGCGGCCCGCATCCTGTCGTCGGCAAGGCCCTCGATCAGGACAGCAGCATGGCGCGCCCTGCTCTCGCCCTCGAGGCGGCAGGCGGGGCATTGCGCGCGCTTCGCCCACGCTGCCGCAGCGGACGGCCGCAGGCGTCGGACGCCTGGCCGCCGCACGGTCTTGAGGAACTCAAGGAACAGCCCGACCTGGTCGTGATAGAGGATAGCCGTCCCTGAGCCGCTCCTGGCGCCGGCCAGGGCATGGGCGTGGCGCTGGCAGTAGCCCTTGGACAGAATCAGGTCGCGCCGAACGCCGGGGTCGTTGACGGACTCGTAGAGGAGGCCGTCCAGGTAGTGCCTGGTGCCCTCGATCTCGATGGAGCATAGCGGGCAGCCGGCGGCTCGCCCGAGAGCTTCCAGGACTATGTGGTAGGGGAGGTGCTTCTCTCTGTCTGTGGCCATGGGATAGATCACCCCGTGTGGTAGTCGCGCGGGGAGGACGCTATGCGTCCTCCGATGCCTCCCAGGGGAGGTAGAGGTTTTTCTCGCCGGCGATGTGGATGATCGCGCGGAGATAGGCGTCCGATTCGTCGTCGTGCTGGAGGTGCCTGCGGAGGCCCTCGTGCTTCATTGCGTAGTTCTGCATGTCCTCCGCCGCCTCCTGGAAGCTGTGGGCGGCCTGATTGATCAGGGCCTGCGCGACCTCCTGGCGTTGCACCTTCTCGATGAGTTGGGCGAGATGGCGGAGGCACACGCCCTGAGATTGCGCGTAGGCCCGCTGGTCCTCCTCTCTGCACAGGAAGCTGGCAAGGCGCTCGATAGAGATTCGCTCGCTCTCGCGCACGAGATGACACACACGGCAGTCGCCGGGATCGCGCGCCAGTGCTCGAACAGCATGGCTGGCCTGGGGCTGCGCGGCGGCCTTGGGCAGTTCCTGGGAGAGCCGCTGGACCAGCCTCACGTAGCCGAGCGAGAGGCCGTGGGGCGAAGCCATGGCCTCCAATTGCCAGGTGTGGGGCGCGCAGAAGCCAAGCTCGTCCGCGAACTGCTGCTGCGTTGTTTCATCCTGGGCGATGCGGCGCTGCCAGTTCGCCAGGAAATCGAAGGCCGTTCGGGTCATGTGCTGGCAGACCGGGCAGCCGCGGGTACGAATGGCCTTTGCGATCTGGGGTTCGAGCGGCCGGACCTCAGGCGGTTCGGCGACCGGCGGCGGGGCTGGCGCGCTGACCTCCCCCGCGTGCGCCTGTTCCAGGGCAGGAGTTAGAGGCTGCGAGGATGTGACCTCGGCGCGCAGGTCGAGAAGGTGGGTGCGAACGGAGTCCAGCGCGGCCTCCGCATAGCCTACCGCTGCCTCTCGAGTCCGGCCGTCGCGCCTATTCCGCCCGGCGATGACCTTGAGGATGTGGGACTCTGCTTCGTCGGCCCGCGCGTTCGCGCTGTCGCAGACGGCCCGCAGTGCTTCCGCAATGCCATTCGAGACGGCTGCGAAGAGCTTGGCAGAACACGACTCGATGAACCGACAGAACTCGCCCTCGAGGCGGCTCTTCAGCGGCCCCCGAACGATCCTGGCGGGCAGAACGGCAAGCCAAAGCGGAACGTGTGGATTCCAGGAGGCGTCGGCAGCGAATGGGTTGGGGATTTTCACGGGCGCGGTCAGGTCGCCATGCCCGCTCGCCAAAGCACCCTGTGGGGCGGGAACGTCCATGACCTCGGCGGCGATGGCCGGGATGGCGGCCAGATTCTGCGCGACCAGCGTCCAGTCCTCGCGCGCGGCCTGAGGGAACATCCCGCTGAGCCTTTGCTGCTGGGCGGACGCCCACGACTCTCCCTGGGCATGAAGGTCCTCGATCACGCGGCGCCCGAGGGCCGTGGCCGCCCTGCTGGCGGGCCGCCAACGTGCTCCCTTGATCGCGGCGCCCACATGGCCTGCTGCTGGCGTTCTTGCGGCCCGGAGGAACTCGTGGACGTCCGGCGCGACGGCCTCGGCCGCCCAGCGGGTCAACCGGTGGCCCATGCTTTCGAGGATCTGACGCCGCGTGTGGGTGTGCTCCCGCCAACGCTGGCGGAGTTGCTCCTGCCTCTCCCGAAGAACGGCCTCCGAGGCGGCTCTCGCCTTCCGATGGAGGTGGATCTCCTGCACCTCCTCATCCAAGAGCCGAAGCGCTCGGGCAGTGATGGATTCCAGGAAAGTCGCTGCTTTCTCATTCGACAGGAAGTCCACAAGCGCCGTCTCAAGGTCCTTCACGCCGCTCCGAGCATAACCCTCCGCATCGCCGGCCAGCCGGCTGGCGAGGCCCAGCCGCGAGGAAACCGGGAACACGCGGACCCCGTCGGTCCCGAGATGCTGCTTGAGGGCGGCGGCGGTGAAGGCGAGCACCTCCTGGCGCTCCTGCCCGTTCAGGAGGTCAACCTTGTTGACCACGAAGAAGAGCTTGCGGGCGTGCTCGCGAATCCGCTGAAGGAACCCGACCTCGGACGCGGTGAGCGGGGCCTCGACGCTGGTGACGAAGAGCGCGGCATCGCACTGGGGCAGGAACCCGTACGTGGTCGCCGTGTTCGCCTCGATGGAGGAGCCGACGCCGGGGGTGTCTACGAACTCCAGGCCCCGGCGCAGGAAGGGATGGGGAAGCTCCACACAGGCCCTGCTCACCGCCTTCTGGTTGCTGGGGTTCCCCCGCTCGGTCACGAACGCGGCCAGTTCGGAGATGGGGTATTCCCTGGGGAACACGGCATCCGTATTGTGGACGACGAGGCGTTCCTGCGGCCCGAACTTCAGCACCGTGATCGCAGACGTGACGGGGAGGACGCCTGTGGGGAGGAGGTCTCGCCCGATGATGGCATTCATCAGGGAGCTCTTGCCCCGCTTGAATTCGCCGAGCACGGCCAGGGTAAAGCGGTCCTCGGCCAGCTTGGTCATCAGTTCGCGGCACTGCTCGGCTCGCGTCTCCTCAACGCCTTGGCGGAGCAGCCCGTGGAGCGCTCGGACGTGCCCCGCCAGGGTGTGCTTGGCGCGGGTGTAGGCGCGCAGCTTCTCCACGTTCGGAGTCGTCTCAGGCTCCGATGCATTGAGCGCGGTTGCCCCAGGATCAGACGCGTCCGGCGGCACGGCTTCGCTGCCCATGGCTATCCCGAACCCTCCAGCATCCGACTCAGACGGGCTGCGACCGCTACGTATGAATCCCCGACCGGAACGTCCATGTGCCAAGCCACCCGGCCCCGAGCCAGCTTGAGGCGCAGGCACTGAAGGGAGACGCCGGCGGAGACCCGCTCGACAATGACACAAGATCTCAGAGCCTCATGCGGGATGCAGCGCATGTTGATCCCGAAAGACCAGATGTCGGGCCGGAGATCAGGCTCGTTGACCACGTGGACAACCCCGCAGTCGGTCACCACAACGACACCCGCCTCAGCCACACAAATGGGGGCTTCTCCCCAGAGCGACGCCCGGGTCCCCCAGGTCTGCGACGAACAGGCGAAAGCAGCGAGGGACTCCCCTTCGACGAGAACAGGCTCCAGCCGCCCGGCCTGCCGGGGAGCCACATGCCGCCAGAGCTCGGACCAGGCCAGGGGCGGCGACGGCACGAGCGGCCGACGGGCGGGCCGGACGGCCGCCCGGTACTCACGGACCAGCGCCCCAAAGTGCTCGATGCCGTACGTCGACTCGTAAAGGAACGATGCCGTGGCTGCCTTCTCGCCGTCGGAGAACCGCACGACGAGCCAACCGGGGAGAAGCGAACTCCCGGACTCCACGCTCAACACGTCCCTGAAGGGTATGACGCGGAGCGACGGCGTGCGTCGCTTCCGATGGGGGTCGCTGGAGACAAGAAAGCGGTCGTTGGTCACGGCCACGGCGTGAGAGGCAGGCTCTGCGCGAACTCCAAAAGGCGCCTCGTGGCCATCCCAGATAGGGGCGTAGACAAGGGAACGAAGCCTCTCGCCCGGCCGCAGGGCCGCGCCGATGAGGTCGGGATGGATGCCTGGCAAGTCTTCCGGCCCCTCGACGGGGAAGACCATCACCTCCCTGCCGCAGGACGGGACCTCGCACGGCCGCCGCCTGGCCCACTTGGCCGCGGACCCCTCGGGCCGACCTGTCAGCGGAGCCGCCGCTCGGGTGCCAGTGATGAAGGCCTTCTCACCCACGGTGCGCCCCTCGACTGCGAATCAAGGCCATCGCCACGGCGCCGGCCATGCCCACGACAGCGGAGTAGGCGAACGCACAAGTCGGGCCGAGCGTCACCCAGAGAGACCCCACGATCACGCTGGATGCGAAATCACCGATGCCGTTGACGACCCCCAGGACGCCGAACGCTGTGCCGGCCACATCGGCGCCGACGTAGTCCCGCACGGCCACGGCCTCAATGGTATCTTCCCAGGCGATGAAGACGCCGGCCAGCGCGAACAGAATCACGAACCACCAGAGGCTCGGCACAGCCAGAGCGAACCCCAGGAACGTGACCACAGCCACGGCGTAGCCGACGGCCAGATAGCGCGTGAGCGAGAACCGATTGCTCAGCGCGCCGATGGGAAACGAGGCGGCTGCGTAAACGACATTACGGAGCGTATAGAGCAGCGCCGCCATGCGGGAGGCCTCCAGCAGCCCCATGCTCGGCTCCAGGGACGTGGCGGCCCGAAGGATCATCAGGGACGGCGCGAAATCCGCAATGCCGAATAGCCCGACGGCGATGAGGAACACGCGGTACTCCCTCGGCAGCCCCTTCAACGTGCCCCAGAACGTGATGCGGGGGTTCGGCTTCCGTCGCTTCTCGGTCACCAGGAAGGCCATGGTGGCCGCCGACAGCAGGCCAGGCACCAGCGTGAGAACGAAGATCACCCTGAATGTCCCTCCAATCACGGCGGAGCCGTCCGGCAGCCAGGAGGTGACGGCGCGAACCCACGCCGGATGAGCGCTCAGCAGGCTCAGGAGCCCGAAGGCCGCCAGCGGGCCGGCCACGGCCCCCGCGGTGTCCCCAGCCCTGTGGAAGCCAAATGCCTTGCCGCGAAGGTGTGGCGCTACCGAATCCGCCAGCATGGCATCCCGCAACGGGCCGCGGATGCCCCGGCCCAGCCAGCCGACCACTCGCCCCAGGAGGATCAGCGGCCAGGCAAAGGCCAGGGCAAAGACGGCCTTGGAGACGCCCGTCAGAACGTATCCGACGACGGCCCACGCCTTGCGATGGCCGATCTTGTCGCTGTGGTAGCCGGCGCCGAGCTTGACGAAGCTCGAAATGGCGTCGGCGATCCCCTCAATGAACCCGAGCGCGGCCGCGGAGGCCCCAATGGCCTGCATGAACTGCGGCAGGACCGCGGTGGCCATCTCGTGGCAGAAGTCGCTCAGGAAGCTGGTCAGGCCGAAGGCGAAGACGTTGCGGTTGAGCCATCGTCCGGGGATGGGCTCCCCACCTTCAGGCCCCGGGTTCTCAGTCGGGTCTTGGCGGAACATCGCCTTCTCCCGTTCGCGTCTCCTCCCTCGCGGCGTCGGGTTCGCACGAGTGCAACTCCTGCTCAATGAGAGCAAGGACGTGTCTGGAGTCTTCGTCTTCCTTCTGCGCCAGCGCCTTCAGGATCCACTCCCTGGCCTCGCGGTACCGCTCCTGCTTGTAGAGGCAGCAGGCGAGGTGTTCCTTGAAGCGCGGCTCGAAGGGGTTGAGCCAGATGGCGCGGCGGAGCTGGGACTCCGCCAGGTCGTAGGCGTGGCACGAGGCGAGGTGCACACCCAGCGCATCGCGGTCGTAGCCCAGGTGGCGGCTTGGCCGCAGCGCCTCCTCGCGGCGCTCGCCTCTATCCTTTCTTCGCGCCTTTCGCTCGGACACGAGGGTATACTCCATCACCGGTTCTCAGATGACCCTGTGCCGTCGGGCGATTCCTCGCCCTCGACGCGATCTGCTGGATGGCCCCGAGGAGTTCACAGAGCTTGGCCACCTTGGGGTCCAGGTACTGAACCAGTTCCTTGGGCGGCTCGCCGTAGCGTCGCAGGTACCGGCCCTCGAGCTCCTGAATCGGCTCCATGATGGTGCAGCACCAGCCCCAGATGTTGCTGGCCAAGTCTTGCACCTTCGGCTCGATGCCCAGCCTGTCGCGGATCTCCCGAAGTTCTTCCCGGATCTGCCCGATCGTGGACAGGATTGCCTCCCTCTCCTTGGGCGACAGGGGATTCTGCTCGTGGTAAAGCACCCCGTGGTCCTCGGCCCCCGAGGCGTAGCGATCGAACGCGCACAGCGACTCGTCGAGGATCGCCAGAGCCGTCGAGATGCCTCGCAGATGAAGCTCGCTCATGTCGATGGCCTCGATGCCTCGTGGCCTGCTTCGCCCCTCGGGCGGTGAGAGATGCGCCGCACGCTGCTGAGTGCGACGGATCCTCCCGCGAGCAGCCCTTGGGTGCGCATGTCCTGAAGGAATGCCCCTATGCGTTCGGGCGTGTCCACGATCTCGATCAGCAACGGCAGGTCCTCCGGCAGTGGCAGGATGCCTGCCTTCTGGGCTTCACCCTTGGCGTCGCTGCCCAGCACACCACGCAAGACGATAGCCCCCGCAAGTCCTCTCGTGCGGGCCTCCTCGACGATGGCTTCGTACAGGGGCCGATGCCCGGTCCTCGCTATCCGCAGTACGGTGATGCGAAGCGATACGGCACCTTCGCAGCAAATCGTCTCCTCAGCTTCGGGTATCATGGCGGGGTTACTCCTCGCTCATGTCTTCCTCCTCCTTCGGAGGATGGAACACACGCGCTGGGGTTGGTTCCGTGACGGCTTGGCCGGGCATTGCTTCGGGTTGAAGCAGCAGGTGTCGGGGCAGGAACGCGGCGTTGGCAACCAGGGTCGGGATCACAGCGCTGGCGATCACGGCTGCGACAAGAAACGAGTACTGTGCCTGCGTCACGATGCCCTGCGTGAGTCCGTAGAGCGCGGAGATCGTGCCGAACGTCAGACCCGTGGACATCAAGAGGGTATAGTACCAACGCTCGTTGCGCTCCTTGCGGAACATCCCAATGAAGGGACGGAGGCCGAATATCTTGGACGCCGTTTTCCCCGCGAGCAGCGCGAGGAAGACCAGCGGCGCGGCCAGAAGCGCCGGGAGGGCAACCAGGGACCCCGCACGAAGGAAGTAAAACGGCGTCAGGAACCCCACGGTCAGCGTGCGCAGGCGACGCATGAAATGCGGGTCACTCGCGGTGAACTCGGCGAGAACCATCCCGGCGATGTAGGCGGGGAGCACCGCTTCGCTGCCGGACCACAGGGCGAGAGCCCCCAGGGCGAAGAGGACGAAGACAATCCACTTCGTCCTGATCGCCGCCGTCCGGTAGGCGTAGCGTCTCGTCAGCCAGGTGGTGACGAACGGCAGCACGAAGAACGCGGCAATAGAAACCCCGATGAAAACGCCCGTCTTGTAGGTGAATGGCGCAAAGATCAGCCCCAGAGCGATCACTGTCCCCAGGTCGTTGACGAAACATGCCCCCAGGATCCCCTTGCCGAACTCCGTGCGGTTGAGGCCCGTCTCCAACATCACAGCATATACGACCGCCATAGACGTGGTGGAAAGCGCGATCCCCGCGAGCAGGCTGGCGCGGACATCCCATGCGAGGGCAAAGCGGGCAACGGCCGCGCACCCCAGGAACGGCGCCAGAAAGCCGACCAGCCCTACGACGGAGACCTCCTTGATTTTCGCCTTCATCACCGCCGGCTCCAGCTCAGCGCCCGCCAGGAACGTCAGGAGCACGGCGCCAGAGGTCGCCACAAACCTCAGCCATTCCGCGCTGTTCCCCAGAGCGTCTGGGCCCCAGAAGCGGGAGGCGACCGCCGCGGCGGCCACCCCCGCGCAGATCTCCATCAGCGCTACGGAGACCCTCAGGTGATTAGCCAAGAGGGCAGACAGGACGGCCAGGAACAGCCAGAGGGCCGCCTGGGTGAACAGTTCCTGCATGGAGGCTCTCCTCTAACTCTGGCGGCCCGGGAGCGGCCAACCGAATGTGGCGGCTTGCCCCAGTTCGGCTTCAATCTCCAGCAACCGGTTGTACTTGGCGATGCGCTCGCTGCGACAGGCCGAGCCGGTCTTGATCTGCCCGCCGCCCATGGCGACCGCGAAGTCGGCCAGGAAGGCGTCCTCCGTCTCGCCGGAACGGTGGGAGACGACGAAGCCCCAGCCCGCTTGGCGGCACAGGTCAATCGCCGCAATCGTCTCGGTTACGGTGCCAATCTGGTTGAGCTTGATAAGCACGGCGTTGGTCGTCTTCTCCCGGATGCCACGCTCGATGAAGCGGGTGTTGGTGACGTAGATGTCGTCGCCGACGATCTGAATCTTGCCGCCCAGGGCGGCGGTGTGCGCCTTGAAGCCATCCCAGTCGTTCTCCGCCAGGCCGTCCTCGATGGAGACGATGGGGTACTTCCTGATCCAGGCGGCGTAGAGCCTGGTCATCTCATCGCTGCTCTTCTTGCCCTGGCCGCTTTTGGCAAGGTTGTACGCCCCATCCTCGCAGAACGAGCTGGCCGCCGGGTCGAGGGCAATGGCAACATCTCTGCCGGGTTTGTAGCCGGCCGCCTCGATGGCCTCGACGATCACTTCGCACGCCTCCTCGTTGCTCTTGAGGTTCGGTGCAAAGCCCCCCTCATCGCCCACGCTGGTCGCGTAGCCCTTCTTGGCCAGAATCTTCTTGAGGGCGTGGAACGTCTCGGCCCCGTATCGCAGGGCCTCGGCGAACGAGGGAGCGCCGACCGGCATCACCATGAACTCCTGGAGGTCCACGCTGTTGTCCGCGTGCTTGCCTCCGTTGAGGATGTTCATCATCGGCACGGGCAATCGCACGGCGCCGGCTCCGCCCAGGTAAGCGTAGAGAGGCAGGCCGGCGCTCGCGGCGGCGGCGCGAGCTACGCCCATCGAGACGCCCAGGATGGCATTGGCGCCAAGCTTGCTCTTGGTGGGCGTCCCGTCCAGTTCGATCATCAGGTGGTCAATCTCCGCCTGGCGCGCGGGGTCCATGCCCACCAGCTTGGGGGCAAGAACCCCGTTCACGTTCTCCACGGCCTTCAGCGCGCCCTTGCCGGCGTATCGCTTCTTGTCGCCATCACGCAGCTCCAGGGCCTCGTTCTCGCCGGTGGAGGCGCCCGAAGGGACGGACGCGGAGGCCGTCACCCCATCTCCCAACGCCACGTGGACCCGCACCGTGGGGTTGCCGCGCGAGTCAAGGATTTCCAGCGCGCGCACACTCGCAATCGCTCTTCTCATCTGTCTCTCCTTTCGTTTCGTCGCGCCCGATGGGGCTGGCCACACGAAACCCGATGTCGTAGAACCGGTAAGTCGGCTGGGACCAGCGGCGGGAAGCGGAACGGGCGAGCCTGGGAATCGGATGCCAGGAGCAGCCGCGAACCACACGGCACCGGCCACACTCAGGGCCTGCGGGGTCATCTTCGGGCGATATCGCGTAGTACTTCTCTCCGTACCAATCGGCGCACCATTCCCCGAGATAGTCCGCCATGTCGTGGAGTCCCCAGGCATTGGGCGGCGTTGCGCCGATGGGACGGGTCGCTTCGCCGAAGCCCGCGCTGTACCACGCGTACTTGTCCATGCCCGACTCCGAGTCGCCGAAGGAGAACCGAGTCCGGGCACCGGCGCGGCAGGCATACTCCCATTGGGCCTCGGTGGGGAGGGCCAGAAGGTCGCGCCCTGCTCGGGCATTGACCTCCTTCAGGAAGGCCTGGCAGTCCTCCCACGAGACCTGGTCGACGGGATTCCGCGAGGCCTGGAAGTAGCTCGGATTGCTCCCCATAGCCACCTGCCATTGCTCCTGGGTCACGGGGTACTTGCCCATATAGAAGGGCATCGTGATACGGACCCGGTGGAGCGTCTCGTCGTCGCCTCGGCCCGCTTCGGTCGGGGGGCTGCCCATGTCGAACTCCCCGGCCGGGATGAGAACCATTCGTACAGCGACGCCCTGCTTCAAGTGCAGGCGCTTCTGCACCGGGATTCGGAGGGCCCTGGCGGTCTCCTGCTGCCGGCGCTTCGCCTCAGCCTCGTCGAAGGGCCAGCCCGTGTAGGGGTGGAGAGCGGACAGCGGCGTCGGAGTCGCCGGCCGCGGGGCTTGGGGGACATCGCGGGCGGCTTCCTGCTGCTCGGGCTCCGCCGTCCTTTCCGAGTTCGGCGGTGGTACGTCAATCCCCATGCGGCCGAGCGTTCTTCGGACTTCCCACCGCACCATCTGGGCGGGGTGGTTGGCATTGGCTTTCAGGGCGCTCCGCGCCTCCGGGGTGTCGATCTTCCCCAAGGCCGCGACGACCTCCCCCGCGTGGTAAGCGTCCTGCGTTTCCGCCAGGAGGCGCCGCAGCGGCTCGACCGCCTTGGATTCGCGCCACTGCCCGAGCAGCCTAGCAGCCCGGATCGCCTTGTCCCGCTCAGGGTGGCGCAGGGTGAGGATGATCCGATCCACAAAGTCCGTCTTCTTGAGAACCTTGTGGATTCCAAGTCCACAATGAGGACACGTCGCGACATCGGTCCGGAACTCCTGCCAACATCCCGGACAGAAGAAGGCGCGCATGCTCTCACTCCCGATCCAGGAGGTCGTGAGTCTGGGTCAGTTCGCCCCGGGCCTTCTCCAGCCGTGCGACCTCGTTGGCCGTGGCTTCGGAGCGCTCCTTGCGCCACGCCAGGGGCGCCAGCGAGGCCTGGGGCGTGGTTCCGGTCTCTTTCCGCCTGTCGAGCGCATGCTCACCCACGGCAGCTCGCCTCCCGCTCCTCGGCTTCCCGCCGGCTGAGCGTCCGCTGGACCTCCTCCCGCACCATCTGGGCGGGATGGGCCGCCTGGGCCTTCAGGACGCTTCGCGCCTCCGCAGTGCCAATCTTCCCTAAAGCAGCCACTGCCTCCCCTGCTAGGTAGACGTCCCGGGTCTCAGCCAGCAGGCGTCGGAGCGGCTCGACGGCCCGGGGTTCGCGCAGCTTGCCGAGCAGCCACGCGGCCCGGATGGCCGTCTCCTCCTCGGGATGGCCCAGGGCAAGGATAAGCTTGTCCACGAAGTCCGTCGTCTTGAGGAACTCGCGGATGTCAAGCCCGCAGTGGGGGCACTGCGCCAGGTCCTCGCGGAAGTCCTTCCAGCATGCCGGACAGAAGAAGGTAAGCATGGCCTCAGTCCCGACCCAGCAGTGCTTGGGTCTCGGTCAGTTCGGCCACGGCGGTCTCCAGGTGCGCGACTTCGTCAGCCGTGGCCTCGGAATGCTCCCTGCGTCTCGCCAACGCTGCCTGGATGGCCCCGTGGGTGGCCGCAATCGTGTCGGCCAGGCGCTCGTCGAGTGTCCGGCCGAAGCGCAGGAAGGTCTGATCGAGACTCTGATAGGTTGCCCACCGGAGGTTCTCGACGTTGGGGATCACGAGTCCACCGACCTGCTCCATCAGGCGCTTGGCGACCCGCGACCGGCGCATGCCAGCAGGCAGCAACCTGTCCACAAGCGTCGGCGGGATGGGGCTGAGCGAGGCGCTCCACTTGTGGGTGACCCAATAGGGCCGGCGCACCATCTCGAAGGCTCCGCTGCTCTCGGGGGCGTGGTAGGGTACGTGGAACAGTTCGGCGGCGGTGCGGCGGACGGACTCGATCAGGTCATCCGCTCGCCGCTGATGCGGACGCAACACGTCAGCCGTCCTCCGCTCGAACAGCGTGGCCATCTCGCCCATGTGGTGCTCGAAGAAGCCAGGGATCGCCTCGGCCAGGGCGTCCCCAATCTCCCGCTCGTTTACCTCTTGGGGACCCATCTTCGCCAGAGTCTCCCGGACAACCCCCTCGAGATAGGCGCGCGCCTGCTTGCGGAGCGCCTCGGCATGTTCCTCGAGAAACTCGTGCATGCGCCGCTGGTCGCCGGCGAGGAGGTCGCTCGCTGCCACGCGTTCTCTCTCCACGTCGGCCAGCCGCTGCTCGAAGATGCCCAGGCGGTTCTGTAGTTCGTTGAGGGGCATCTGGAGCGCGCGGATGCCCAGACGCAGGCGCATCAGGGCGTCGGACGCGATGTCGGCAGCCTTCCGGGACAGGGCCTCGTGGAGAGCCTGGGCCTTCTGGCGAGCCAGGAAGTCCACCAGGTGGGCCTCGACCTCCGCAAGCCCGCTCTGCGACCAGAGAGCCGCATCGCCCGCCTCCTTGGCCTGGAGGCCCAGCCGCGCCGACACGCAGAAGACAGGCACGTCCTCCCCAATCCCCGCGTGCTCGCGCAAGGCCCGTTTGAGGAACTCCAGCGCCGTCCGCCGTTCTGCCTCGCTGAGATAATCCACCTTGTTGAGGATGAAGAACAGCCGTGAGACCTTGGAGCGCACCTGTTTGAGAAAGGCGATCTCCACCTCGGTCACTGGCGGGTCGGCGGACACCAGGAACATCGCGGCGTCGCACTGCGGCAGGAAGTTCAGCGTCGCCTCGGTGTTGTGCCGGAAGGTCGAGCCGATGCCAGGCGTGTCAATGAGCACCACGCCCTGGCGAAGGATCGGGGCGGGGTGGGACACTTCCACATGGGACACGCCGAGGCGGTTCTTCGGGTTCGCCTCCTCGGTCACGAATCGAGCCAGGAACGCCGGCAGGCCTGTGGCGTCCCCGCTGAAGATCTCAGGGGCTGCCTCGTCGGCCAGGTAGACCACTCGGGCCTGGGTCGAGGCACCGGGGCAGACGAACGTCGGGATTGCAGTCAGTGGGACGACAGAGGCAGGCAGCAGCGGCTCGCCGAGCAGCGCATTGAGGAGGGTGCTCTTGCCCCGCTTGAACTGCCCAAGCACCGCCAGGTGGAACCGCCCGGCGTCCAGGCGCTCCAGGAGATCGGCCGTGCCGCGGCGATGCACATCGTAGCCCTGCCCAAGGCCGGAGAGCAGACGCAGTGCGCGCTCCAGCAAGGGCCGCAGCTCGGGACGCTGGCCAGGCCCAAGACGCTGCCCCGCAATGGGCTCACTTGGACGGGATATGGCGGTGGAACCGGCTTCTGAACCCTGGCTCATGCGGACTCCACGCGGGCGAACCCCGCCGGAGCCATTGTTCCCTGCTCATCGACGGCTCCTACGCGGCGGGACAAGCCCGTGCAGGAGTCATCAGCCGGTATTGGCGGTTCTGGGGGACTCCATCCCCTTCGTATTTTCAGTGTAGCACACGGAATGCTCTGGAGTCAAGTCCTGCAACAAGGCGGTAGCGTATACTACCCTGTACAAACTGTCTGGGGAGCCGGTGGGCGTGGCATGGGAAGAGAGAGGGCGTATCCTCCTGTTGAGTCTTTGGTCTTCTTCAGGAAGGAGGACACGCCCATGAGAAGCGGTGCGTCGGCCCTGTCGCCGTCGGACTCTTATTATGACGGCGAGGGTCGGAAGGCCAACCTGTGGTCGCTGGTTCCCTCGGAGGCGTTCTTCGAGGATGCGCGCGGGGCGGTGCTGCGGCTTCTCAAGCCGATCCTGGAGGCGGGCATGGAGGAGAAGCGGGACCACGCAATTGGGGCGGGCCGCTACGGCCGCGGGGCCGCAGGCAAGACGCTGGTTGTGATCGCGGTGGGGGACAAGAGAATGGAGGGGATCGGTCGCATCCGCCTCCAGCGGGTGGTGGACGCTTCGGCGCAAAGCCTGATCGCGGCCGTGCGGACGGCCATGGCCGCCGGCAGCACTGTCCGCACGGACGACTGGGGCGGCTACGGCTCGCTGGGGGCCGCAGGGTATGCCCATATAGTGGCCCGCGAAGCCGCCGAGCCGGGGGACAGCCCCTTGCCCCTCGTTCATCGCGTGGCGTCTGTGCTCAAGCGCTGGTTGCTGGGCACCCACCGGGGAGCTGTGTGCGCGACCCATCTGGACTACTACCCCGACGAGTACACGTTTCGGTTCAACCGAAGCACTCCCGCTCTCGGGGCAGGCTCTTCTGCCGCCTCGTCCAGCAGGTGGCTGCCATCGCCCCTGCGATCGGCCAGGAGATTCGGGGCGGCACAGAGCTGTGAGCCGCAACGTGTGGGGGCAACGGGAAGAGCCCACTTATACAAGACCCTTGACGCCACCCGGGACATCCCCGCAGACTAGCGGCTGTCTTGTCTTGCCGGGGCGCGCACTCATGTCCTCGCCTGAACCAGCCGCCGCTCGAACGTCGGAGGCCCCGGCTCTGCCCCTTCCCTGGGCTGTCTATGCGCGAGGTGGGGAGAGTGACCGCCCAGGTTCCGCGAACCCGCGCCTGTACTCTCCTGGCGTCTGCCCTGTGGCAGCGCGGAGAGCGCGTCGAAGCTGCTTGGCGTCTCCGTAGCCGCACGCGTCGGCCACGCCGCCCACGGGGAGTTGGGTCGTGCGCAGGAGTTCGACCGCCTCCTCCAGCCGCAGGCGGCGAATCTCCTCCGCCACAGACCGGCCCAGGTGCTGGCGGAACGCCCGGTCGAGGCCGCGGCGAGACCTGGCGGCTGCCGCGGCCACCTCAGGCACCCAGAGCCCCTGGCGGTGCAGGTTCTCCCGGATGAATTGGAGCGCCAGGGCAACCCCGGGGTGACGGACGGCCAGGCTGTCGCTGCTGCGGCGGGTGACGAAGGGCCTCGGAGCCACCCGTATCAGCCTCTCCTCGGGGGCTTCGCCTCGCATCATCCGGTCGAGGAGCCGCGCCGCCTCGTGAGCTTGCTGCTCGTAGTTGGGCGCGATGCTGGAGAGGGGCACGGGGGCCAACTCGCACATCAGGTCGTCGTCGCTGAGGGCAGCAACGGCCACGTGCTCGGGCACGAGAAGCCCCGCGTCGGCGCAACTGTCGAGAAGTTCGACGGCCAGCGTGTGGTCCGGGACGAGGACGGCCAGCGGCCTTGGGAGGTCGAGAAGCCGGTCGGCGAGCCAGCGACGCCGGTCCATGGGCCCATAGCCGGCCCGCCGCACGGAACGCTCGGCCCAGGCGAGCCTGGCGATGCGACGGCCTGCCTGGGCGATGGGCTCCAGGAGCCCGACTGGCGGCGAGTAGGTTCTCCAAGGGTGAACGACGGCGAAGTGCTGGAAGCCCCGGCTCAGGAAGTGCTCGGCGACCCGGCGGCCGCAGGCGTCGTAATCGGGCATCACACGGGGCACGTCCATGTCCGAAACGTAGTCGGCCATCTCGACCTTGGGCACGTCGAGACGGCGGACGAGCTCAACGAATCGGCGAGCGCTCGGGTGGAGTTGACAGATGATCCCGTCGCCCTGCCATGCCACGAGGCGCTGCGGTTCCTCTGGCCTGACGGAATCGAGGACCCAATCGGCCTTGCGGGCGTAACGGGCGATGCCCCAGAGGTGGGCGTGTTCGAGCCACACGGCCGCCAACATCACCCTACGTCGAGCTGCGAGCCTGCGAAGAGCCATGTGGCGCCTGCCGCTGGGTGAGTCCAAGTCTGCCCTCTCATCATGCCGAAGAAGGGCTTGTATGGCAAGCGGCAACCGCGCTATGCTCATCGTGGTCGCAGCCATTCCGATGAGCGCCGCACAGGAGGAGATATGGCGAGGATGCATGGGCCGGTGCCGAACGGCGTGTCCTGCCAGCTACAGTCTTTCGCCTGGGGCTCGGTCGCATTGCTCCCAGGGCCGCTTCAGAGGGCATTCGAGACGAACGTGCGTTACCTGCGTTCGCTCTCGCCCGACCGGTATCTGTGGACCTTCCGCAAGACGGCGGGCCTGCCCGCGCCTGATGAGCCCTATGGCGGCTGGGAGGACCCGAAGTGCGAGTTGCGGGGCCACTCGGTCGGGCACTACCTCTCCGCATGCGCCCGGGTCATCGCCCAGACAGGCGATGCGGAACTGCGGAGGAGTGCTGACTACACGGTGGCCGAACTGGCCAGGTGCCAGGCGGCGCACGGGAACGGCTACCTTTCGGCCTTCCCCGAGGAGTTCTTCGACCGCGTGGAACGCTTCGAGCGGGTCTGGGCGCCGTACTACACGATCCATAAGATCATGCTCGGCCTCTGGGAGATGCACGTCTACGCAGGCAACGCGCGGGCGCTCGGCGTGCTGGTGCGACTGGCCGACTACTTCAGGGGCCGGTGCGACAAGCTGGACGACGCAGCTATGCAGCAGATGCTCCGCTGCGAGTTCGGCGGCATGCACGAAGTGCTGCTCAACCTCTACGCCACGACCGGCCAGAGGCGATTCCTGGCGTTGGCCCGGCGCTTTGTGAAGCGGTCCTTCATAGACCCCTTGGCCGAGGGCAAGGACCTGCTCTCGGGCCTCCACGCCAACACGCACATCCCCCAGGTGCTCGGCCAGGCGCGCGACTACGAACTGACGGGCGACGAGCGCGCGCGGCGCGTGGCCGAGAACTTCTGGGAGATTCTCGCGAGTGCCCACTGCTATGCGACCGGCGGCACCAGCCTCGACGAGGTCTGGGGACCGCCACACCGCCTGGCCGACACGATGGGCGCCTACAACCAGGAGTTCTGCAAGTCCTACAACGCCGAGAAACTCGCCCGCTACCTGCTCAAGTGGACGGGTGAGGCGCGATATGCCGACTACATCGAGCGGCTCTTCTACAACGGCATCCTCGTCAGCCAGCACCCGCAGACGGGGATGTTCATCTACTACCTCCCTTTCCGTGCCGGCCTGCGCAAGGAGCACGGCACGCCCACGGCCACGTTCACCTGCTGCTACGGCACGGGCATCCAGGAATACGCCAGCCTGGCCCAGGACGTCTTCTACCACAGCGGCGATGAGCTATACGTCAACCTGTTCGCCCCTGCCGCGGTGGACTGGGCGTCGCCCGCGGGGCCGGTCCGCGTGACGCAGGAGACCGAGTATCCTGCGGTCGCGGCAACGAGGCTCACGGTGTCGGCGGCCAAGCCAGTTCGCTTCGCGCTCGTCCTGCGCGTGCCCTGGTGGGCGGCGAAGGGCGTGAAGGTGAAGGTCAACGGCTCCGTGTACGGCAAGGCCACGAAGGCCAAGCCCGGCGCGTGGCTCCCCATCTGCCGCGTCTGGCGGGATGGGGACACGGTCGAGATGGCGATGCCCATGTTGCTTCACCTTGCGCCGATCAACGACGACCCGGCCCTGTGCGCCGTGATGTACGGCCCGCTCGTCCTCGCGGGGCTGGTCGAGAATTGGCCACTGCCTGCCGACGGGCCCCAGCCGGTTTTCACGGGCGACACGACCCGCCTTGCGAGCTGGCTCAGGCCCGTGCCGGGCAGACCGCTGACCTTCCGCACCGTCGGCCAGCCCGTGGACATGACGTTCATCCCGATCCATGGGGTTGTTGACGAACCCTATGGCCTCTACTGGCGCTTCGCGGCGAAGGGCTCGCCGGCCCACCAGCTCTATGAGCGCGCCCGCGCCGCTTTCGGGGCCACGCGGCAGCAGATCGTGGATTCCGTGGCCGTTGGCGACGCCGCGTCGGAGCAGGCTCACGGCCTGGAGAGCGCCGCCTCGGCCACGGGCAACCATTGCGCAGGCCCGTGGCGCAGGGCCTCCGAGGGCGGATTCTTCAGCTACCGGCTCAAGGTGGACCCCCGGCAGGAGAACGCCCTCGCCGTCACCTATTGGGGCAGCGACGCTGGCGACCGCGTCTTCGACATCCTTGTGGACGGCGTGCGCGTCGCTACGCAGGCACTCCAACACAACGCGCCAAACCGCCTGTTCCTGGCCGAATACCCTGTTCCGCCGGACCTGACGGCAGGGAAGGAAAGCGTGACCGTACGCTTCCAGCCGGCCCCCAACGGGAAGGCAGCGGGCGCCATTTTCGGTCTGTGCATGCTTCGCAAGGAGAACGCCCAGTGAGACGCAGCAGTTCGTGCCTGGCTCTCTTCCTGGCAATGGCCGTTTTCGCATTGGCCGAGGAGGAGTACCTGGTCAACTACATGATGTACCCGGAAGGGACGCCGGGGGTGAACCGCGTCACCTCGAAGCACTTCTGCGTGGTCTACGGCGACCACGACAAGAAGGGCCTCTGGTCGAAGGAGATGGCCGAGGGAACGCTGAGGAACCTCGAGGCGCTCTGGACCGTTTACGTCGAGAAGCTCGGGTGGACGCCGCCCAGCGAGTGCCGCGACCCGAAGGCCCCGCTCTACAACAACGGCAAGAAGTACAAGGCGAACCTGATGGTGCTGATGACCGGCCTGCCGAAGCACGGCGAGGGCGGGGGCGCCTGGATGAGCGGCCACGAGGGGTTCGCCTATCTCATGCTCGATTCCGCCTACCTGCGCGTGGACCCGCCGAGCTGGGCCACGCCCCACGAGTTCGGCCACGTGATGGAAATGCACCAGAAGGGCGGCTTCTGCAACAACCCGTGGTCGGGCTGCTGGTGGGAGACGTACGCCAACTGGCTCCGCGAGCGCTACCTGTACGACCCCACCTACCCCAAGGCCCCCGAGACCGACTTCTGCTGGCCCTACCTCGAGACGTGGCACATGGTCTGGCCCCACGGCCGTAACTTCTACCACTGCTGGATGTTCCCCCACTACCTCGAGGAGAACCCCGACAAGCTGCCCGCCCTCGGTACAGGCTTCAACAAGCGGGTCTGGAACGGATCCCTCCAGAACGAGTACCCCGTGCACACCATGATCCGCCTCAGTTCGCTTGACACGTTCAAGGCCGCGCTCGGCCACTTCGCGGCCCGCGTGGCCACGCTCGACCTCCAGCAGCAGCGAATCTATCTCGAGAAGTTCGGCAAGGAGATGAACGACTACCGCCGCCGCACGCTCTACACCGAGCTGAGGCGGGTGCCCGACCGGGCGGGCTGGTGGCGTTGCCCCATCGAGCACGCCCCGCAGCAGATGGGCATCAACGTCATCAAACTCGTGCCCGAAGCGATCGAGGTCACAGTCACCTTCGAGGGGATCGCTGACCCCGAGCGCGACTCTGACTGGCGGGCCTGCCTCGTCGCCGTGGACGCCCAGGGCAAGGCGCGCTACTCGACGCTGTGGGGCAGGGGGACGAACGCGCTCAAGCTGCACGCCGATGAGAGGACGGTCTATCTCACCGTCGCAGCCACGCCCGACCGCTTCGAGCCCGTGAACCTCAACGCCGCGACCGAGCAGCCCTACGAATCGCACCCCGCCCGCGCGCGGTTCCCCTACGAGGTCCAGATCGCAGGAGCGCGGCCTTTCGAATCCATCCCCGAGCCCCCCGGCGCCGCGAAGGGCAAGAAGCACCCGAACGGCGGCGGCTTCGTCGCCGACGCGGCGAAGGTGGATGACACAGCCTATGTCGGACCCAAGGCGCTCGTCCTCGGACGCGCCAGGGTGCTTGGCTCGGCCCGTGTTGAGGACCACGCAATCGTGCGCGACGAGGCGACAGTGCAGGACCGCGCCGTCGTGCGCGGCCATGCGACAGTCGGCGGCCGTGCCGTGGTGAAAGACGACGCCCGCGTGGGCAACTACGCCTGGCTCCAGGAGGGAGCGGTCGTCCAGAACCACGGCAAGGTTATCGAGCACGGCGTCGTGGGCGGGCGCGACTCGCTCGTTGCCGACTACGGCATTGTGAAGGGTTCGAGCTGGGCCTACGGCAAGGTCATCGGCACGGGCATGGCCGACGGCGATTTCAACACGGGCTCGACCGTGACCAAGGGCGTGGCCTTCAGTTGGTGGTGGGGCACACCGAAGGAGGCCCAGACCTATGCCGACGAGCGGTCGGGCGTCGCCAACCTGTACGCCGCCTACGACTTCGCCGCCCCCAGCGCTTGCTACGCCCGCGACCGTTTCGGCGTCACCCACGGCCTCCTGCGCGGCAACCCGAAGTGGCTCGAATCGCTCGACGGCCGCAAAGGCGTCCTCACCCTCAGCGGCAAGGACCAGTACGTGCTCCTCGAGGACTCGGTATCGGGCTTCCAGGATGCCGAGATCCGCTGCTTCGTCCGCTGGGATGGGGCGAGAAGCGTCCCGCCTGTCGGCCCAATCTGGTTCTTCGGCGCCGGGCCGGAGCAGTGCATGTACCTCACCCCGTCGGGAGCCAATGGCAAGCTGGCCTTCGTCATCCGCAAGGGCAGCAAGGTCGAAACGCTCGAAGGCCCCGCCGCATTGCCCAGCGGCTCATGGCAGCACGTACGGCTGGCGCTTCGTGGCGACCAGGGCACGCTGCACCTGAACGACAAGGCCATGGCCGAGGGCAAGGTGACGCTCAACCCCGAAGACATCCAGGCGCCCGACGTGAACGCCGCCTGCACGGCCTGCTACATCGGCCGCGGCGCGATCGGCGGCGACGAGCGCTACTTCGCCGGCGCCGTGGACGACTTCGAGGTCTACTCGGCCGCGGCCACTGCCGGAAAGTGAGAGGGTTCGCCCATGAACAGGTCCCGGCGTCTGGCGGTTCTCCTCGCTGCACTACCCTGGTTGGCGCTGGCGGCAGACAGGCCGAGGGAGGTGACCTTCGTCTCGACCTCGGACTCCCATTACCGTGAGCCCGAGCGGAAGGAGCAGAACGAACGCAACCACCTGACCATCCTCGAACTCAACGACATCGCCCAGCGCACCTGGCCCGAGAAGCTCGGTGGCGACCCGATCCAGCCGCCGCGCGGGGTCGTGATGCTCGGCGATTGCGTTGACGACGGCGACCGCGTGATTGCCGGCAAACACGTCTCGCCCGAGCAGTACACGGCGTTCGTCGCCGACTTCGGCCTCGACGGCACCGATGGTGCGCTCAAGTTCCCAGTGTTTGAGACCTGGGGCAACCACGACGGCCCACCCGAGGGCAAGGAGAGGAACCCCTTCAGCTTCCAGGCGAATCTCAAGAAACGCAATCAAACGCGGAAAGCCAAGGGCCTCATCTCCAACCTGTCGGAGAACGGCCTGCACTACTCGTGGGACTGGGACGACGTGCACTTCGTGCAACTGGGCCTCTACCCGGCCGACAAGCAGCGGGAAGGCGTTCGTTACTCGCCCGTGTGGCACGACCCGCAGGGCGCACTCTGTTTCCTCAAGAAGGACCTGGCCGAGAAAGTGGGCGACAGCGGCCGGCCCGTCGTCCTCATGAGCCACTGCGGCGTAGACACCGATTGGTGGGTCCCCGCCGACTGGAAGGACTTCTACGACGCGGCGAAGGCCTACAACGTCGTCCTCTACCTCTACGGCCACAGTGGCACCGGCCTGCGCGAGTGGGCACCCGAGGGCGAGCCGAGGAAGTGGCAGGTCATCAACGACGGCAACACCACAACCGGCTTCTTCGTCATCCAGATCACCGCCGACCGCCTTCGCGCCGCCTACCGCTGCAAAGAGGGCGTCAAGATCACCCGCAACCCCGACAAGACCGAGTCCTACGAATGGGACGGCACCTGGGGCTGGCGGTTCCTGCTCGACAGGAAGCTGCGCGGGAGGCCGTAATCCCCTGACGGTTCGCGCGCGGCGCCTTGCCCGTTGCCGCGTGCTTCAACTGCTACGGCGCGCCCGGGGAGGCCGCGACGTTTCTCCCGTGATGCACCATGGCGGGGACGACGGGGCACTTCTTGCGTGGAGCGGGGAGTGGTGTAGGATAAGCTCTCCCTGCCCCTGCGGGACATGAACAGGAGTGCCTGGATGCCCTGCAGGCACCTCGCCCTATGTCTCGCCGCACTGGAACTGGCCCTGACCCTCGCGGGCGAGGACCGGAGCCTCTACTCCTTCGGCCGCAGCGAAACGTGGGAGCGCCCCGGCGGCAAGACGGCGGGCTACGCCTGGATGGGCGGCTGGGCGCTCCGCCGATACGACCCCTAGGGTAAGGAACTCTGGACAGCGAAGCTGCCCGCCGTCTGCGTGGGCATGGACGAGATCCCCGGCGCCCGCGGCGTGGTGCTGGGCTACTTTGAGAAGGCCCACATCTACCACCACACCCCCGATGGCCTCCTCATCGGCCAGATGGCGCCGGGCGAGGCCGCCGGCAGTGTCACAGGCTGGATGGACAACCCCTCGGCCGTCGCCGTCCAGCGTGATCCTCGCGGCGGGCTCCTCGACGTCTTCGGCGAAGACAGTTGGCTCAACCGGTGCGTCTGGTACCGGGTGGACGACCCCGATCTCGAGACGCTCCGCGCGCCCATGGCCAGACGACCCCGTCCGCCTGCCATTCTCCTTTCCCGCTCAGGCGCCAGCCTCGGACCCGAGAAGCGCAGCGGACCCGCAGTGGCCTGCCGTGCATTAGGGAGAATTAATCTGCCATTCATCATGCCTTCATCTCCGCCTGCGCGCGACTTCCCTTACAATAGGTAATGAAGGCCGCCAGGAGCGGGGTCGGAGCTATGGCACCTGGGGCCTGGCGCGTTCTGCGCAGCTTCACTGAGAGGCCAGCGATAGACCATGAAGCCGTCGCCGCGGCGGATTCCTTGTGCTTTCGTTCTCGCTCTGGTCTGCCTGGGCATCGCGGGCTGCCTGGGCAAGCCCCGCGCGGTGCAACTGCCGCGCCCCTGCGGCACCCCCTCGGCCGTCTGCGGCCAGTGCCACAAGGCCATCTACGACGAATGGCGCCGCTCGGGCCACGCCCAGGCGTTCACCCGCGAGGAGTTCCACGTGGCGACGCGCCAGCACCAGGCTGAGGACTGCCTGCGGTGCCATATTCCAGTCTCCTATGACCTTCTGGACAGCGCCACCGTGCGCACGGAGAACCGGGAGGAGGGCGTGAACTGCGAGTCGTGCCACCTCCGCGGCGACGCCTATGTGGCCCGCCGGCAGTTCACCTCGTATGCCGACCACAAGGTGGTGGAGGAGCCCGGCATTGCCGCCAGCGAGTTCTGCGGCAAGTGCCATCGGGCGATCTACAGGGAATGGTCAGAGGCCGCCGTGGCGCCGGCCGACAGGCAGAGCTGTCAGGACTGCCACATGCCCGCCACGCGGCGTCGGACCGTCTCGGGCTCGCCCTGGCACGTGCTCCACGCGAAGGCCGAGTGCCGCCACCACGGCTTCGGCAAGGTGCCTCCGCGGCCCGGCACGCCCAACGTGGCGCTGGCCGCTTCGGTTCAGGCGGTTACGCCCGCCGCGGTGGTTGCCACGGCGTCGGTGACGAACATGGCCGCTCATCATTCGCTGCCCAGCGGCGAGTTCGGGTTCCGCGAGCTGGCCGTTGTGGCGGCCCTGGTGGACCGTTACGGCGTAGCGTCGGCCAAGCAGGTTACGCGCTTCGTGGCCCAGCGGCGCACCGTGCTGCCGTACCGCCAGCCGCAGGCCGTGCCGTTGCGGTTCGAGGACGTGGCCGAGGATGTGGAGGCTCTGGAGGTGCAACTCGTGCGGAGCTCGTACGCGGGCGTTGAGGCCGTGCTCGAGAAGGTCCGCATCCCTCTGCGCCCTGCGCGCGGCGAAGCAGCCCCGGCCGCAACGGAGAAGTAGGCTGTGGCCCTGAAGGGCAAGACCCACATCTGGGTGGAGAGCCGCCACTGCGTGGCCTGCGGCCGGTGTGTGACGGCGTGCCGGCAGCGGCACGGGGCCGCGCGTCTGCGTCGGCCAGGGCACAGCCTGTCGGTGGCGTTCCCCGAGGTCTGCCAGCACTGCGAGCGGCCGCTGTGTGTGGAGAGCTGCATCGGAGGTGGCATGGCCCGGGACGCGGCCTCGGGCCTCGTCCGGCACGATCCGGCGCGGTGTGTGGGTTGCTGGTCGTGCATCATGGCGTGCCCCTACGCTGCCGTGCATCGCGATCTCCGCAGAGGGGCGCCGGTGAGCACCAAATGTGACCGCTGTTCAGGGTTTCGAGCGCCCGCCTGCGCGAGTGCCTGCACCACCGGCGCCCTGAAGCACGGGGATACCGCCCGGCTCTCGCGCCGGCTCACGCAGCTCGGAGGGCTGGCCGCGCCGCTCCTCGTCGCGGGCCTCTACGCCGTTCTCCCTTTGGCAGGGCTGGCGGCGGGGCTGCTCTTGGGCACCTGGGCGCGCCAGCACAACCACGCGGTCGGCATCGCGGCCGGGACGCTGGCCGGGGCGGCTTTTGCCGCGCCGCTCCTCGGGCGCCTGCTATGGGTGCTGCTGCGCCAGAGCGCCTGGACGCGCGCCCACATGGCCCTGGGCGCGTTGGCGGCGGGGCTCGCGATGGCGCACTCCCTCGGCCGGTTCGGGGCCAACGCGCAAACGTTCGCGGCCCTCTCCATGTTCGGCCTTGTGCTGACAGGCGTCGCCTACCGCCACGTGCAGCCCCTCGTTCACCTGCTGGCCAGCGTGGTTGCGCGGCACGGCGAGGCCACGGCCCACGCAGACGGCGCCTCGCCGCGGTCGGCCGCGGCGGCAGCCGCGGCGCGGCAGGCGGCCTCGTGGGCGAGAGGGATCGAGCGCACTCGGGCCGTGCTGGCCGCGTGCCGTGCGGTTCACATCGCCTGGGCGATCCTCACTATCGGGCTTATCGCGGCGCACGTGCTGATCATGACCGTGGTTGGCGCGCAGAGACCGTGAGGACGGCATGAGACGGGTGCTCTACATTCTGGCGGTCGTGGCGGCGGCGGGCGCCGTGGCTTGCCTCGTCGCGCGCCAGATGCGCTTCGCGCTGCCCGGCCCGCTGCATCAAGCCCATGCGAGCCTCGCGCACGATTGCTTCGCATGCCATGCGGACGACCGCACCCTCGATGGCCGCAAGTGCAGCGGCTGCCACGCGGACCCACAGACGGGGCAGCCCGTAGCCTTCCAGGGGTTCGGCAAGCACCACGCCTACGGCGACCTGGCCTGCCTCGACTGCCACACCGAACACCGCGGGGCGGCGGGCGACCTCACCCGCCCGGACCACACAATCGCGAAGACCGACTGCGCGCTGTGCCACGAGCGGCACGTCGGCCGCCTGTTCGCCTATCGCTTGCCGCGGACCGCGCACCCGAGCGGCAGCCTGCACAAAGGCCACGCCAAGTGGCAGAACGACTGCTTCGCGTGCCACACCGAGGGCGGCGGGGTATCGGCGCAGAAGTGCTCGGCCTGCCACGAGCCGGGCGCGGACGGCGGGCCGGCCTTTGTCAGCTTCGCCTGCCATCACACCTACGCCGAGCTCGACTGCCTGGCCTGCCACATTGAGCATGCGGGCCGGGAGGGCCACCTGCTGCGGCCCGGCAAGAGCTTCCAGACGACAGGGTGCCGGGCCTGCCACGAGCGCCACGTGGGACCCGAACACGCCTACACGCTCGCCTCCGACACCCACCCGAAACAGGCGATCCACCCCCTGCACGCGCGGTGGGCCGGCAGGTGCTTCACCTGCCACAAGCGGGGCACGGGGGAGGTCCAGTGCACCTCGTGCCACGACCCGGTCTCGCAACGCCCCGTGGCGTTCGCCGGCTTCAAGGCACACCACCTCGACCCCGAGCTCCGCTGCCTCGACTGCCACACCGACCACCGCGGCGGCGCGGCCCGGGCTACCACCCGGCCTGGCAAGGAATGGCCCCACGTGGCGTGCGGCACGTGCCACGAGCGCCACGTCGGCCCCGGCCACGTCTACGCCGAGCCGGCCTTCCGCCACCCGGCCGACACGCTCCACCCCTCGCACCTGCCGTGGTCGGGCCAATGCTACGCCTGCCACAAGCGCGACAGCGGCGACGTGGAGTGCGTGACCTGCCACGACCCCGAGACGGGCAAGCAGGTCGAACTCAAGGGCTTCAAAGCCCATCACTTCAACCCTCAGCTCAAGTGCCTCGAATGCCACACCGACCATCACGGCTATGAGCCGGGCGGCTGCACGAAGCCTGGTATCGCCTTTGGCGCGACGGACTGCCTTCTCTGCCACGCCCAGAAGCTCAAGGAGTCCACGCCCATCACCAGGGTGCCCGCGGCCCTGCGTGGAGCGGCCACGGCGTTCGAGCACGCGCAGCACCCGCGGGATAAGGTGGGCTGTGCCGAATGCCACCCGATGGCCGCCGACAGAGCCCACGCCCTCGCTGCCCCCTACAGCCGGAACTGCACCGAATGCCACCATGCCCCGAGCCAACAGGCCACGTGCGCCCCGTGCCATCGCGAGGAAGCCGACTATTTCGCCGGCAGGTTCCAGGGGCAGCTCATCCCGCGTGGCACCCACGGAAAGTCGGGCGACGTCCACTGCCGCGACTGCCACAGATTCGACCCCGCGGCGGGTCGGCTGCTGCCACCCGAAACGACCTGTGCCCGCTGCCACCCGCCCGACTACTCCCCGCTCTTTCTCGCCACGCGCAACGACTGGCGCGCGTGGCGCGAGGGCCTGGAACGCCGAGACCCGAAGGACCCAGAGGCCCAGCGCCTGCTCTTCATCGCCCGCAACTGGTACCACAACGACGCCCATGCGACGACCTCGCGAAAGGCGGCCGGACAGGGGAAAGCGCCATGAGCGACCCCGAGCGCATCCCATATCTCCTCATCGGCGGGTCCTCCGCCGCGCTGAGCGCCGTCCGCGGCATCCGCTCCGTGGACCCCGACGGGCCGATCGCCCTGGTATCGAGGGAGCGGGACGTGTTCTACTCGCGCCCATTGCTCCCTTACTGGCTCACGGGGCGGGTGACGGCGGATCGGATGGCGCAGGTTGCACCCGGCTTCTGCGAGGCTAACCACGTGGCGCCCCGCCTGGGCGCTGAAGTCACGAGGCTGGACCCGGCCGCGCGCACCGCCTCCCTTTCCGAGGGCTCAACGATCCGCTTCGAGAAAGCGCTCATCGCCAGCGGCGGGCGCCCGATCGTGCCCACGGGCCTTGAGACCGCCGGTGTCGAAGGGGTCAGCACCTTCGCCACCTGGGACGACGCGCGCCGCGTCCAGGCCCTCATCGAGCGTGGCGGCGTGGAGCACGCGGTAGTCGTGGGGGGTGGGTTCACCGGCGTCAAGACGGCCCAGGCGCTTGCGGCGCTGGGCATCGGGTGCACCGTGGTCGAAATGGCGGACCGCCTTCTGAACGCGGCGCTCGACGCCACGGTGGGCGCGTTGGCCCAGGCGCAGCTCGAGCGCGCGGGAATACGCGTCCGCTGCGGCGCTGCCGCCGCCGCTCTCCAGAGCCACGCGGGGCGCCTCGCGGGCGTCACGCTGCGGAGCGGCGAGACCCTCCCGTGCCAGCTTCTGCTCCTGGCCATCGGCGTCGTGCCCGACACGCGGCTCGTGAGCGGCTCCGGGATCGCTGCCGAGCGCGGCATCCTGGTGGACGAGCGTCTGGAGACCTCAGCCCCCGGCATCTTCGCGGCGGGCGACGTGGCTCAGGCGAACGACCGCCTCACGGGCAAGAGCCGCCCCCTTCCCATCCTGTCCAACGCCCGCCGCCAGGGCTTCATCGCCGGCGTGAACATGGCAGGAGGTGCGGCGCGCTTCGAGGGGGGCGTCACCATGAACGCCATCGAGATCGGTGGCCTGGCCTGCATGTCGATCGGGCTGGCGAGCGAACCCGGTGTGGCGAGCGAAACCCTCGCTGTCCACGACCCCCGGCGTGGCACCTACCGGAAGCTCGTGCTTCAGGGCGACCGGCTGGTCGGTGCCATCCTCGTCGGCAGCATCGGGCCGGCGGGCATCCTTGCGCATCTGATCCGCGAGGGCATCAGCGTCGCCGCCTGCAAGCACCGCCTGCTCGACGACGAGGTCCCCCTCGACCACCTCCCGTCCGCCTACTGGCAACGCGGCGTCCCGGCCGCCGAGAACAAGGAGTTCATGCCATGACCTCCCCCGCGCTCCAGGGGCCTACTTTGCTCTCGCTGCCGACGCGTGGACGCGTGCTCACCCACGCGACCTGGCTCTACGATCTCCTCCAGCCTTTCATCATGTTCGGACGCGGAGGACGGCTGAACCGCGAGATCGCCGCCGCCCTGGCGCCGCGCGAAGGCGAGCGGGTCCTCGATGTCGGCTGCGGTACCGGGCTGCTCACGGTCACCGTTGCGCGCCGCCTCCCCCGAGGCGAGATCGTGGGCATTGACGCCTCGGCGCCGATGATCCGGATCGCCCAGCACAAGCGCCGGAGCGAGCGGTGCCGCTACCAGCTCGCCCTCGCCGAAAAACTGCCCTTCGGCGACGCGGCGTTCGATGGCGTCGTGTCCGAGCTGTTCTTCCATCACGTGCCACTCGACCTCAAGCGCCAGGGCGCGCGCGAGATCGTGCGCGTCCTGCGCCCGGGCGGCCGCGTGGTGATCGCCGACATAGACCGGCCGTGGAGCACGTTCGGCCGGCTCTACGCGGGCGGAGGATGGAAGCTGTTTCGTCAGCCCGAGATCAAGGAGAACATGGACGGCCACCTGGCGCCCGTTCTCCGCGAGGCAGGGCTCGAGGGCCTGGCCCCCGGCTATGGCACCCTCGGCTGTATCCGCATCTGGACTGGTAGGAAGCCTGAACCATGAACGGAGTCTTCGATGGCCTACTCACGCTCCGCAACGCCGTGCGCGCCCTGCGGGTCCATCGGGAGGCCCTGCGCGAGTTCCACGCCCGCGCGGCCCGTGTGCTCGAGGGGCTGTGCCCGCTTCGCCCGTACGAGCGGGCCGACTTCTCCATCGGGCGGAACTTCTTCTCCACGCTCTTCCTGGTGGCCCTTCGGGGCGCGGGGTTGCCCGAGCGGCGGCTGCGCTTTTATGCTCTCGTGAACCAGTGCATGCGAGCCTGGGTGACCGGTTGCGACAACCTTCTCGACGACGAGTTCAAGAGCGTCATCCCCTTCAGTCTGCCCGCGGGCGGCCACCGGTTCCTCTCCGTGCTCACGATCATGGCCGCCGATCGGGTCTTCTCCGATCTCCTGTGCGACGAGGTGGCCGGGGGGCGCCTGGCGGGCGACCAGGCCAAGGCCCTCTCGCGTCTCACGCTGCGGGTGCTGCTGCCCAGCGGCCTCCAGGAGCATGAGGAGGAACTGGGCGCGCGCACGATCCTGCCGCCCGACGACCTTGTGGAACTCATCCACGTGCCTAAGACGGGCCTGCTCTTCGAGGCGCCGATCACCGTCCCCGAGCGCCTCGGCGAGGTGGACATGGCTCTCGCCGCCCGCGCCCGCGCGGGGCTCCGCGCCTTCGGCCTCGGCTGCCAGGTCCTGGACGACGTCGTGGACTTCGAGCGCGACGTGGCCTCCCGCCGCCACAATCTCGTGCTGTCGTTGGCCGTGCACTCGAATGGCCACTGGCGGCGGCGCAGCCCCACTCACGCCGACGTCTCGCTCGGCGCGCTGCCCGTCCAGGCCGGCATCGCCGCGGCCTGCGAAAGGTCCCTCGGTTTCTTCCGGCAGGCCCGCTCGCTGCTCGAGCCGCTGGGCCTTCGCCTCTCGGAGCGCCAGTGGCGCCACTTGCTGCTGGGCATCGGGGCCCGGTTGCGCGTGCCGCCGCAGGCCCAGGAACTGATCGGGAGCGCCTTGTGAGCCTCTTCTGGCTGCGCTTCGCCGCGCGTGCGCTTTTTCGCCGCCGGGCGCGCACCGGCGTCACTCTGGCCGCCATCGCGCTCGCCGTGGGCGCCCTCACGTTCATCGGCGGCATCATGGTCGGCGTCAACGACGCCATGATTGCCAACTCCGTGTCGCTCCACACCGGCCACGTTCTGATCACCTCGAAGGATGCGGCCGGGCTGGCGGGGCGCTGGCGGGCTCTCGCCACGCTTCCGAGTGGTGTGCGCGCCGCCCTGCCGCGGATGGCCGTGCCGGCGATGCTCACGGGCGACTCGGGCAGCGCCCCTGTGCAACTCGTCGGCGTTCTGCCGGGCCGCGAGACTGCCGCGAGCGCGATTCCCGCCCGGATCGCCGAGGCCCGCTACCTTGCGACAGACCCTGCTGTTCCCGAGATCGTGCTCGGGCGCGCAACGGCAGCGGCTCTGCACGCGTCGCCCGGCGGCGTCGTGAGACTCCGCCTGGCCGAGGGCGGCGAGGGCGAGGCGCGCGTTGTCGGCGTCTTCCGTACCGGCGTCGAGCGCTTCGATGAGGGCGTGGCCTATGTGGGCCTGGACGCTCTGGCGGCGCTGCGCCCCGCTCGCGCCCGCGGCGAGGTCGCGGTCTTCTTCCGCCGCAACCCCGATGCCACCGAGGCGGCTGCCGCCCTTGCCCCCGTGCTCGCGCCCGGCGAGAAGGCGACGCATTGGACGGACCTCTTGCCGGAACTCCAGCAGCTCACGCGCCTCAACGTCGTCTCGATGGCCATCGTCATCGTGCTGGTCGTCGTCATCCTGGCGGCGGGGGTGTCGAACACGGTGCTGGTGTCGGTGCTCGACCGGTATCGTGACTTCGGCATTCTGAAGGCCCTGGGCACGACGCCGTGGGAGATTCTTCGCCTGATCGTGCTGGAGACAACGCTGCTGGCTCTCGCCGCGGGGGCCTCAGGGCTGACGCTGGGCGGGCTGGCCGCGGCGGCCTTCGCGCGTTCGGGCATTGACCTCGCGAGCCTGACGTCGCAGAACCCCCACTTCGTGCTCACCAGCGTGGTCCAGCCCCGGCTGACGTGGGGAATGGCGGTGGCCCCGGCTCTGGCGGCGCTCGGGGCTGGCATCGTGGCCTCGTTGTGGCCGGCGTTCATCGCGGCCCGCCGCCGCGCGGCCGACGTGATGAGGTACGCCCGATGAGCCATGCCATCCGGCTCGACCGCGTTGCCAAGCAGTTCGGCGCGGGGCACGCCGCGGTCATCGCGCTGCGCGGCGTGTCGCTGAGGGTGCCGGAGGGGGAACTCGCCGTGGTGGCCGGGCCGAGCGGCTCGGGCAAGACCACGCTCCTGCACCTCGTCGGCGGCATCGAGGCGCCGAGCGCCGGTCGAGTCGAGGCCGCCGGCCTGGATCTCACGGGCCGCGGTGAACGCGCGCTCAGCCGCTACCGGCGGCAACGCGTCGGCTTCGTCTTCCAGCAGTTCAACCTGCTCGGCGACCTCACGGTGCGCGAAAACATCGAGCTGCCCCTCGCCCTCAACGGGTTGCCCAACCGCGCCGCCCGGGTAGCCGCCCTGCTCGATCGTCTCGGTCTGCCCGATCGCGCCGGAGCGTTCCCCGGGGAGCTCTCGGCCGGCGAGCAGCAGCGCGTGGCCATCGCACGCGGGATCGCGCACCGCCCCGCGCTGCTCCTCGCCGACGAGCCGACCGCCAACCTCGACACGGCCAACGCCCGCGAAGTCATCGCCCTGCTCGGCGAACTCCACCGCGAGGAGCGGGTCACTATCCTTCTTACCACCCACGATCCAGGGGTCATCGAGCGCATTCCCCGCCGCATCTTTCTCCACGATGGCGCCCTCGCGCGCCTCGAGGGCCTCGACGCCTGATGCCGCTTCCATGCCGGGCCTCCCTGCGATACAATGGATGCCACGTGGGATGGCCCGTACCAGCGGCCGTCCGGGCGACGGAGAGACTCTGGAGACCTGTTTCGCATGACACGCTCAATCCTCCTGGCACTCAGCCTGTTGCTGGCGGCGTCCTGGCTCTCTGCGATGGGCGCGGGCGCGGCCGGCTTCCCCAGCGACGACGACTTCGTGGTCGTCTCCTGCCCCGCGTCGCCGCGCGTGGCCTATGCCCTCCAGCGCGAAAAGGGCCGCCTGGCCGTCGTGGTCGAGGTGGAATCCGACGGCGAGGCGACGGTGGCGCTCGGGCTCCACGGCATGGCCACCCTCGTCCTATCGGACAAGGATGCCGTCGTGAAGCGAGGCGAAGGAGCCGTCCGCTTCACGTTCTCGGCGCCCGGCGATTGGTCGGAGCTGCGCCTGGGCCTCGCCGTGGCCTGGGCGGGCGGGCCGTTCGGCCAGCACCGCCAACGCGAGCGCTTCCGCCACACGGGCGGCGCGCCCCACGCCCCGCTCTCGACGAACCCGTCCGACTGGCTTCCCCTCGACCTGGCCGAGCACGAGGCCCTCGTGGCCGACCGGCGCAAGCGCATCGCGTTCGACTTCGAGCAGCCGATGGACGGCCACGCCACGATCGTCCTCGAGGACGCCGCAGGACAGCGCGTCCGCAACCTGCTCGCCGGCCGGCCCCTGGCCAAGGGGCGCCACCGTATCGCGTGGGACGGCCTGGACGAGCGGGGCAACGTGGCCTCGCCGGGGACCTATCGCTGGCGGGCCATCAGCCACCCCGGCGTGTGGCCCGAGTACCTTTTCTCGTTCTGCAACGACGGCAATCCCCCCTGGCGCACCGGCTCGGGCACCGACATGTGGGGGCCCGACCACAGCACCCTCACGGCGGCCGCGGGGGGCGACGAGTGGACCTTTCTCGGCGGCTCCTGCGCCGAATCGGGCTACGCGATGGTCGCGGTGGACGCCGCGGGCGTGAAGCGCATGCACTACAACCAGGTGCACGGCACCGGGCTGTGGAAGATCGCGCTCGCCGCCGGCGGCCGCTTCCTCTACGCCGCCCATGATGGCTTCGCCTGGGGCCAGCACGTGGACCGCAAGAAGCCCGACTGGAAGGCGTCGATGGGCCTCACCGTCACGCGCTTCGACGTCAAGAGCGGCCAAGTCGTGCCGTTCCCCGGCAACCAGCGCTTCGCTGTGGTGAGCACGCTCGAGGTGGGGCCAGGCTCCGCGAACCCCAAGTGGGAGGGGGCAACCCTGGGCGGCCTGGCCTTCCTCGACGGCAGGCTCTACGTGAGCAACCGGGCCAGCAACGCCATCCTCGTCCTGGAGGCCGAGACGGCGAAGAAGGTGGACGCCATTCCCCTCGACGGCCCTGGCGCCTTAACGGCCCACGCCGGGCGAATCCTCGCGGTCTCGAGGAACGCCATCATGCGGATTGACCCCGCCTCGAAGAAGCTCGAGAGCGTGGCCGCCGGCCTTGGCTCACCCGAAGGCATCGCGGCCGACGCCGCCGGCCGCCTCTATGTGAGCGACGGCGAGAGTCACACCGTGCGCGTCCTCTCGGCCGAAGGCAAGCCTCTCCGCGAACTCGGCAAGCCCGGCGGTCCTTACGCCGGCCCGTACGACCCCGAACGAATGGTCAACCCACGCGGCCTCGCTGTTGCGCCCAACGGCTGGCTGTGGGTCGCGGAGGAACGCTGGAACCCGAAGCGCGCCCTCGCCTGGGACCTCAAGACCGGCAAGGTGGTGAAGGAGAAGTTCGGCCCCACGGCCTACGGGGCCAGCGAGGCCGGCTTCGACGAGGCCGACCCCACCCGCTGGATCGGCCAGGGCGCGGCCTGGAAGCTCGATTTCGCGCGCAAGGACGCAACGCCCACCAGCATCCTCTTCCAGCGGCCCGGCCACGTGGGCGGCTACTTCAAGGAGGCCCAGTACGCCTTCCACCGGCAGGACGGGCGGACGTTCCTCCTCGGCCTCGGCGGCGTGACCAGCATCTCGGAGCTTCGCCCCGACGGCACCCTGCACGACCTGGCCTTCGTGGGCTCCACCCACCGCCTCTGCTTCGCCTGCGACTGGAATCCGCCCGTTGCCTTCGTCGAGGCGTTCAACGCCGCCTACCCCAACCGCAAGGGCAAGCATGCCGACAAGGGGCCGGGCGTGCTGTGGGTGGACTCCAACGGCGACGGCCTCTGCCAGGCCGACGAGTTCGACTTCTCGACCGACTGCGACAACTTCGCGGGCGGCTACTGGGGCCACCGCCTGCGCGACCTGACGATCCGCGTGCCCGCCACCGTCAAGGGCCGCCGCGTGCTCGTGACGCTCGAGCCCCAGGGCTTCCTGCCCGGCGGCGCGCCGAAGTACCCGAAGCTCAACGCCGCCTGCACCGCCGCGAAGCCCGTGGCACTCGAGACCAACGAACTCGAGACCGCCGTGGACCGCTTCGGCCGCGTCGTGGCCAACAGCGACCCCGAGATGAAATGCTTCGCGCCCGACGGCCGCACGCTCTGGGCCTACCCCAACCGCTGGACCAACGTGCACGGCTCGCACAACGCGCCCCTGCCCGAGACCGGCGTGATGCAGGGCGCCCTCTACTTCCTCGGCATGGCACGCTTCGACGACCAGGCCGACATCTTCGTGATGAACGGCAACCACGGGCGCTTCTTCGCCCTCACCTCGGACGGCTTCTACCTCGCCGAAATGTTCAAGGACGTGCGGATGGGCGCCTCCATTGACGCCTATCTCATCGGCGGCGAGTGTTTCGGCGGCTTCTTCGGGCGGGCCGCCACCGACGGCGCCTATTACCTCCAGAGCGGCCACACCGACTACCGCCTCTTCCGCCTCCACGGCCTTGCCGAGGCGCGTCGCAGCCAGGGCACGGTCACCGTCGCGCCCGAGCAGGCCATCGCCGCCGCCAACAACCAGGTGCGCGCCGCCGCCAGCGCCGCCGCCCAGGTCCGCGAGGCCACCGGCCCGTTCCGCTCCGCGCCCCCGACCATTGACGGCAACGACAACGACTGGCCCCGCGACCCAGCCGCCCGCTGGAACAAGTCGGGCAAGTTCCCCGTCACTGCGCGCGCCGCTTGGGACCGGCAGAACCTCTACCTCTTCTACAACGTCCAGGACCCCTCGCCGTGGGCGAACGAGGGCAAGGACTGGACGGCTCTGTTCAAGACCGGCGACTCGGTGGACCTCCAGCTCGGCGCCGACCCGAGGGCCGACCCCGGCCGCCGCGGCCCCGTGCAGGGCGATCTGCGCCTCCTCCTCGCGCCGTTCCAGGGCAAGCCCGTTGCCGTGCTGTATCGTCACCGTGCGCCGGGCGCCGCCGACCCCGTGACCTTCACCTCGCCCTGGCGCAGCGAGAAGGTGGACTCCGTGGCCATCGTGAACGGGGCGAAGATCGCCGTGGCGAAGGGGGCCGACGACTATCGCGTCGAGGCCGCCATCCCGCTCGCCGCGCTGGGGCTGAAGCCGCCAGGGGCGTTCCGGGCCGACTTCGGCGCCCTCTACGGCGACCCCAGCGGCACCCTCACCATGCTCCGCTCGTACTGGGCGAACCAGGCCACGGGCCTCGTGAACGACGTGCCCGGTGAGATCATGCTCCACCCCAATCTCTGGGGCACCCTGAAGCTGGAAGGAGCCCAGGAATGAAGACGCACGGCTCCTGGCTCCTCCTCGCGGTCCTTGCCTCGCCGTGCGGCGCCGCACAGCTTGTATGCGAGGGCATCCTCGGCAACTCGGGCGAGCAGGGCGAAACCCTCGTCCGCTTCGCCACCGCGCGCCCCGCCCGCGGCATCGGCGTGGTGGCGGACCGCTTCGGCTCGCTGTGGGACCGCGCGGGCCTGGGCCGCCTCAACCGCTACGCGCCCGATGGCCGACTGCTCGCCCACTACCGCATTCCAGACCGCTCCGGCAGCAACGATCAGATCGCCCTCGTGGGCGACACCCTGGTGCTCCTCCTCGGCGACCAGCTCTGCGCCCTCCCGATCGCCGCCGCGCCCGACAGCGAGGCGGCGAGCCTGGGCATCCAGGCCCAGTGCATCTCCTTCGGCGCACACCAGGGCCGCATCGCCGCCGCGACGAAGGAGGACATCCTGCTCGTGGACCCCACGACCCGCAACGCACGAAAACTCGCGGCCTTTCCCGGCGTGCAGGCCCTCGACTTCGCCCCGGACGGCGCCCTGCTCGTCATGGCCAACTGGCGGGTCCACAAGCTGGTGAATGGCCAGCCGGTCGCCGACGGCTGGCCGAAGGGCTCGCCCGGCGAGCGCATGCAGTGCCTCGACGGCTGCGTGTTCGGCCACGGCTGGCACGGCACCATTCGCCGCTTCACGGCCGACCTCGAGCCCGCGCCGGGCGTTGTCCTGGGCGGCGCCTCGGGCAGCTTCATCGGCCACCTCGACCAGAACTCCGAGCTGAGCAACGGTCGCGGCATGGCTCTGGTGCGCCCGGGGCTCTTCGCCGTGTCCGGCCTCGGCGGCATTCTGCACCTGATGGCCTGGAGCGCCGAGCGGCAGCAGATGACCCTTGTGCGCCGCATCGGCGCTGTGCCCGCCTGCCGCGGCATCGGCCTCGACCGCGAGGGCAACGTGTGGTGGCACGCCGGCTCGTGGAAGTGGACCGACCGCCCCGACACGCCCCTGCGCTTCGGCGTCAACGCGCCCGAGCATCCTGGGGTGGCCCAGGTAGTCATGCTCGACAGCGACTCGATGGTCGCCCCCGGCAACCTGTGGGGCAAGCCGGCCTTCTACCACGGCCCGCTCACCGGCGAAGTGCAGGGCCAGCGGGTGGACCAGGGCTGCGGCCTCAAGAACGACCGCGTCGGCTGCGCCGCCTACAAGAGCAAGGGCGCCCTCACCCTGCTTGCTATCAACGAGGCGGGGGAGGGGCAGGCATTCGCCATTGGCGCTGATGGCCGTTACGAGAGCGACCTCGGAGCCGTGGCGCTCAAGACGGCGGCGCCCGTGAAGGCGTGGACGAGTCTGGCGATGAAAGGCCCCGACACGCTGCTCGGCGCGGCCGACGGCCATGTGGTCGAGATGGCGCGCGATGACAACGACTGGAAGGAGACCCGCCGCTGGCGCGCCGACTTCGGCCCCGCCATCTGGATCGCCGCCGATGCCGGCCGGCTCTGGGTGGCCGACCGCAGCCGCCACCGCGTCGTCGTGCTCGACCTTGCTACCGAGAAGGCGCTCGCGTCGTTCGGCGCGCCCGACAAGGCGGGAGCCGATCTCGCGTCGCTCTCAGACCCAACGGCGATCGCTGCGCGCGGCGACCGCGCCGTGGTCTGCGACGCGGGCAATCAGCGCCTGGTCAAACTCACCCTGCCCCGCGCACAGTTGACCGGAGAGGCGCCGCACGCCATAATGGCGGTCGCCGCAGGCGGAGGGTTGGACCGCTGGATGGCTCGCCACGGTGCCCGGTCGTGGTAGCCACAAGTGTCCCGCTTGTGGAAGTCGCGGAGAGGCGCTCCTGCTGGCAAGCGGGACGCTTGCCGCCACCAGAACCCCGTTGTGACACCGGGGCGATGGACCGGGAATCGTGGCGAGCCATCTGGCTCATCTGCCGACCGATGGGATGGAGACAAAGGAACCACGATGCCAATCACCTTGAGACGGGCGGCATGGCTCTGGGCCGTCGCCGGCTGGGTGTTCGCAGACGCTGGCGAGATCGTGATGCACACCGAGGCGTGGGACAATACGCCCGAGGCGTTCGAGCGGTTCGACCAGCGAATCCGCAACTATCGCGGCCGCAACCTCCTCGGGCGCAAGGGTGTGGCCGTCGTGCCCGACCGGGGGAGCACCATCGGCGGCCTCCCATGCCTCCACGATGGCGAGGCCGGCGAGCGGGGAGGGGAGGGGCGGGCGAACGTCAACGGCTCGCCCTCCGTCGTTGCCTTCTACCTCGGCCAGGCCAAGCCGATCACCCAGGTGGGTGTCTTCAGCTTCAACGGCGACCGCCGGGCGAACCAGGACTTCGAGGTGCGCTTCGCCGACAACAGCGCGAACCCGGGCAAGCTGCCCGAGTTCCCCGAGGGGCCGCACCTGACCTCGGGCGACAAGATTCTCGGGCGCAACGGCGGCGGCTTCCACACCTGGTTCGTCGAGAAGGGCGGTGGCACGCTCGTACCGGGTGGTAGGGCCGACTGGGTGCAGTTCCGCCTCTGGCGCACCTACAGCGTGGAGGCGGGCCAGCCCGCGAAGACCGACAGGCCGAATGGCTGGTCGGCCATCGTCGAGCTGGAGGTCCACGGCGAGGAGGGCGACGTGGTGATGCCCTCAGAGGAGGAACTCGCCCGCCGCGCCGCCCTCAAGAAGGCCCCCAGGCAGGCTGTCTACGAGAAGAAGGCCACCTGGCAGGAAACGATGATCGCCGCCCGCGAGGGCATCGTGCGCTGGGAGACCGAGCTGGACCTCCTCGTGGCCCCCGACGCGGGGGTGACGTTCGGCCCGTGGCACCTCATCGGCCCCTTCGCCGCCGGCAGCAAGGAGGCGCGGGAGATCGAAGGCGCGCGGAAACTCGACCTGGCGAAGGCCGGCTGGCAGCCGGCGGCCGATCTCAAGGATGGCGAGATGGCCGACCTGGCCAAGCGCGTGAACGCCAGGCCGGGCGAGGTGATCTTCCTGTGCCGTTCGGCGAAGATCGAGCGCGCGCTCGACCGCCAGAACCCGTTCGCCATCGGCCTCGGCCTGGGCGCCGGCCGCGTGAGCCTGCTGCCCCATCGCCGCACCGTCGCGGCCCGCCGGCCCGACGAGCCCGCCGCGCCCAACCAGGTCACCTGGGCTCTGCAGGACGAGCAGGGCGACTACCAGGTGCTCGCCGCATTGCCCGTGGCCGCCGACGGCACCGCCGCCTTCTGGTTCACGCCCCAGCCGCCCGGCACCCGCCCCGGCGCGGGCAGCGACAACCAACGCATCAGCCGCCGCGAGGCGCTCTACGAGCAGCTCAAGAGAGACTTCCCCGACCCCGTGAGCGTCAAGCAGATCGCCTGGGAGCAAGAGGACAGCATCTGGATCGCCTTCGAGCGGCGCGCGATGTCTAACTACCAGAAGTTCCTGAGCGACTGGGCGCCGGGGAATCCCGCATTCCTTGTGGGGCAGTACAATGACGCGGTCGCGCTTCGCCGCGCGAAGCTCGAGAAGGCGTTGCTGGCCGAATCCGACGCGCTGAAGGCGAGAGTGGGGCGATGGCTCGATGCCCACAAGGCGGCCGAGGCGCCCAGGGATGTCGCTGCCGCCCGCGCCCGCTACTACGCCCTCGCCACCGCGCAGGAGGCCGTGGCCGAAGTCCATCGGGTCGAGTCGATGCGCCTCGCCGTCGAAGACCAGCGCGAGACCTTCGGCGAGCGCTACCCCAAGGCGGCGGAGTACCTGGCTCGCATCGCGGACCTGGCCAGGCAGGCGGACGCCGCTCTCGCCGCTGCGCTGGCCGGAGAGAGCGACGCCCTCGCCGCCACCCTGGCCGTCCGCGCCGAGGCCGACAAGGCGAGCGGCGAAATCCTCCTCGCCAACCCGCTGCTCCAGGGCATGGACAAGCTGCTCCTCGTGCGCGGCGGCCCCGGCTTCACCTCGAACTGGAGCGGCCCCAACAGCCTGGGCAGCGAACTCGTCGTGCTCTCGCCCGTGCGGCCCGACGGCGAGGTGAAGGTGCTCCACACCGCCCAGGGCAGCCTGAGCAACTTCGACCTCAGCTTCGACGCGGAGAAGATCCTCTACTCGAACGGCCGCCACATCTTCGAGGTCAACGCCGACGGCACGGGCCTCCGCCAGATCACGAACCAGACCGACCCCCACGTGTTCCACTACGACCCCTGCTACCTGCCCGACGGCAACATCCTGTTCGTCTCCACCGCCTGCGAGCAGGCCGTGCCCTGCACGGGGCAGTGGTACGTCGGCAACATCCACCTGACGGACGCCAACGGGAAGAACGAGCGGCGCATCACGTTCGACCAGGACCATAGCTGGAACCCCGCCGTCCTCAACAACGGCCGCGTGCTTTACACCCGCTGGGAGTACACCGACACGCCGCACTACTTCAGCCGCCTGCTCTTCCACATGAACCCCGACGGCACCGAGCAGATGGAATACTATGGAAGCAACTCGTATTGGCCCAACGCCCTGTACTGGCCGAAGCCGATCCCGGGCCATCCGACCGAGATCGCGTGCATCGTCTCCGGCCACCACGGCGTGGGGCGGATGGGCGAGTTCCTGCTCCTCGACCCGGCCAGGGGCCGCCAGGAAGCCGACGGCGTGGTGCAGCGCATCCCCGGCCGCGGGCAGCGGGTCGAGCCGATCATCGAGGATGGGTTGGTGAGCGAGTCATGGCCCCGCTTCGCCATGCCGTGCCCGCTCGCCGAGCCCGAGACCAACCTGGGCGCGGGCAAGTACTTCCTCGTCACCTGCAAGCTCACCCCCTGGTCGCCGTGGGGCCTCTACCTGGTGGACGTGTTCGACAATATGACGCCGCTCCTGATGGGCGGCTACTCGATGGCCACGCCGCTTCGCCCGCGACCCCGCCCGCTTGTGATCCCGCCCAAGGTGGACCTCGCCAGCCGCGAGGGAGCGGTCTACATGGTGGACATCTATTCCGAGGGCAACCTCAAGGGCTATCCCCGCGGTTCGATCAAGGCCCTGCGCGTCGGCACTCACCATTACCGCTACGGCGACAACGGCGACACCTACGCCTCCTCGCACGACGGCGGGTGGGACGTCAAGCGCATCCTGGGCACCGCGCCCGTGTACGCGGACGGCTCGGCGCACTTCCTCGTGCCCGCGAACACGCCCATCTTCATCCAGCCCCTCGATGCGGAGGGCAAGGCGCAACAGACGATGCGAAGCTGGTTCACGGCCATGCCCGGCGAGACCCTCTCGTGCACCGGCTGCCACGAGAAGCAGAACACCGTGCCGCGAAACGTCCTCACCGAAGGCGTCAAACGCCGCCCCGTCGCTCTTACCCCGTGGCACGGCCCGGCCCGCGGCTTCAGCTTCGACCGCGAAGTGCAGCCCGTGCTCGACCGCCGCTGCGCCGGCTGCCACGACGAAAAGCATCGCCTCGACCTGCGCGCCAAGCGCCTGCGCAAGAATCCCGGCGACCGCTACAGCCCGGCTTACATGAACCTGGCCCGGTACGTGCGCCGCGCGGGCTACGAGGCCGACTACCATCTCGCCGCGCCCGCCGAATGGGAGGCCGGCACCAGCCAGCTCGTGCAGATGCTCAAGAAGGGCCACAACAACGTCCAGCTCACCCCCGACGAGTGGGAGCGCCTCTACGCCTGGATTGACTTCAACGTGCCCTATCCCGCCAACTGGCGCGAGAGCCATCGCCCGCCCACCGACGAGCAGGTCGAGCGCCGCGCGAAGTACAAGAAGCTCTACGCCAACGTGGACGATCAGGACGAGGCCCCGCTCCCGCTGCCCGAGGTCGCTGCCTTCGAGCCCCCCGCTCCCGAGCCGCCGCGGCCGGCTCGCGTTCAGTTCGAGGGCTGGCCCCTCAGGCCCGAGGATGCCGCACGCCTCCAGCGCGAGACCGGGCTGGAGAAGATCGCCCTCGACCTCGGCAGCGGCGTGACCATGCCCCTCGTGCCCGTGCCCGCGGGGAGGTTCGTCATGGGCGACGTGGCCGGCTTTCCCGACGAGTTCCCCGAGTCGGTCGCCGCCATCGCCCAGCCATTCTACATCGGCCAGTTCGAGGTCACCAACGAGCAGTACGCGCAGTTCGACCCCGCCCACGACAGCGCGTACATGGACGGCCGCGGCAAGGACCGCTTCACGCGCGGCTACCCCGTGAACGAGCCGAAGCAGCCCGTCATTCGCATCACGTGGCATCAGGCCATGGCTTTCTGCGAGTGGCTCTCGCGCAAGACCGGCCAGCGGGTCACACTGCCCACCGAGGCCCAGTGGGAATGGGCCTGCCGCGCCGGCACGGCCACGCCCTGGAGCTTCGGCGAGAAGGCCAACAGCGTGGCCAACTTCGCCGACTCGTCCATCGCGGGCTGGAACTGGGGGCGTTGCGAGCCCAACTACTCCGACGGCGCGCGCTACAGCGTGCCCGGCGGCCAGTTCAGGCCCAATGCGTGGGGCCTCTACGACATGCACGGGAACGTGGCGGAGTGGACGCTCAGCAGCTACCGGCCCTATCCCTACGACCCGGGCGACGGGCGCGACGACCCGAGGTCGGGCGAGCCCAAGGTGGTGCGCGGCGGCTCATGGAACGACCTGCTGGCCTTCGGGCGCTCGGCCTCACGGTGGGGCTATCCGCCGCACCAGCCGGTCTACAACGTCGGCTTCCGCGTGGTGGTCACCCCCGAGCGCAAGGTGGCCCTTCAGCCAACGGCCCGGTAGGAACGAGCCAGCCCCCGTTTACGGACGGATGGCCAGCTCCTTGTCGCCGTCGAGCATCACCTTCTCCTCGCGCCCGCCGGCTCTGACGAGGTAGCCGGCGCACGGAGACTTCTCTCGGCCGTTCACGCGGTACTCGGGCAGCATGGCCTTGGCGAGGCCGGCATCGTCGGTCTTGAGCTTCGCCACATCCTTGCCGTCGGCTTGAGATGAGATGATGACTTCGGCGCCCTTGACCGGCTGGCCCGCCGCGTCGGCGAGCTTCACGGTGAGGGTCCAGCCGACCAGGTAGGTGGGCGTGCCCGTGCCCTCGAGGGCGACGCCGAAGGAGCAGTTCTCGAAGCGGTTTGAGTAGAACTCGGTGTCGTGGGTCGTGTACTTCCACCAGCCGATCTTGACGGGCTGGAAGTCGGCCGGGGCGTTGGGGGCCTTGACGATGGTGTTCCGGTAGAAGCGGTGGAACCGCGAGGGGCCGTAGCGCCCGCCGAGCCAGATGGCCGGCACGTTCGAGGTGATGCGGTTGTTGAACCACTCGGCCCCGCTTTTCATGCCGCTGATGAAGATGGCCGCTGTGGCCACGTTGCTCGTCGGGTCCGGGCAGTCCACAGTGATCTCGTTGTCGTGGATGTGGTTCGTGCCGCCGCCGCAACTGTAGTGGAAGCCATAGGCGGCGGGAATGTAGCGGTCGAACTGCGGGTAGGCCCGCGCCGTGACGTGGATGGTGTTGTGATGCACGCGGTTGTTGTAGCAGCCGTCGGGGCTGCCGGGGTCGCGGTCGTAATCGCTCATCCGAATCGCGTTCTGACTCCAGTCCGAGTAGCGATACTCGCAGTTGGGCGGGGCGGTAGCGATGGTGAAGGTGTTGTGGTGCACGTCGTGGTTCTGGCCGCTGATGTAGATGCCCGAGCCCTGGATCGGCTCGAAGCGGTTGTTGAAGATGCGGTTGCCCTGTCGCCCGCAGGCGATGCTGTAGTGGTTTGTGACCGTCTGGTGGTTCACGAACAGGTTGTCGCGGACGACCGAGCCCGTGCCGGGGTTGAGGCAGCCCTGGCCGCCGAGGAACTCGTTGCCCGCGACCTCGGTGCTCGCGAACAGGTTCACGGCCACGGCCGTCTGGTTGTGGCGGTCGATGATGAACGGCGTGTCAATCTCAAAGCGGCAGCTCCGTACCTCGGCCTTCGCGAGGTCGGCCGCGTTGGTGTTGATGCCCGAGGCCACGACCTTGAGGTTTTCGAGCTTCACCAGCACGTCCTTGGCCGTGGACTGCACGGCCCAGGAGCGGATGCCGACGGTGCCGCTCCGGATGACGCCGTTCCTGATCGTGACCGTGCCGGCCCCGTTGACGATGGGGATGCCGAGTGCCTTCTCCCTGCCGTAGAGGCTGAAGAAGGCCGTCGCGTCGCCGTCGAGGACGCACTTGTAGTAGGCCCAGGGGCGAATCTCCTGCACGATGCCCACGCCGACGTCGAGCGCGGGACGGATGTCCACCTCGTCAATCAGGCAGTCGCCCTTTTCGGCCTTCACGCGGATGCGGTACTTGCCGGCCGGCTGGCCGAAGAGGAGGGCGAACACCACGCCGCCGCCCAGCTTCGGCGAGCGATTCAGCTCGGGGCAGGCGGGCCGCACCTTGTCGCCGAAGCGGAACTGGCAGTCCACGGGCTTGCCCTGCTCGTCGTCCACATGGATCGTCACGGCCATTTCGCGGGTGGCCACGGCGCACATGGCGTAGTAGGGCCGGTCGGCGACGGGCAGGGTGATGTAGGGCGAGAGCAGTTCCTGGCCCTCGGGTAACTCGCAAATGCTCTTGCCAATCATCGGACGGACGTCGGCGGAGACCACTTTCGCCCCTGGCGCCCGGGAGAGGTCCCAACCCTTGAGGCCCTCCTCAAAGCCATAGTTAGGCACGTGCTCGTACTTCGCGTCCGCGTAGGTGAGCGTGTGGCCGTTGAGGTCCAGCGTCACGTCCTTGCCCAGGTAGATGGGCGTGCCCTCGCTCGACACGTCGGCCATCAGCACGTAGGTCTTGCCCGCCTCGGCGTAGCAGCCGGGCCTGGTGACGGGCACCTCGCCGGCGGCCAGTTGCGCGCGAGGGAGGGTGGGGCGGTAGCCGGCCAAGACCGTCGCCTGCACGATGGCCGACAGCAGGGCGCACGCGAAAGGGGCGAGTCGCACCATGGCCTGTTGCTCCTACCTCTTCGGCGGCGCGGCCTCGCGCACCACGGCGCCGTCGGTCTCGCTCAGCACGAGCATCGAGAAGCGTTCCACGTTGTCAATCTCGTTGGTGCTCAGCGAGGCGTAGTCGAACCGCCCGCGGAGGTCGGTGTAGCCGTCCTTGAAGAACTTCACCTGGCCGTCCTGCATGCGGGCGTAGACCTTCACGTAGACCTTGGGCAGGGGCTTGGCGCCCTGCTCGCTGGTGACTTTGACCTGGCCGTACGGCTCGATGACCTGGAGGGCCAGGGCGTTGGAGTAGTAGGCCTGGGCCTTGGTCATGCCGCCCGCGGTGATCTCGACCATGACGTTGCTGTTGTGGAACTTCGCGGGCAGGTCGAAGGTGAGGGTGGGCTTCGCGGGGTCGAGCTTCACCGTGGCCACCTCGTTGGGGCGGATGTAGGCGAACTGCCCGGTCTGCGCCTGCACGAAGGGGTTGCGCGAGAAGAGCAGCTCGATGTCCATCAGGTAGTAGCGCACGAGGGCCTCGGAGAGGTTCTGGTAGTTGAGGGTGATCTTCTTGGCCTCGACCTTGAACTCGAAGCTGCCCTCGGTGGCGGCGAGAGCGCCCTGCTGCTGGGCGTGGTCGTCCTTGTCCACCACTTTCGCGCCCTTGCCCTCGATCTCGTCGAGCTGGGCGGTGATGTTGGCGAAGGCCTGGCGCCACCGGTCCACAGGGTGGTCGGCGTACTTGGCGGCGATGGCGCGGGCAGCCTTGGGCGCGTCGCTATAGAAATCCAGGTAGGCCGCGAAGTAGTCGTGCTGGAGCCTGGTCGCCAGCTTGCTCGCGTCCACGCGGCTGAAGAAGCTCAGCCCGTCCTCCACGCGGTCCTGGAGCAGCAGGTAGTAGGTCACGCTCATCAGGTCGTTGTCGTCGAGCGTGGGCCGATAGGTGAGCACGTTGAGCAGGCGCATGTACTGGCCGTAGAAGCGGTCGTTGAGGATCTTGCGGGTGCGGCCGAGGCGGTGGGCCCGGGCGTTGACCAGCGGCCAGTACTCCATGTGCTGGTAGCTCTTGCGCACCACGGGGTCAATGGTCACGAGCTTGCAGTCAATATAGGCGCCGCAGCGGGCGAGGAAATCGTCGCAATGCTGGAGGAATTCCCTCGCGGCGGCCGGGTCGTCGTGCTTGAGGCTGTAGGACCAGAGGGTCTGGTTGTAGACGTGGCGCTGGGCGAGCACGGGGAGCAGCCGCGCGAAGAACGCCGCGTCCTGGGCCCGCCACGCGATACGGTCGAGATTCGTGCGGTCCAGGTTGTTCGCCTTCAGGTAGGCGAACACCTCGTCCTCGGTGCCGTTCTGCGAAATGTAGTCCCACGACGCCGTGTCCACCTTGCTGGGCTTCTCGACGACGTGGAGGGTGACGGGCTGGGCGAAGGCGATGAGCTTTTCGAGCTTGGCCACGTGTACGGGGTAGTGGGGGAAGTCGCCCGGGCCGGGGAAGTAAAAGTAGAATTCGATGGTCTGGGTGTTGAACGGCTGGAGGTCAATGTGGAAGCTGCGGGTGTAGAGGCCGTTGTTGACGGGGATGGCGCCGCGGGGCACCTGGATGAGCACGTCGAGCTTCTGGGGCGATGAGGTGGGGTTGGTGATGACCACGTTGCAGCCATAGACGACGTGGATGAGGAACTCGTCGGTGACGTACTTGTCGAAGCGCTCGTTGCCCTCCATGCGGTAGCGGTCGCCGTGGCGGAAGAAGTTCTGGCTCACGAGGATGGGGGTCTTCTCGTCGGCGAGGGCGGCGTCCTTGATCTCCTTGTGGAACACGACCATGGGGCTGGCGGCGGCGAGAGAGAAGCGGGCGCCCTCGGCGGCCGGCTTGTGCGGACCCGCCTCGAAGGGCAGGTCGAGCACGGCGAGGGCCAGCATCATCTCGGTGAAGCTGCGGCTGGCCTCGGCCAGGTGGCGCGAGAGGAACGGCCCCTTGCCGTCGTGGCCCGCGTAGTCGTTCCAGAAGGCGTTCGCGGTCAGGAGGGCGGCGTTCTGGTTCTCGATGGGCAGGTGGTAGTAGTTGTTCTCCACCCACTCCTGGGTCTGCTCGAGCTTGCGGAAGAGCTGGCGGACGGACTTGCGCTTGGCGTCGTCGCGGACGTGGAAGACCGTGTCCTTATCGGCCTCCCGGTCCGGGGCGAGGTCCTCCAGCTCGACGGCGTCGGCCTTCTTCAACTGGTCGCGGAACCGGGCCTCCCCCTTGCCGTTGGCGGGGGGCTCGGCGGCGGGCCGGTCGGGTCCGGCAAGGCCGGGCGCGGGCCTGGCGAGCGGGGGCGGCGGGGCCGCCGCTGGGTCGCCTGGGGCACGCGTGGCGGTCACCGTGCTCTGGGCCAGTTCGGCCAGCTTCTCGCTCCTCTCCTCCTTCTGGGCCTTCGCGGCCTCGCGCGCCTTGAACACGCCCAGGTCGTCGCTCGTCTCGAGCGCGCGGCCGCGGAGCGCCGTCTTGAACAGGTGGTTCAGCCGCTCGATGTCGGGCGGAATGAGGTCGAGCAGGTCCCGCACGTGGCGGGCGGTGTGGGGCGCCTCGCCGGCAAGGCGCTGGGCCAGCAGGATGCGCTCGACCACGTTGAGCCGCCCGAACGCCCAGGGCTTGAGGTAGCCCGACAGGTCGCTGCCGAGCAGCCAGTGGTCGAGGAAGGTCTTGTCGCGCTTGTTGGCCAGGTAGGGCAGGATGACGGACTTGAAGAACTCGGGGTCCTTCTTCGAGAGGAAGAAGCTCAGCTCGTGGCAGGCGTACTTCGAGTAGAGCTCGCGCTTCTCCTCGGGCTTGAGCTTGGGCCAGCGGGTGATGAAGCCGAACTCGACGAGGTCCGAGTTGTTGCTGAGGGTGACGTAAAGGGCATAGGCCTTGGCCAGGGTGTCGTAGGGCTGGAAGTCGCTCGTCGTGATGTCGGCGACGGCGAACTGGCCGCCCTGCGGCACCACGGTGATCTGCTTCTGCTCGGTGAAGTGCTTCTTGGGGTCGAGCGCGTCGGCGAGGCGCAGGTCGTTGAACTTCATCGGCGCCTCGGGCAGCGACAGCTCGCGGTAGACCGTGTTCAGCGGGTCCACGGCCACGATGTGGACCTGGTGGTGCGGGCCGAGGTCGGCGCGTTTGATGGTCACGATGCCCCTCTCGTCGGCGCGCAGGTTGGCCAGCACGGCCGCGGGGGCGCTCAGGAAGTCGAGCGTCGGGCTCACGCCGGCGGCCGCTTGGCGCTTGGCAAGGCCCCGCTCGCCCGCGGACCTCGCGCCGCCGCCGTACGCGGCACGGCGCAGGTGTTCCTCGCCCTCCAGCGCGTCCTGCTGCTCGGTCTCGGTGGTGCGGATGGCCCAGGGGTTGAGCAGCAGGCTGGGCCGGGCGAGCATGTTGCCGGGGTACTTCCTGGCGAGCTTGCGCTCGAGGATGTAGCGGTACTCGTCGCCGATGTCGCGGCCCGTGACGTAGAGCGACTCGGCCACGCCCTGCGTGGCGCGCGCGGGCTCGGCGAGCGGTACGCTCAGGTGGCCGAAGGCGTCGTACTCGGGCAGATAGCGCGTGGCGAAGACGTGCACGCGGGCGAACTTGGTGGCGTTTTCGAGCGTGACCTTCACGCTCTCGGCATCGGCGGCCACGGCGGCGATCTGGAGCGGCTTGGGGTTCACCACCTCGAGGTGGCGGCGGTCGGCCAGCACGTGGCCCTCGGCCACGACGCCGGGGGCCAGACGCACGGCGATGCGCTCGTTCGCACCCTTGAGCAAGAGGTCATAGTCGCCCGCGGGCAGGTCCTGAAGCTGAAGGAATCCACCCTTGAGCGAGAGGGCCGCGAAGCGGTCCTCGACGAAGGTGTCGCCGCGGCGCTCCAACAGCGACAGGTCGGCGCGCTGCGGCTGCGCCGCCGCAGCCATGTAGGGCACGAGCAGCGGCTCGCCGGCTCGGCCGTGCAGGCTGTCGGGGTAGCTGCGTCTCTCGCGCGTGAGCGGGAACGTGCGGGCCACGCCCTCCGGCCCCTGCGCGCGCACCCACATGATGTCGGCCAGCGCGCCCAGCGTCACACGGCCCTTCGCGTCGCTTTGGAGCGACACGTTCACCTCATCGCGGAAGTCCCTGTGCTTCAGTGTGAACTGCACCGGGCGGTCGGGCTTCGGCTCGCCCGTCTTGCCCAGCACGTCGAGCACCCACTGCCCGTCCACGCGGCTGAGGAGCAGTTGCTCGATCTTGTCGCTGCGGTCAATCTCATTCAGGCTGAACGCCTGGTTCACCGACAGGTCTATCTTCTTGTTCTGGCTGAGGTTCTGGACCTTGGCCTTGAGGGTGAACTGGATCGCCGCCAGGTTGTCGGGCACGGTGAACTCATAGGTGGACTCGCGGTCCTCGAAGAGCTTGAAGTCGGGGACCTCTTTCGTGGTCTTCACGCCGTCGCGGTCGGTCGAAGTGATGACGAGGGTCGGCTCCTCGAGCACGGAGAGAGTGACGGGGATGCCGTTGAGCATGAGCGAGGGACGGACGATGACGCCGGCCGTCTTGCGCTTGAGCAGGCTCTCGCGGTCCACGTAGATGCCGGCCGCGAGCTGGTAGTTCTCAGCCTGGTGCTGGAAGTGGTCCAGCGTGGCGAAGGCGCCGCTGGTGAGGATGATCGCCTGGCGGCTGGGGGCGTTGCTGTAGGGCACGGTGATCGTGCCGTCCTTGTCGGGCGAGTATTTCTGGCCCGCCAACCACAGGGTGGCCTCGGGCAGCCTCTTGTTCGCCTCGTCCAGCACGGTGAAGACGTGGCCGGCGGTGCCCGAGCGTACCAGGAAGCGGAGGCGTCCCTTCTGGATGAGGGCGCGGCTGCTCATGCCGTTGCCAATGAACTCTACCACGTAGACGCCCCGCGGCTTGAGCGACGGGAAGTCGAAATGGCGCTTCATGCGCCGCAGGGCTGGCTCTTCGTAAGTGTAGGTGTTTTCATCATTTGCGACCAGACCGTCGAGGCTGACCGCGGTGTCCACCTCGCGACCGTTGTCGCGGTAGTAGTTGAAGGCGTTGATCTCGAACACCTTCACGATCAACGTCTTGACGTTCTTGACGGCGAGGTCGAGGCCCACTGCTTCGTCGGGCGCGAAGAGCGTCTTATTCGTGAACGCGAAGTCAATGTCCACGCGGTCCTTGAGGGCCTGGTACTTTTCGGCCGGGAGCATCGAGTACCACTGCTCCATGTCGCCGAGACCGTTGACGATCTTGGTTTCCGCGAACAGCTGCTTGAGATAGATGTCGCTAATGTATGGCTCGTAAGGCTTTATGGTGTCTTCGGTCACGAAATACTGAGCCAGGTAGCTGCGGACGAGTGGCTCGTCATCGCCGATTGGCGGCAGCAACGTGACGTTGCGGTAATCGGCCCCGAGGTTGACCTGGAACTGGCGATTCTGGGCAAGGTCCATGTACTTCGGATTGACGTAACTCACTGGGCGAGGCAGCTTTATGTAGGCGATGAAGCGGTCTTTGTCGTAGACGCCCTTCGCTCTGTCATGAACAAGGCGGCTGTAGAGCACGTGCGCGATGAGCGAGTTGTGCACGGGGGCGAGCCTGCTCACAAAGGCCCACAGGCGATCCAGGTAGGCTTCGCGAGCCTTCTCATCGCGTTCCCAGTCGGCGTCCGGACCTGGCCAAAGCTTTGGTATATAGGCATTTACGAAGTTCTGCTGATTGAGCAGGTCGGGCTTGAGTTTCAGGCACTCCTCGAGTTGGGGCAGGAGCAGGTGACGGTGGATGGGATGCGAACCAAAGCCGGCGCTGTGCTGATGGTTCAGATCGTCTATGACCAGCCTGGGCAGGTTCGCGTGGTCGGGCCGCTGGAGACGGGCGAGAAGCTGGCGCCGCAGCTCAGGGTTCAGGTCGGTGCCGATCAGCCAGTCAAGGGCAATGTCCTCGAAGCCGTCCAAGCTGTTCGGGTGGCGTGCGAATGCGGCCTGGATGAGCGCCGCCCGGTCGAGGACTTTGGGGTCCAGCGCGGTGGGCAACTGGGGCTTCTGGCCGAGGATCTCACGCTGGTGGTTGAACTGGATGCCCATCCTCTGTCGGATGAACTCGAGCGAGGCCTTCGGGTCCTTCTCGTACTTCAGAAGTGCTTGTCTGTTCTCAATTTCTACCACGCGATCGCTGCGGCCGTGGCGCTGGATCCACACGGGCAGCATCGCATCGACATCGGCCAGCTTCCCCGTGTTCTGAGCTTGAATGCAATGATAGTAATAGTAGTCCTCGGTGCCCGGGATGAGTTGCTTGAGGGGCACCGTGCGGTCCTTAGCCAGGGCGAAATCCTCGGGGAATCCCACCTCGCCCGAGAGGCCGGCCGACCCGAGCCAGCACACGCACACGGCGACACTTGCTGCCACACGCCTCATGATGCGCTCCTTCAATGAGTTAGCGCAAGCGGCCGGCGCCCGGAGTCCCCGCGCGGCCAATGCAGATGCTCATGTTTTTTAGACGCGCGTGGTGGCGGGAAGTTCCGCGCGGGGCGCGGCCTGCCACGACGCATCAGCATCCCCGGAGCAGGAGGAACGCGGCGATCGCGCCCACCAGCAGCGTGCCTCCCAGGATGGCCCCCGCCAGGGCCCGACGGCGTGGCCTGCTCGTCGCGGGCCGAACGGCCCCGGGGGGAGGCGGCGGAGGAGGACGCCTCGGCGGCCTCGACGTCTGCGGGACCTCGACGGCGCCGCCCAGGGCATCGAGCAACTCGCGAGCCGTCTGGAAGCGGTCCGCCGGGTCCTTGCGGACCAGTCGGTCAACGGCCCGCCGGAGTTCAGCAGGCGCGTGCGGCGCCACCTCGTCGAGCGACGGGGCCTGCTCGTGCAGCAGCTTCGAGACCACCTCGCCCGAAGTCGGCGCGTCTACCGGCGACTGGCCGACGAGTGCGTGGTAGAACGTCGCCCCCAGCGAGTAGAGGTCGCTGCGTGCGTCGGCCGGCTTGCCCAGAGCCATCTCGGGCGGCATGTAGAGCGGCGTGCCAAGGCGCGCGCCGGGCATCGTCACATCCACATCCACCCCGCTGCGCTTGGCGAGCCCGAAGTCGGCCACCTTCACCTGGCCCTGGGTCGTCAGCAGGATGTTGACGGGCTTGATGTCGCGGTGCACGATGCCCAGGGCGTGCGCGGCGGCCAGGGCCGACGCCGTCTGGCGCATCAGGTCCCTGGCCACCTCGGGCGGCAGGGTGTGGTCGCGCTTGAGGCGGTCGCCGAGCGACTCGCCTTCGACGTACTCCATGGCGATGTAATGATGGCCGCCCTCCTCGCCGACTTCGAGCACCTGGATGACGTTCGGGTGGTTGATGGCGGCCGCGGCGCGGCCCTCGCGGCGGAAGCGTTCGACGAAGCTGGGGTCGCGCGTGAACTTGCTCGGCAGCACCTTCAGGGCGCACAGGAGGCCGCTCTTCGTGTGCCGGGCCTTGTACACGGCCCCCATGGCTCCTCGACCGATGAGTTCCAGGACCTCGTACGGCCCGAGACTGCCACCCGGCCCGAGGGCGGGTCTGGTGGCCAGGAGCTCGGCGCGCACGCGCAGCTTCACCCCGCATCCGGGACACGACACGTAGCCGGCGCTCGGCGGCACACACGCGAAGCGCTCGCCGCACCGGGCGCACTTGGCATTCACGATGGCCATGTGGCCGCCCCCCGCGATTCCCTGGTCGGCGCGGCCCTTCGACGCCGCGGCTTACCACTCCGGCCGCGAATCAGTGTTCAGTTGCCAAAGGCAGGCTTTCAGGACCAGGGCCTCGGGTGTAGCCGCAACCGTCCCGCTTGCGGTGGTTCTCGACGAGCGGGACGCTTGTCGCCACGTCCCGAAAGGCCAACTGATTCGCGGCCGGAGTAGTATCATACGGAAGCCGCGGACTCCTGCAAGGCGCAGAGCGCTCCACTCCACGCCCGCGCCTCACTCGAAGAGCAGGCCGTCGAGCCAGAGGGTGAACGGCGCCGGATTGGTGGTGCGGAACTGAATGCCCACGCGCTCGATGGCGCCGAGAGGGACGCGCCCGGTCGCCTGCCACTGCCATTGCGCGTCGCCCCCGAGCGGGATAGAGAGCAGGAGCCACCCCCGACGGGCCTCGTTGGGGCTCGAGGCGTGCTCGATGCGGTTGGCGTCGCCCACAGGGGCGCAGGTGATCCTTCCGCCGGCGGAGTAGAACCGAAGCACGGGATTGGCCCCCTGGAAGCCGAAGACGCCCTCGATGCGGCGGCGGAGCCAGAAGGCGAGACGGCTCTTGCCTCCCAGGTCGAGCGGCCGGTCGGGCGAGTAGAGCAGCTCGACCTCCCCCCCCGCGTACGGCTCGATGCGCGCCTGGAGCGAGAAGCGCCCGACCAGAGGCTCGGGCGAGTCGTGGAACCCGACCCGCGTGCCTTCGGTGGCGCGGAAGGCCCAGCGGCTCGCCGAGCCTTCGGTCGCGGCATCCTCGGCCTCGCGGACGACGTAGACATCGCGGTACGCCAGGGCAGCGCTGGCACCGTTCGAGACCGTGAGCGCCACGCGGCAGAAGCCTGGCTTGGCGAACACATGCTCGACCACCGGCGTCGCGGCCTCGACGCCGGCAACGTCCCACGCGAAGGCGAGCGGCCGGCCCTCGGGGTCGCGGCTGCGCGAGGCATCGAAGACGAGCCTCTCGCCGACGAGCGCGCGCGAGGGGCCGTCGAGGCAGGCGATTGGCGAGGGGGGAAGAGGAGAGGCCGAAGGGGATGGGGCGAAACGAGTGATATTGTCGAAGAGGTCGGGGCATTCGTTGCCCTCGCAGGCGTTGCCGGCGAGGTGGAAGAGGTCGCCGTGCTGGGCGTGGATGCCCCAGCGGTTGTGCTCGAGGCGGTTGCCCTCGATGATCCAGTGGAAGGTCCGCCAGGTGCGGCCGTGCGAGGCCACATCGCCGCGGAGCACGATGCCGCCGCCGTTGTTGTGGTGGCAGTAATTGCCGCGGGCCACGCAGTGGCTGGCCGGCGCGCCCACGAACACGATTCCGCCGTGGCCGAAGAGCTTCTCGGGCGCGTTGTGCGGCCCGTCGGGGCCGCCGTTGTAGGCGGCCTCGTTGCCCTCGAGCAGCGTGTCGTCGGAGCCCGCGAGCCAGAAGCCGTGCGAACAGTGGTTGGCCTTGTTGCGCAGGTAGGCGTTGCCGGGATTCCAGGCCTCGAAGCCGTTGTTGTTCGCCCACGAGCAGTCGTTCTCGATGAACACGTTGCCCGTGCAGGTCCAGCCGTTGAGGCAGCGGAGGAAGACCCCGTCGCCCCCGTGGGTCACGTCGTTGCCCACGAAGCGGTTGTGGTCCGACCCGCTTTCGAGGAGCACGCCGGCCGAATCGCGGGCGTGGACCTCGCCGGGGTCCATGCGCAGGCCCCACGACAGATCGTTGTCCATCACCACATTGCGGGAGCTTGCCCAGAGCTTCAGGCACACGTTCGAGCAGTGCGAGAAGACATTGCCCGCGATCTGGTTGTCGTCGCAGCCTTCGAGGTCGAGGCCGTTCCACACCCGTTGCGCCGTGTTCCGGCGCAGGACGCTGTGGGTGATGCGGGTGAGCACGAGGCCGCCGACGCGGCGCTCGACGTTCCACCCCGCGGCCGGGTCGGTGAAGTTGTCGGAGAAATCGCAGTCCTCGATGAGCCAGCCCGAGCCGTCGCTCGCGGCGAGACCGATGCGGAAGCCGCGGACTCGGAGGTTGCGCACTGTGACGCCCGAGCAGCCCTCGGCCACGATGCCTGTGCCCTGGAACGAATCGGGCTCGCCCGCCTTGCCCGGACCCGCCAGCGTCGCCCCGTTGCCGTCGAGGGTGATGCCGCTGGCCGCGATGACGAGCGGCTCCTCGAGCACGGCCCCCTGCGGCACAACGATATCCTGAGTGATTCGCACGCGGCGTCTCCTCGAAAACCTCCCATGGTGTCTTGCGCTCGCGTATAATACACGGGAACGCCCCTGCAAGCGAGACAGCCATGACGCATCGGGAATGGATTCAGCGGGTGCTGCGGCACGAAGCCGGCCTGCCCGTGCCCTGGAACCTGTCGCTCTCGCCGCCCGCGCGGCGCAGGCTGAGCGAGCACTATGGGACGGGCGAGATCGAGGACCTTCTCGACCTGCCGCTCCGCCTGCGGGGCGCGAACTCGATCAAGCCGCTCTACGCCGCGCCGCAGGAGTTCGGGCCCACGGCCCGCGACGAGTGGGGCGTGGTGTGGACGACGAGCGACGTGGACCGCGGCTCGCCCGTCGGTCCCCCGATCACTTCGCCCGACCTGGCCCGCTTCACCTTCCCCGACCCGGCCGCGCCCCACCGCTTCGAGGGCGTGGCCGCCTGGTGCGAGCGGCACCGCGACCACTACACGATCCTGTGGATCGGCGACCTGTGGGAGCGGGCGATCTTCCTGTGTGGCATGGAAAACCTGCTCCTCTGGCTCGCCCTGGAGCCGCGCTTCGTCCACGCCCTGCTCGAGGGCATTGCCGACCACCTGATGCGGACGCTGGAGATTCTCGTCGGGCGGTTCGCCTTCGATGGCGTGGCGCTCAGCGACGACTACGGCACGCAGCGGGGCCTGCTCCTCAGCCCCGAGGCGTGGCGGGCCTTCGTGAAGCCCCACCTCGCCCGCCTCTTCGGCCGGGCGAAGGACGCGGGGAAGACGGTCTTCCTGCACTCCTGCGGCAACATCCGCCCCGTTGTGCCCGACCTCGTGGACCTTGGCCTCGACATCCTGCATCCCATCCAGCCCGAGGCGATGGACATTGCGGAGCTCAAGCGCGAGTTCGGGCGCCACCTGAGCTTCTGCGGCGGCCTGGGCACGCAGGACCTGATGGTGCGCGCCTCGCCCGCCCAGGTGCGGGCCGAGGTCCGCCGCCTCCAGCGCACGATGGGCGCGGGAGGCGGCTACATCCTTGACAGCGGCATCACCCTCCAGGCCGACGTGCCGCTGGCCAACCTGCTCGCGATGATTGACGAGGCGCGCCGAACGTGAAAAGGAAGCGTTGCGGGCGATCCTGCCCGGTGGTATAATGCGCGCGACGACACAGTCCCCAGGCGTTCGCGCATGATAAAGGAGCGAATAATGGCCGAAGGCGTCGTGGCAGTGACAGATGCGGATTTCGACTCCCAGGTGCTCAAGGCTCAGGTGCCGGTGGTAGTGGACTTCTGGGCCGAGTGGTGCGGCCCGTGCCGCAAGGTGGCCCCGGTCATCGCTGAACTCGCGACCGACTATGCGGGGAGGGTGAAGTTCGCCAAGGTGAACGTAGACGAGAACTCCGCCACGCCCGCCAAGTTCGGCATCATGTCCATCCCCACGATTATCCTGTTCAAGGACGGCGTGATCGTGGACAAGGTGATCGGCGCGCGCAGCAAGGCGGACTACAAGGCTTGGCTCGACTCCAAAATCTGATCAGCTTCGCCTGCCCAGCAACTGATCCACGGCCCTGCCGATCAAGCGCTGGCTCATCAGCGCCTCGCCCACCAGCACGGCGTGCGCGCCCCAGGCGGCCACGCGCGCGACATCTGCGTGGCTGCGGATCGCGCTCTCGCTGACCACGAGGCGGTCCGGCGGCACGCGGCGCGCCAGGCGGCGGGTCGTCTCCAGGCTCGTTGTGAACGTGTGCAGGTCGCGGTTATTGATGCCCACGACCTGCGCGCCGGCGGCCAGCGCCTTGCGCAGGCTGCCCACGCAATGGCACTCGACCAGGCACGCGAGACCCAGTCCAGCGGCTTCCGCGATCATGGCTGCCAGCGCCTCGGGCGGCAGAATCTCCGCGATCAGCAGCACCGCATCGGCCCCCGCGGCACGGGCCTCCCAGAGCTGATACGACTCGAGCAGGAAATCCTTGCGCAGCACCGGGATGCCCACCGCGCGCCGCACGCGCCGCAGGATGTCGAGCGAGCCGCCGAAGAATCGCTCGTCGGTGAGCACCGAGATGGCCGCCGCCCCGTGCGCCTCGTACGTGCGGGCGATGCGCGTGGGGTGGAAGCTCGGGCGGATGAGCCCGGCCGAGGGCGAGCGCCGCTTGACCTCGGCGATCAACGCCACGCCGTGCCGCGCGCGGGCCTGGCCCAGGGCCGCCGCGAAGTCGCGCACCGGCGGGGCCTTCGCCGCCAGTGCACAGAGCGCCTCGATGGGGCGGTTGCGCTTCGCGCGCGCCACCTCCGAGCGCTTGTGCGCCACGATCTCTTCCAGTACCCTGTGCAGCATACGGCGCGGGCCTCCTTTCGTCGCCCGGCGAATTGTAGCCGCCGCGGCGGCCCGGATCAAGGCCGCCGCGCCCGCGGCCCGGCGAAACCCCCGCCCGCCGCGCGCTGTAGTCTCATGCGACGCACGATCGCGCAGCCACCGCCACGCAAGGAGACGCAGATGCGCAGGCTGACCTTGGCAATCCCCCTCCTCGCCCTCGCATGGGCCGCTTCGGGCCTCGCCGCCGACCTCGCCACCGTTGTGCCCGAGGACGCACTCGTCTACGCCGAGGTGAACGACCCGAAGGGCATCTGGGCCGACTTCGAGCAGTCGGGCCTCCGCGACATCCTGCGCGCCGCGCCCCAGGCCGAGATGCAGTTCGGCATGGCCACGGCCCTCGTGCGAGGCGTAGTCGAGCAACGGCTGGGCCTGGCGTGGGACGACTTTGCGCGGAGGCTCGGCTCGCGCTTCGCCGTCGTGCTTGCCGAGGGGGGAGGGGAGGGGCGCCCACCCGTCTTCCTCCTCGACGCCGCCGACACAAAGGCCGAACTGACGAAGCTGCTCAGAGAAACCATCGAGCCCGCCCTCACCAAAGCCCAAGGCAACCCGCCGGCGGCAATCGCCGACGAGGTCCACGGCGACGTGCCCCTGCGCATCCTCCGCGGCCCCGGCGGCGGCCTCGCCTATGGCTTCCTGGGCGAGGCGCTCGTGCTCGGCGAGCCGCCCGCCGTCAAGAAGCTCATCGCCGCCCGCGCCCGCCGGCCCCTCGCCTCCAACCAGGCGTTCCTCAAGGCCCGCAAGGCCCTCGACACGCCCAAGGGCATCGTCGCCTACCTCAACCTGGCGCAAGTGGTCGCCGACCACAGACCCGTGCTGGACGGCAACCCGGAGCTCCAGCGCCTCTTCGACGCCCTGGGCCTCACCACGGTCCAGTGGATCGCCCTCTCGTCCCGCTTCGACGGGCGCGGCATTCGTGATCGCGTGCACCTCCACACGGGCGAGCGCAAGCTCGGCCTCATCGGCCTGCTGAACGGCCTCTCCCCCGGCACGTCCACGGCGGCCCAGGTGCTGCCCAAGGAGTGCCCGCTCCTCCTCTCCCTCAACTTCAAGGACGGCCCGGAGCTCTGGCAGGGAATCGTCCAGTTCCTCCAAGCGGGCGGCCACGCCGACGGCCTGGCGCGCCTCGACGAGGGCAAGCAATCCGTGAAGCTGCAATTCGGCATCAACTTCGACGACGACTTCGTCGGCGCCCTCGGCGGCGAGGTGTTCCTGGCCGCCAACCCCGACTTCGTGGCCGAATTCGCCGCCAAACGGCGCGCCCCGGCGACGGAGGATTTCGCCTTCATCCTGGGCGCCCGGGTGGCCAAGCCCGAGGCCCTCAAGACCACCATCCATCGCCTCATGGCCGGCCAGCCCGGCGTGGGCCAGGGCATCCAGCGCAAGGTCGAGACCCACCAGGGCATCGAGATCAACACCCTGCTCCTGCCCGACGCCGAGCGGCGGCCCGCCTATGCGTTCGCGGGCGACTTCTTCCTTGCCGCAAAGAGCGCCGAGATCATCCGGCAGTGCATAGACGCCAAGGCAGCGGGGCAGAACCTGGCCGCCGCCCCGCGCTTCCGCAACGTGGCCGATGCCATGCCCCTGAAGCATCACGCCATGGCCTATGCCGACATCGAGGCCCTCGCCACCGCCCTCCTCGCCGGCGGCAAGGAGCCGGCGCCCGGCGAGCCCGCGCGGCCGATCCTTGCGACGCTGGGCCTGCTCGCCGGCCAGCTTCGCGGCGCCTGCGCCGCCCTGACGGCAGGCGAGGACGGCGTGACCTTCGAGGCCTACAGCCGGCCCGGGTTGATCCCGCTCGCAGGAGTCGTACTCGGCTTCGCCGAGCGCCGTGCCGCCGCGCCCGCGCCCGAGGCCCAGCCCAAAGGCCCCAAGCCCGCCGACTTCTGAGCGCAGCCCCCGCAGCAGCGGGGGCAGAGCGCCAGCGAACCCCCTCCCGAACGTTCCAGTACGTTCGGGAAGGTGCTTTGCTCTGGCCGCGACACGTGAGCCTCATCTGCCCTCCCGAAGGGATTGGAACCCTCGGCAGGGCGGCGCCTGCGACCAGGGTGCTTCCCTGCGAGACCGTGTACTTGGGGAATCCCCGAATCGGCTATCGGCCGCGCCCATCTGTATCACCACTCCAGGTGATGCAGATGCGCGCTTTGGCGATCCGGAGGCTTCCGGGGCTGTTCCTCGCCATCTGTATCACTTTCCTCGCCTCTCAGGTGATACAGTTGGGGGGCCATGTTGCCGCAATCCCACATGGGCGGCCCGCTCCCGTCGTCCCCCCCACTCCAGCGAACCGCCCGGCAACCGAAGTGCAAGAAGCCACATCACCTGCGAATGGTGGTCCGACCCCGGTCCCGCAGGGTGCGTGCAATCTCCTGCGGTCAGACCGGCGCTGTTCTCAGCCTCCAAAGGAGGCGCACCGCACTGGCCGTGGGAGACTGCACGCACCCGTGCCGCCAGCGATTCCGCTTTGGCTGAGAGAGGGGAGCGATTAGTGTTTGCCCCGCCTTGAGTTAGGGTTCCACGGTAGCCGCAGAGCAGATTCGCATTCGAG
>Ga0101944_10000914_pt1 | contig 74036 bp, 68 predicted proteins | sample DewCreD2012metaG_FD_75245 | JGI IMG/M metagenome (GOLD analysis project Ga0101944, IMG submission 75245) | Hot spring sediment bacterial and archeal communities from British Columbia, Canada, to study Microbial Dark Matter (Phase II) - Dewar... ... | reverse complement strand
GAAACCGGGCCAGGCTGGTCCGCATCGTGATGTTCTTGCCCGTTTTGGCTTCGATCTCTTCTGCCAGAACCCCCTCCAGGAAGTCCGCGTAGGACAGTTCCTTCTTAGAAGCCTCCTGCAGCAGCGCCTCGATGCGTTCCCGACTCTTAAGCAGCCTCAGCTTCTGCAAATGCTCCTCGATTCTCTCCAGTTGTGCGGCCTTCATGGCGCCACCTCCCCCCGGCCTTCGGCCTTGAGCAGGGACTCGTATACCGAAAGGTCCCTTTGCTCGACTTCGGGTACCCCAGAAGCCGCACCCCCCTTGGAGAACGCAGCCGTCGAGCGCCTCAGTCTGGCGTTTCGGCCGATCGCTCCAGGACCGTGCTCCGGAAGGATTCGGACCTGATGGGAGCCTTCCAGAACTGGATGTGTGGCCACCAGGCCGCCCCGGTAGTAGATCTCCACGCTCTGGCCCCGGCAGAGCACCTCTACCAGCTTGCCGATCAGCCGAAACGGTACCGAGTAACGGTTGGTCCGATACGCAACCAAATAGTCCTCCCCTACGGTCCGCTCGACCTTCGCCTCCAGCCGGAAACTGGGTTGCCCACAAGTCGGGATCAAGTGCCCCCGCTCCCGTGCAAACCGTTCCAGCGGCTTTTCGTGGGTGGTCCCGTGCACGCGCACATCGGCCACCGTGGCCATCCATTCGCAAAGCTGCTCGTCAAAGTCTCTGTCGTCCACAAAGCTTCGACCCGGAAGGAAATTGCGCTTTACGTACTTCACCCCGCTTTCCACCTTCCCCTTGGTTTTCGCCCGGTACGGAGCGCACAGCCTGGGCTCGAACCCCCAGTAGTCCGCAAAGGCCTTGAAGGTCGGATTCCACCTCACCTTACCCCCTTCGCCCCCCAAACACACTGTCCGAGGCCTGTCGTAGAGGTGCTCCCGCGTATGCCCTCCAAAGTACTCAAAGGCCCGCTCGTGCGCCTCCAGAAACTGAGCCATCTTCTCGTTCGGCATCGCGCAGGAAAAGCTGCGGCGCGAGTAGCCCAGGGTCAGCACGAAAAGATGCACCTCTACAGGCCGCGCCCCGAACAGGAGCCGCGCCTGCCCCCAATCCACCTGGCTCTGCTCCCCCGGCGGCGTCTCGAACCGCACCTGGGTCCGTTCCGCCTGCGCCACAAGCTGCCGAAGAGGCCGAACAAACAGCTTCACCGTGTCGTAGCTGCCCCGATAGCCCCGCTTGGACACAAGCTCCTGGTACAGAATTCGCGCCGAATACCCCACCTGCGGCGCCCGTTCCAGAACAAACCCCTCGTGCTCCCCAAGGATCCTCTCAGCCTGCACCGTCCGCCGGTACGGCTCCCACCTGTGCCCTCTTATGCAACGCCTGACGGTCTTGCGATCCAAATCGTGGTCCCGAGCCAGCTCCGATATGGTCGCACCCTCCTGCTCCCGCTGCCTACGAATCTCCTCCCAAAGCTGCTTCCGTACCATCGATGCCTCCCCCTCTGCTGGTTCCGGGGCAGGCATCTTACCCGATTCCCCCCTGCTTGCCTCTTCCATCCCTCTTCCCTCCTTTCTCCGGAGGGTGGGGATTTTTCGCTTCCCCTACCTGGGGATTTTTGAATTCCCCCTGACAGAGGCCGGGCCGGTGCATGTGGGGCACCAGATGTGGGAGCGGCTGGGGCTGGACGAGATTCTCCGGCGCGCCGGGTTGAGCGGTCGGGCGTGCACGTTGAGCGAGGTGATGACCTTGAACCGTCTGATCGATCCGACTTCGGAGCTGGCGATGCCGGACTGGGTGCGGCGCACGGCGCTCGGGGACATCCTAGGGACGGACTTCGCGGAGTTGAACGAGGACCATCTGTACCGCAATCTGGACGTGCTGCACCCGAACCGGGAAACGATCGAGCGGGAGCTGGCCGAGCGCGAGCGGACGCTGTTCAATCTGGACGAGACCATCTACCTGTACGATCTGACGTCGACCTACTTTGAGGGGCAGGCGGAGAAGAACGGGCAGGCGAAGCGGGGATACTCGCGCGACCAGCGCCCGGACAGCAAGCAGGTGGTGGTCGGGCTGGTTCTGGACCGGGATGGTTTTCCGAAGGCGCACGAGGTGTTCGACGGCAACGCGCAGGATCGGACGACGGTCGGGCAGATGCTGGACGCGCTCGAGAGGCGCAGCGCCGGCAAGACGGCGGTGACGGTGATTGTCGACCGCGGCATGGCGTACCGGGAGAACCTGGACGAGATACGCCGGCGCGGCTACCACTACATCGTCGCTGGGCGGCAGCCGGAGAGGAACGAGTGGCTGGACGCGTTGGAAAGCGACGAGGGCTGGGAGAAGGTGATCCGCGCGCCCTCGCCCTGCAATCCGCTCCAGAAGAAGACAATCGTTGAGATCAAGCGGGAGCGCAAGGGGGAGGAACTGTTCATTCTCTGCCGCAGCGATGGGCGGCAGGAGAAGGACCGGGCGATCCGCGAAAAGCAGGAGCGGAGGCTTCTGCGGGATCTGGAGAAGCTGAAGGAGCGGATTGAAAAGGGTCGTCTGAAGCGGGCCGAGAAGATTCACCAGGCGGTGGGCCGCTTGAAGGAGCGCTACCCGCGCGTGGCGCGCTACTATGAGATCGAAGTCGACTTGGAGCACAAGACGCTCTGCTGGTGCGAGCACGCGGACAAGAAGGATCGGGCCAGGAAGCTCGACGGCAGCTACGTCCTGAAGACGGATCGTGCAGATCTGGCGACCGACGAGATCTGGCGCAGCTACATGCTGCTGACCCGAGTGGAAGATGCCTTCCGGGACATGAAGGGCCCGCTCCGGGAGAGGCCGGTCTTCCATCAGCTCGAGCATCGGGTGCAGACGCACATTTTCCTCTGTGTCCTGGCCTATCACCTGCTGGTGGTCATCGAGCAGTATTTTCTGGATCGGGACATGCACACGTCCTGGCCCACGGTGCGCGATGCCTTACGCACGCACCAGGTGGTCACGGTGGTGCTGCCGGCGCAATCGGGAGGCGTGCTGAGAATTCGGAAGGGGACCACGCCCGAGCCCGAGCACCGGCGGATCTACGAAACGCTCAAGGTGCCAATGGAAGTCATGAGGCCGGTGAAGAGCTGGATGCCGGCGGGAAGATCATAGTGACTGAAAAGAAGCGTAACCCCGCATGAACAAAGGATTCCTATCCGCCGAATTCGGAAGTTGGGCTAAGCGTGCCGGCGATAAGCAAAGCAGGCTCCGGTGTGATCGCCTCTTGGCTGGCCCTGTGCCTTTTGGCGGTTACCGGTTGTCAGGACGACTGGACCTCCGGTCACGGCAGGGTCTTTTCTCATTGTAAAATCGAGGGGATTGATTATTTCACCGTGGGCTCAGCTGGGGAGGGGTGTCTCAGGAAGCCATGGGAATACCGTCATATCCTGCTGGTGGCTGTCTATTCGACAGAACGGATGAAGGTTTTCGTGGTCCACCCAGAAAAGAGGAGGGTGGAAGATGAGGTCCTGGTCGATTTGGGTGGTGGCACGCAATAAAAAGGGGGAGGAATCCTGACTTCCCTCCCCCTGGAGAATAGGCGAGAAAACAGGCTAAACCGCAGAGGATTCTCCTTTTAACTCTTTCATTTCTTTGAGTTTTTCACGAATCAGCCGGAAATCTACACCCAGCCAAGCGCAGATGTTGCGAAAGGAATAAAGGTAACTCGTATCCTCCTCGTGGAACCATTCCTCGGTTTCGTGGAAAATTTTCTGGCTGTGCAGGGACTTGGCAGCCACGTTGCGGCGGTAGCACTTGATCGCATCCTTCAGGATGGCCAGCATGAGCTTTTTCTCTCCGCTGGCAAGTCGCATGCTGCGATTCGCCAAGTAATACTGGGTCGGGTGAATCGCATCAATCTCGTTGAGTTTGCTCAAGTGCTTCTTGAATTCTTTTAGAGTTTCTTCTTTGGTGGACACTTTTTTCCCTTTCCAAATTTTGGGCGCCCCCCGAGACGCGGGCACCAGCCCTCATAACGGTTAGGGCTACCCTGAAATCTCTTCAAAGGTTTCTTTTATACCAATAAATGACGCTTGATGTCAAGATTTTTTTTTCAGCCCATGGGAGCCCCGAAAGCAGCAGTCCCCGGGCCATTACAATCTTAGTCGCCGGGCCTTGAGATTTGGTTCCATGGGCCATTAAGATACATTTGCTTCGCCATTGGATGCGGGCAGTGACTGCAAAGGGTCCCGGAAGAACAGGGAGGGTAAACGTTCCGGATGCCCGGGTGCTCGCCATGTTTTCGGACGGCCACGAAGCTGAGACGTCCCGGGGAGAAAAGGTGTTGCGGGCGTGGAAAGAGCTGGGAAAGAAAGGTTAACGACCATGCGAAGAGTTTTTCGGGAATTCTTGAGGTCCATAGGAGAAGACCCTGACCGCGAGGGGCTGCAGAAGACCCCGGAGAGGATCGAGAAGGCGTTCCGCTTCTTGACTTCCGGGTATAAAGTCGAAATTGAAGAGATTTTCAGGACTGCCGTGTTTCACGAGGAATATGATGAAATGGTTGTGGTCAAGGATGTCGACATTTTCAGCCTTTGTGAGCACCATTTGCTCCCATTTTTCGGCAAGTGCCACGTTGCTTACATCCCTGATGGGAGAATCATCGGTTTGAGCAAGATCCCGAGAATCATCGAGGCCTTCAGTAGGAGGCTGCAAGTGCAGGAACGGCTGACCACAGAGATCTCGTCTGCGATAGCAAAAAGTTTGCGTCCCAAAGGAGTGGCTGTGGTCATTGAGGCTTTTCATCTCTGCATCGCAATGCGAGGTGTGGAGAAACAAAACGCCTATGCGATCACGAGTTCCATGAAGGGGATTTTCAGGCAGGATGAAAAGACCCGCCAGGAATTCCTGCATTTGATAAGAAGAGACCGTAGCGCGATCTGGTAATGCCCGTTGCTTTTGGCGCGCGGGGCGGCCGAGGGCCTTATCATGCTCCGCCTGGGTGTCCCCGGCCGAGAAACGCCTTTGAGGGTCCCTGTATTGCTTGCTTCATCAGGTCGGCCTTTTCCCCATTGCGTCTCCCGCGAATTGAGATCGGTGGCTCTATGCCGCAGTGGGGGCCTCAAGTCGGGAGTGTCGATGTCCTGAATCCGAGGTCCGTCTCACGGCGACAGGCTCACGGGCGAGTGCTTTCCCATGCGAATTGCTTTCGACGCAAGGCCTTTGGCCGGGATGAGAACCGGAATCGGAAGATATGTGGAAGGGATTCTCATCGGTTTACTTCCCAGGCTGGAACTAGAAGAATTCGCTCTGTGCTCTCCCCGGGGTTTATCGCTTTCAGAGACGCTTGAACGGGACCATCGCGTCAGGACCCTCGTTCAGAAGGGATGGAATGGCAACCTCTGGTTGCAGATGGCCTTGCCTCGACTGTTGCAAAGGCTCAAGGTCGATCTCTTCCACGGGACGTTGTTTCTCCTGCCTCTCCTGTCCTCTTGCCCTCAAGTCCTCAACGTTTATGATCTGACTTTGTACCGGTATCCCGGTTCGATGGAATGGAAGAACCTGTGTCTGCTTCGTCTGCTCTTGCCCGCCTCCCTGCGGAGGGCCAAGAGGATCGTGACCCTTTCCGAGTTTGTTGGTCAAGAGATAGAGGCCATGTGGCCTGCTCTTGCACAAAAGGTGGTTGTGATCCCTGGAGCCCCGTACTTGGGCAGGAGATATAGGGAGAAGTTGTCCGACGCTGACAGGAAAAGTGTGTTGCGCCGTTATGGGCTTCTCCATCCTTATATCTTGTTCGTGGGAACCCTGGAGCCAAGGAAGAATATCGGAAGAATGCTCGAAGCCTATTTCCTTCTCGAGAAGATGGGCGTTACCGGACGCCAGATGGTCCTTGTGGGTCCGTCTGGTTGGGGATTGGGGCCTATTCGGCGCGCTTTGAAAAACCTCCCGAGGGCGGGTTCTGTCCGCTGGCTTGGATATGTGCCCGATGAAGACTTGGCTGTGCTTTACCAGGAGGCAGAGCTCTTTCTTTACCTTTCTCTCTACGAGGGATTCGGTTTTCCCCCTCTCGAGGCGATGGCGGCAGGAACCTGCGTCGTGGCTTCGAATCGGGCAAGTCTTGCCGAGTGCCTCGGCGACGGTGCGGTCCTTGTCGACCCCCTGAACGTCGAGGAGGTTGCAGAGGCGATTCGCTCTCTTCTTACCGATGATGATTCCAGACGGGGGGTCGCCGAGAAAGGAAGAATCCATGCAGGACGGTTCTCTTGGGAAAAGAGCGCCGAAAAGACAGCGCAGGTCTACAATGCCTTGGCCCTGCGTTGAACCCTCGGGGACAAAGTTTGTTTCAATCGCCCCTCCTACAAGCGTCTGTCCTTTGTGGCACAGATTGTCGGCCGCCGAACGTCAAGAGCCGACTTGAGGTTCTCCTCAAGGGCGATCGCAGAGGCCTTCGAAGGATCTCAGGCGCCAAAGGCTTTGGGGTCATGAGAGTTTGCCTGGATCTCAGAACCGCGTCAGGTCCCATGCACGGCATCGCCCGATACGGGCTTGAGCTGGTGCGGGCGCTTCTCAATCTGGCGGAAGGACCGAAGCTCCTCGTCCTGGTGGACAAAGGAGACGCAAAGGACTACGGAAGAGGAGGCAAGAACCCTCCGGAAGTGATTCGGACTTCTGTGCCACCTTATTCGCTTTTGGAACAGATCTGGATACGCCGGATCCTTTTGAGACACAAGCCCGATCTATACCACTGCGTGACGTACGCGTGTCCCGTTTTCCCGGGTCGGCCTTTCCTGTTCACGATTCATGACCTCCTTCCGCTGACAAGAAAGGCCGAGTTTGGCTGGGCGAAACGCATCTATTTTCAGTTTTGCGTCAGGTGGGCCGCTCATCGGTCCGGGCGTGTTCTGGTTGTCTCCCGGCATACCGGAGACCGGGTCTCTTCGTGGCTTCCGCGGGCCGCAGACAAGGTGCGGATCACTCCCCTGGGAGGAGACCACATCCAGAGGATCGTCGTAGCCAAGGAAGACCGAGAAGGGTTCTCTAGGATCAACCCCGAAAAAAAGCCCTTTTTTCTGACGGTCGCCAACTCCAGACGCCACAAGAACATCCGGTTTGCTCTGGAGCGTTTTCTCTGTTTGAGTCGTTCCAAGCCCCTGGATGGACTCTATATCCTGGTGGGTGTCCCCCCCCAGGCCTTTGGCGCCGCGTTGGAGCAGGAAAGGAATCGGCGACTCGTGAAGTGCCTTCCTGTGGTATCGGACGGCCTGTTGCGCCTTCTATATGAAAACGCCGTGGCTCTCCTCTTCCCTTGCCTGGGAGAAGGGTTCGGGCTTCCCGTGGTTGAGGCCATGCAGTTCGGACTTCCCGTCCTGGCGGTTGAGGATGGTGCGGTCCCTGAGGTGCTGGGGGATGTGGGGGTCCTAGTGGAGCGCTTGGCCCCTGACCTTTGGGAGTGGCGGATGTGGGATCTTTGGTCGGAGAGGATTCGAGGAGGGTGGAACACGGCCAGGGTGCTGGAGAGGGCACAGCTCTTTCGGTGGGATCACACGGCGAGGATGACAGTTTCCGCCTACGAGGAACTCTCTGGCAGTCGGTCTCTGAATGGACCGGGGAGCCCTTTCGTCGGCAGGGGGGATGAGTCTTGCTGAGAGAAAAGGCGAGATCTTTTCAAGCTCTTTGTCTCGGGTTGGACCTCGTCTCGATCGGCTTGGCATGGATGGGAGCCTTTTGGCTTCGATTCCACTCCGGGTGGATCCCGGTCTATTTCGGAACTCCAGATCTTGACGTGTATCTGGCACACCTGCCTCTTGTCCTCCTGGTTTGGTTGGTGGCGCTATCTGCGAGCGGAGTTTACAGCCCGCGGCGGTGGTGGGTTCTCTCTCAAGATCGGAGAGGGCTCTTGCGGGGCGCCTTGTGGGCCATGGTCCTGCTCGTGAGTGTCACCTATTTGTCGACCAAGACCGAGATATCGCGGATTTTCTATGCCTGTTTTGGTTGCTTGGCAACCGGGGCCCTGATGGCGAATCGGGCGGCCCTACGGACTGTCCTGAAAAAAGCCCCCTTTCGCCGGGGAGAACCCTACAGAGTTTTGGTTGTTGGGGAAAATGCCCATGCGTCGACTTTCGAGCAGCAAGTGAGGGAACACCCCGAGGCCGGATTGGTCGTGGCGGGCAGGCTCACCTCAGAGCGCCCCGGGGCTCAGGAAGGCCCGGCGGCTCGGATCTTGGGAACATACGACGACTTGCGGGAAAGGGTGCAAGAGGGAAAGATTCACATTGTTGTTTTTGCCCTGACCATGGAGGAGTCGAGTCGACTGCTTCCGCTGCTTCGATCCATCGAGGATCTTCCTGTGGACATTCAGATCTTGCCCGACCTGTCTTCGATCTTGGCCCTTTGCCCTGGCGTGGAGGATTTCGGGGGAATTCAGCTGATCCAGATCCGCGCCAGCCCCCATATGGGCATCGCCAAGATCATGAAAAGAGGGATGGACGTCGTCTTTTCCTTGGTGGCCCTGGTTTTGCTGTCGCCGCTCATGGGAGCGATCGCGTTGCTCATCAAGGCCACCTCACCCGGCCCGGTTTTGTACAGGCAGACCCGCATGGGGCCGGACGGCAGGGCCTTTCGGATGGTCAAGTTTCGCACCATGCATGTCGGGGCAGAGCCGTCGGACACGCCCGTGTGGTCAAGGTCCGGGGATCCGAGGAGGACCCGCTTCGGAGCGTTCCTGCGAAGGTACAGCCTCGACGAGATGCCCCAGTTGTGGAACGTGCTCAAAGGCGACATGAGTCTTGTGGGTCCAAGGCCCGAGAGGCCCGAGTTCATACGGGAGTTTTCTCGGAGCATTCCGGCCTACATGCTTCGGCACAAAGTCAAGTGTGGTTTGACGGGTCTGGCTCAGATCCAAGGGTGGCGTGGCGCGACTTCCTTGGAAAAACGCATCGAGTGTGATATTCAGTACATTCAGCGCTGGACCCTGGGCTTAGATCTAAAGATCCTGTTCATGACCCTCTGGAAAGGATTCATCAACAGAGCAGAAGGATGACGTCTTTCTCCCCGTGCGACGGGGGAGCAGGGCTCCCGCAGTCTGCAGAGGCGAAGCTGTTTTGCGCTCTCCTTTACACCGAGAACCTTTCGCTTCGCGAGGTTCTGGGTGCCCTTCAGGCCGAATGGGGGGAGATCGAATTCCTGGGGCCCCAGTGGCCTTTCTCCCACACGTCGTATTATCACTCGGAAATGGGGTCTCCCCTGTTCCGTCGATTCTTGACTTTTGAAAAGCCGCAAGAACAGGACGCCCTGCCGCGCCTCAAATGGAAGGCCAAGGAAATGGAGTCGCGTTTCGCTGGGCCAGGCGGGAGACGGCGTGTCAATATCGATCCCGGACTCCTTCTGCCGGACAAGCTGGTTTTGGCGAGCACGAAACCAGCCGCCCACAGGCCCTACCTGGGGCACGGGATCTACGCCGATCTGGCCCTGCTGTTCCACAACGGCAGCTATCAACCCCTGCCCTGGACCTACCGGGATTATGCCTCCGAGGAAGGGCGGAGCATTTTCAACGCCCTCAGGCTCCGGTATCGGATGCAGAAACGCCTCTCGCGCGGACGGGGGTTGCGATGGTGAAAAGCATGACCGGGTTCGGCTCAGCCGTGACAGCCGGAAGACTCGGCAGCATCCGCGTGGAGGCGAGGTCTTACAACCATCGGTTCTTGGACATCCGAGTCCGAGTTCACAAGGTCTATCAGCCTTTGGAACCCTTGATCTATCAGTGGATAAGAGAACATCTCAACCGGGGGCGGGTGGAGATTTCCGTCCAATTGTCGGAGTCCTGGCGGACGGGAGAAACATACGTTCTCAACGAAAACGCCCTGAGGTTTTACCTGGAAGCAGAGAAAAGGGTTCGGGAGGAGTTCGGTCTGGCCGGAAGGCTCGATGTGCCCACGCTGTTCGGGCTTCGGGATCTGTTTGTCACGACCGATGAACTTTGCGATCCGTCCGAGGACTGGCCGGCGATCGAGGAGGCCCTCGGTGCTGCCCTCCAAAAGATGGAGGCCATGCAGCGAAAGGAGGGCGCGGCCATCTGCGACGATCTGCTGAACAGAATTTCCTTTCTTGCCGGCCGCCTGGCTGAGGTTCGCGCGGCCTCCGAGGGCCTGCCGGAGCAGACGCGAGAGAGGATCCGAACCCGGTTGAGCGACCTGTTTGGGGCGGAAGCAGTTGATCAGCAAAGGTTGGCCCAGGAAATCGTGTATGCTTGCGACAAGATGGACGTGACCGAGGAGATGGTTCGCCTGGAGAGCCACCTTTCGGCCTGCGAAAAGGGACTCCGGGAAGGGTCGATTACGGGCAAGCGTTTGGACTTCCTGGCGCAGGAAATTCTTCGGGAATTAAACACGCTCAATGCCAAGGCAGGGCATCTGAACATTGTGTACGCCATCGTGGACATGAAGACGGAAGTCGAGAAGATTCGGGAAAATGCCCAAAACCTCCAGTGAGAACGGCTAGACAGGACTGCCCCCATGAAGAGGAAAGACCTATTGAACTTGGGCCACGCCAATGTCGTGCTGGTTCAGAGAATCGTTGCGATCCTGGTTCCGGGGTCTTCACCGATCCGGCGATTCAAGGAGGAGACGAAGAAGGCCGGCAAGCTCGTGGACGTCACGCACGGGAGGAAGTGCCGGTCTCTCGTTCTTACCGATTCTGGTCATCTGTTCCTTTCGTCGGTTCAGGTAGACACCCTGTCTCAACGTCTTGGCGCGACAGCCGGGGAGGGGATGGAGTGGGACAAGGAAAAGATGCCGTCGCTTCTGTAGGCTGCCCGTGGGGTCCTTGCTCGAGGGTGTTCGTCGTTTCGGGGCCATCGGGGGCAGGGAAGACGAGTCTCTGCTCGGAAGTTTTGCGCCGGCTGTCTTGGATCAGAATCTCCGTGTCCCACACGACACGACCGCCTCGCCCGGGGGAGCAAGACGGAAAGGACTATCATTTTGTGGACCGCCGCGCCTTTGAACGGATGATCGAACAAGGACTGTTCTTGGAATGGGCCGAAGTTCACGGGTACTTGTACGGTAGCTCCGTCAAGAACATTCCTGAGGGACCGAACCACGGTGCGATTCTCTTTGAGGTTGACTGCAAAGGGGCGATGCAGATCCGGGCCAGGATTCCGGAAGCCGTGCTGATCTTCGTGCTGACACCCAACCCGAGGGACTTGATCGAGCGCATTCGAAAACGGGGAGATGTCAGCAAGGGCGACCTGGAGGTGCGCCTGCGGACGGCTCGACAGGAAATTCAGTCTCTTGGTTCTTTCGATTACCTGGTCATCAACGATACCTTCGAGGATGCTGCGGACCGATTGTGCGCCATTCTGGTCTCCGAAACTTGCAGAAAAGACGCCGTGCCATCGGACTGGCTTGCAAGATGGGCCAGTGAGTTTGACTCCCTCTTGACGGAAGGCGCCTGACCGCAGGGGCGGGTGCCGTTTGCAGGTTCCAGGCCCTTTCCTGCAGGACGGTTCGTAAGGCGGATCGGCTTCTGCATCGATTTGGTTTCGCCTGTCGCAGGAACCTCCGGTCGGGAGGGCCTTCGAATTCTCGAGAGAGGCCATGCAGGAAGCCGTCGTGCGGTTCCAGGACATTTTGGATTCTGCGCGGAGCTATCTTCCGGGGGTCCAGGACGCTCTGCTCCGCAAGGCCTACGTTTTTGCCGCGGTCGCGCATAAGGCTCGATTGCGAGGAAGCAGGCTGCCCTACCTGAGTCATCCTCTTGCCGTCACGCGGATCCTGGTGGATCTCAAAATGGATCTGCCGACTCTATGCGCGGGACTCCTGCATGAGGTTCTGGAGGAAGAGAACGTCGCCGAGGAAGCGCTACGATCCTGGTTCGGCGAGGAGATCTCTGGGCTCGTGTGCGGGTTGGCCCGGACGTCAGGAATGAATCTCCAGAGCCAGCGGCAAAGGAAGCTCGAGAGTTACCGCAAAATGCTTGTGGTGATGAGCCGGGACATCCGGATTCTTCTCATCCGGCTGGCCGATCGTCTCCACAACATGAGGACCCTTCAGTTTTTTCCGGAGGAAGAACAGACCCGGGTCGCGCAAGAGACCCTGGCGGTCTACGCGCCCTTGGCGAACCGGCTCGGAATTTCCTGGATGCGGGCCGAGTTGGAGGATCTGGCTTTCCGGCATGTCCAGCCAGAAGTGTACAGGGATCTCAAGCGAAGGGTTGAAGAGCGGGTCCGAGAGAAATCGGAGGTCATCGAAAAAGTCTCTGCCCTTTTGGCGGAGCGTTTCCGGCAGGAGAGGATCGAGGCGGAGATCTCGGGCAGGGTCAAGCACTGCTACAGCGTCTACCGGAAAATGCTCCGGCAGGGTGTTGATTTGGAGCAGATCTTCGACCTTCTGGCCTTGCGCGTGATTGTTCAGGAAACGCGTTCCTGTTATGAGGTGTTGGGGATTGTGCATTCCCTCTGGACTCCAGTGCCGGGCCGTTTCAAGGACTACATCGCCAAGCCGAAGAAAAACCAATATCGATCTCTTCATACGACGGTCGTTGGCCCTACCGGGGAGCCCGTGGAAATCCAGATCCGCTCGCGGGAGATGCACCTAGAGGCCGAGCAAGGCGTTGCCGCCCACTGGATGTACAAGGAAAAGGCTGGGTTCGATAAACGGGACGAAGGCAGATTCCAGTCGCTCCGGCTGTTTCTCTCGACCTTGCAGAATTTCTCGTCTTCTCGGGATTTCCTCGACGGCGTGCAGATGGACTTGTTTCCCGACGAGGTATACGTGTTTACGCCGAAGGGAGAGGTTCGGGAGTTGGTCCGGGGCGCGACCCCGATCGATTTCGCCTATCAGATCCACACCGAGGTCGGCCATCATTGTGCCGGGGCGCGGGTGAATGGACGGTTGGTGCCGTTGCGCTACGAGCTCCGGAACGGCGACATCGTCGAGATCGTCACCTCCAAGGCCCAGACGCCTAAGAAGGACTGGCTCAAGATCGTCAAGACCGCTGAAGCGCGATCGAAGATCCGGGCCTGGTTGCGCCAGGCGGAGAAGGATCGGGCCGAGGTCTTGGGCAGGGAGATCCTGGAGAAGAACCTGAGGAGGGCCGGACTGCAACTCGGCAGGCTTCTCCAGGAGGGGGAAATAAGAACCGTGCTCAAGGAATTGCGCCTCCGGACGGCGGAAGAGCTGTTTCGGGCCGTGGCGTTTGGGAAAATATCCTTGACGCAGGTGCTCGAGGCCCTCCCATCCTCTGTGGGGATGGAGGCCAAGCCAGAAAAGGACTGGACCCGCGACCTTTCGAAACTCGTGAAAAGGGCGGAAAAGCGGTCCGACAGCGGGGTGAGGGTCAGAGGCGTGGCGGACGTTCTGATCCGCTTTGCCAAGTGTTGCAACCCCGTCCATGGGGAGGAGATTGTCGGTTTCATCACCCGGGGGCGCGGCGTGACGATCCATGCGCGGAGCTGCCCCAAGATTCGGGACGGGGATCACGAGAGATGGATCGACGCTCAATGGGAGGCGGGCGCCACATTTCGTCAGAGGGCCAAGATTCGCGTGGTGAGCCAGGACAAGCCGGGTCTGCTTGCGGGGATCAGCAAGGCGATTGCCGCAGCCGATGTGAATATTTCAAGCGCAAAAGTCTGGACGACCGAGACGAACCAAGGGCTTGCCCATTTTGAGGTGATGGTGAAGAACCTCGGGCACCTCAACGAGGTGATTCGGTCGATCGAACGGGTGAAAGGCGTTCTCTCGGTCGAAAGGCTGCATCACTGAAAAGAGGGAAAGAGGGCTCTGCCGGGGATCCCCAACGGGGGGCAGAGAAAAGCCTTTTGCGCGGTCACGGGGCTTTCCGGACCCTGCCGCTTCGGATGCACTGGGCGCAAACGCTGCGCTTGTGACTGCCTTTGCCATCGAGAATGCGGACCTTCTGCAGGTTCGGCATCCACACCCGCTTGGTTTTTCGGTTGGCGTGGCTGACATTGTGCCCGACCATCGGTCTCTTGCCACAGATAGAACACACTCGTGCCATGGTCTGCCTCCCTGGATGTTCTTGGAGCCCTTCGCCACCCCTCGCCGAGAACAAGGCAGAGAGGGGTGCAGGGGAAAATATGCGCACGTTCAGTTAATTTTATTGCATTTCTGGTCCGTTGTCCATCCAAGGACGGTAAACGCGACCGGATTCGAACCTCCGTGGTTCCATGGCTCGGGCGACCTGTTTGCACATGATGGCGGTGCGTTTACCACACGACAGCGGCTTGCTCTTTGGGGCGCCTTCTCACTTCTCCGATGACTTTTGCCTCCACTTCGATCATGGAGAGAAAGGCCGTTGCATTCTCGACGTGCTCCTTTCCAAGGATCAACACCATTCCAATCCCGTAGTTGAAGGTTCCCAACATCTCAGATACAGGCAGTGAACCCTCTTCTTCGATCCATCGGAAGACGTCCGGGACTGGCCAACTGCCCAAGTCAAGCACCGCCTGGACTTCGGGCGGCAGAACCCGGGGGATGTTCCCGGTAAGGCCTCCGCCTGTCACATGAACGATTGCCTTGACAGGGACTTTCTCTAGGAGGGCAAGGACTGGTCGTACGTAAATCCGGGTTGGCTTGAGCAGTTCTTCTCCCAGGGGGATGCCTGAGCCCTTCACAGGACTCTGCAGCGAGAAGCCCCTTTCAGGGCAAAAGATCTTCCGGACCAGGGAAAATCCGTTGCTGTGAAGCCCGCTTGAGAAAAGGCCCACGAGGCGGTCTCCCGGGACAACGTCCTTGCCGTCGATCACCCGATCTCTGTTGACGACCCCGACGCAGAACCCTGCCAGATCGTATTCTCCGTCCGCATAGAAGGACGGCATTTCCGCCGTCTCTCCTCCGACCAAAGAGCATCCAGCCATTCGGCATCCTTCGACGATGCCGGAAAGTACGCGGATCGCCGTGTCCGGTCGAAGGCGGCCCGTGGCGAAATAATCAAGGAAAAACAAAGGTTCGGCGCCGAGGACGAGCACGTCGTTCACAGACATTGCCACCAGGTCGATTCCCACGGTCTCGTGTCGGTCAAGTTCGAAGGCGATCCGGAGTTTTGTGCCCACGCCATCGGTAGAAGCCACCAGGAGCGGATCCGGAAAACGCTCCCGATCAATGGATACCAGGCTGCCGAATCCCCCAATGCCGGCGAGAACTTCCTTGCGTAACGTCGTCCTGGCCAGAGGCTTAAGGGAATCCACGAGTCTATCGGCGGCTTCAATGTCCACACCGGCGTCTTTGTACGTAAGGGGGGTCTTCAAGGTCTTCCTCCAGCGGTATAGGTTCCAACGATGCCCTTCTAAAGAGTGAGCGAATTCTACCACACTCCGGCCGGGGCCCTGAACTGGCCGATCGGGGAAAAGAGGTTAGGCGACGTCCATCCGGGCTTGCCTTCGCCCCTCGGCGCTGGCACGGCGGGTGCTTAAGGCAATCCCAGAACCCGGGCACAAAAACGGTCTGCCTCACCCATCCGGACCGTTGCTCCCGGAGGGGCAGATTATTCCGGCGGCAGGGAAAACGCCTTGAAACAACAAGTTAGTCTCGCCGTCCCGGACTCATGCCGTGCAAGCCTGTCCTTTGCGCTGCACTGGTTTCCTCGTTCAAGCTATCTCGCCGAAGGGAAATTCGTTGCCCATGGAGGGCATTGTTTTTCCAAAGATCTGATCAGCATCGAGAGGAAATCCAATGGGTCTTGTGGTCCCCTTCCGAAGGAGAACGAGAGAGAGAAGGTGTTCGGACTGCGCGGAGAAAGCCTGGCCATCCTCTGATCCAGCTCCCGGGGAATGCTTTCCAGCCACCTCCGGAAGTTCGAATCGGGGAACCCTTTGGGAAGAGGAATGGATCGAGGTCTTGGAGGCGGCCTTGGCGGCTAGGGGATCTAGGTCCGGTGAATCCGAACGCAGGGCAGACCGATTGGCGAAGTTCGGGCGACTCGAGCAACTTGTTCTGTTCAGCCCCGAAATCCAGGCAGACGCCCTGTCCAGTGCGCAGCCGGCCCGGGGTCAACCAAAGCCATCCCCCCGATGGGGCGACGTGTTCTTGCGGGTCGATGAGCGCTACCTGTTTGCCTTTACGGTGTATGCTTCTGCATATGTCCAACAGTGCCGCAGCCTGTTGGGGGAGATGATCAATCCTTCCGAGGAGGACGTCGTGCTCAAAGGCAGGCACCTTGTGCCAAGAGACATCCTCCGGGCGGCCATGAAATGGGTGAATCTGTACCATCCTCCCCTGAAAGGGAAGCCGATTTTCCTGGAGAAAGAAGAAGTGTTGCAGGAATTGATGCGCGTGCCGGGCGCTGAGATCCTGGTTGCGACCTCTCTCCCCTAGGTCCGATCAGGAAGAGAGCCCCATTCCCCATCAGACGTTGTCCCTTCGCTAAAGCAGCGGAACCTGAAGCGCCCCTCCGAGTCGAGAAGAATCCAAGCTAAGCGGCACGGCTTGGAACCCTCCGCGCCTGCCGGATCGACAGAAAACAGAGGGCATCCCTTTCAAACTGAGGGTAGGCTCCTGTTCTGTTGACACCGGTATCGGACGAAAAGGGCGCAGGCGACTCCCAGTGCGACGCCCATGCCGACCCATTGGGTCGAGGCCAGACCCAGTGGAAGGCTGGTGTTCAGGTCCTGTCGGAGCCAATCGATGGGGAAGCGGAAGACGGCGTAACAGAGGGACCCAACCAGGAAGGCCACGCCCGACGGGGCTCTCTTCCCGGAGCGAAACCAGAGTAAGAGAGCCCCGCAGAGAAACAGGCTGAGCAGGGCTTCGTAAAGCTGGGTGGGATGAACGGGAAGAGAAGATGTCGCCCCGGATTCCAGCCAGCCTTTATGGAGATGATATTTGTATGCGAAGCTGTCCTTGGGAAACCGGACGGCCCAGGGCAGTTCCGCCCTTTTTCCGAAGGCGGTCCCATTCAAAAAGTCGCCCACGCGAATGATGCCGAGGCCGAGAAACCCGTACGGAGCGTATACATCCAGGTAATCAAACAAGGGCTGCTTCTTCAACCGGAGATACAGGGCACAAGCCAGCACTCCCCCTATGGCCCCTCCGTACGTTGCGAGACTTCCCTCCCAGAGTCTGATGATCCGCAAGGGGTGGGCTAAATAAAAGGACGGATTTTCGCAGATCGCGTAGATCCTGGCCCCTAGGATTAACCCGACCAGGCCGCAGAGCGTCATGTTGAGCGCCGCATCCACGGAGAGACCTCTCTGTTGGGCAGCCCGCGTGCCCAAGAGAATGGCGACGAGCAGGGAGAGGGTGATGGAAAAGAACACAGAGTAAATCAGAATTCGAACCTCGGAGAAGGGAATCCGGATCTCGAACAGGACGGGATGCATGGCGCTCCCCTAGACACAGTGACGGCACCCGTCGCGATTTTCCGGAAAGGGTCGTTTATTTGTCAAACCGGGTCCGCAGTCTCGCCGCCGAAACCTGCTGGCCGCTGGAGAAAAGCGTTTCTTTTTCGGCCTGCCAAACGAGCCGAGGGGTCATCGGGTGCCCCGCACTGCCTGCCCTCGCGAGCAATTTACTCCAAACCCCTTTTGTGTTAAGAACGTATCATCCATCCTGGCTTTGCACCTCCCCAGAGATGTCCCTCACGGAAGACGCTCCGGAAGCGAAGGGGATAGCGAGAAGCGTTCGGACTTCCGGAGTCCTGTCGCGGACAGACGAACGTTCGGGTAGGAGGGTCCGGGATGCCGGTGTACGCCGAGGGGGGGCGCCTGAAGGTCGACGCTCTGCAGAAGTGGGGAATGTCCATGAGGCAGCAGGGAAAAAAGGTTGAACAGATTCCCAAGAGGATCCGGGAGATCAAGCCGTTCCTCGCGATGGAGATCCTCGAACGGGCACAGCAACTCGAAGCGCAAGGAAGACGCATCATTCACCTCGAGGTCGGAGAGCCCGATTTCGACACGCCCGAATGTGTCAAGGAAGCCTGCGCCCGTGCCTTGGCGGAAGGGCGCACCCGATACACCCACAGTCTGGGGATTTTGGAACTTCGGGAGGAAATCTGCAGAACCTATGAACTCCAATACGGCGTCTCCGTGTCGCCGGATCAGGTTCTTGTCACCTCTGGGACCAGCCCCGCCATGCTGCTGGCCTTTTCCGCGGTGTGCCACTCGGGGGACGAGATCCTCGTTTCGAATCCCCACTATCCGTGCTATCCGAATTTTATCCGCTACGCCGGAGCCAGAATCAGGTGGATCCCGCTTCGGGAGGAGAGAGGCTTCCAGTACGAGCTGGAGGATATCCACCGGGCGGTGGATCGAAGAACCCGGGCCATCGTGGTGAATTCGCCGGCCAATCCGACCGGCACTCTCGTGGATGCCTCGGTCCTGGAGGGACTGGCTGGCCTCGGCCTCTTGGTGATTTCAGACGAGATCTATCACGGCCTGGTTTACGAAGGGGAAGCGCACAGCATTCTCGAATATACGGACCGCGCCTTCGTCCTGAACGGGTTTTCGAAGCTCTATGCCATGACGGGGTGGAGACTCGGGTACCTCATCGCTCCGAGGCCCTTCATCCGGGCCTTACAGGCGATGCATCAGAATTTCTTCATTTCGGCCAATTCCTTTGTGCAATGGGCTGCTCTGGCGGCTCTGCGCGAAGCCTCGGCCCATGTCGAAGCCATGCGGGCGATGTACGATCGCCGCAGGAGGCTCTTGCTGGCAGGTTTGCGCAGGTTGGGTTTCGGAATTCAGGTGGAACCCACGGGCGCTTTCTACATCTTGGCCAACGCAAACCGGTTTTCAAGGGATTCCATGGCATTTGCGCTGGACATGCTGGAACACGCAGGCGTGGGCGCGACTCCAGGCATTGATTTTGGGAGCCAGACCGAGGGCTATTTGAGATTCACCTACGCCAACTCGGAGGAAAACCTCGAGGAGGCCCTGGACAGGATCCGGCGGTTTTTGGAAGAGCGCGCCGATTGACGGTGAAGCCGGTTCGGTAGGAAGGGAGGAGCGGGGACGGGTTTTGAACCGTCCAAGGGGAAGGAGGGCCGTGAAAATCGTTTCGGTTCTTTTGGAGAAACGTTGTCGATCCCGGGCGGAGTTTCCGAAGCCTTTGCTGCCTGAAATCGCTTTCTGCGGCCGGTCGAACGTGGGCAAGTCCTCGCTGATCAACGCCCTGCTCAACCGCAGAAGCTTGGTAAAGGTGAGTGGGACGCCCGGCAAGACTCGAACAGTGGACTTCATCCGGGTGAACGACTCCTTCCGTTTCGTGGACCTGCCCGGGTACGGTTTCGCCCGGGTGTCGCGAACGATGCGGGAAGGATGGAAGGCTCTCGTCGAGTCTTATCTCGGGGAGCGGCCGAGCCTGGCCGCCGTTGTATGGATCCTGGACATTCGCAGGGGCGTATCCGACCTGGACTGGATGCTGTACGAATGGCTCTGCTCCCGTTCGATTCTCATGCTCCCCGTGTGCACCAAGGCGGACAAAGTCAGTCTTTCCGAGAGAGCGAGGCAGGAAAGGGCCGTTTGTTTGCGGCTGGGGCCCGAGCGGGAACCGCTCCTGTTTTCTGCGAAGACCGGCCTGGGAAAGGATCGCCTCTGGCAGAGGATTCAGGGAGCTCTGTCCGGCTGGCGGAACCGATCGGCAGGAATGCCGACAGGTTCGGGCAAGGACGGGGAAAAACAGCAATGAGCGAGGGCAGGCCTGGAATCTCTTCGAGGACTGGAGCCGGGGGCGCGGGGATTCCCGCCGAAGGGTCCGGGGAGGCTCGGGGGTGCTTGGTTGGCCGGCCTGTCGGGGTTTTCGACTCCGGTGTGGGGGGCCTCACGGTTCTAAAACAGCTCCTCCTCCGTTTGCCCGGGGAAAGGATGCTGTACCTCGGCGACACGGCTCGGCTGCCCTATGGGACCAAGTCCCGGGAGACGGTCGAGAAGTACTCCCTTCAGAACGCTTCCTTCCTCGTGGAAAAGGGCATCAAGTGCCTTGTCGTCGCATGCAACACCGCTTCCTCTCTCGCTCTGGAAACGCTGCGGCGATCCCTGCCGATTCCCGTTCTTGGGGTGATCGAACCCGGAGCGCGCCGGGCGGCGCAGTTGACCCGGACGGGCAAGATCGGTGTGATCGGAACCGTGGCGACGGTCCGGAGCGGCGCGTACGAGAGAGCGATTCTCTCCTTTGCCAACAACGTGGAAGTGTTCTCCGTGCCTTGTCCCTTGTTTGTGTCTCTAGCCGAAGAGGGCTGGATTGAGGAGGACGTGACGTATCAAGTGGCTCGGCGTTACCTGGGCCCGCTGCTCGAAAGGGGAGTAGACGTCTTGGTCCTGGGCTGCACACACTACCCTTTGCTCAAGACGGTGATAGGCGGTGTCATGGGGAGAGGGGTGGTTCTCGTGGATTCCGCCGAGGAAGTCGCAGCCATGGCAAGAGACCTTCTACAGGAAAAAGGCCTCATGTCCACGAGCTCCCGAGAGGCCGTGAGTCCGGTTCTCTACATGACGGACCGTTCCCCTCATTTCGTGGATCTCGCGTCCAAGATCCTGGGAGTGCCTGTAACCGAAGTCGAACACGTGGATATCTGACCCCATGAACGGGTGGAAACGAAAGGGTTTCGATCGGAAAAGGGGACATGAAGTCCGAAACACCGTGCGATCGACCGGAGACCCGCCGGCGAGTCCCCTGGGAGATCTTCTGGAGATGCACGGCAGGTACGGCTTGCTGCTGCGTCTCGTGTTCCGAAGATTTTTTGCCCCGATTCGCTTCTCCGAGGCGCAGGCCGAGACGATTCGCTCCCTGGCTGGAAAGGGACAAATCATTTACGTCATGCAGCACGCCAGCGTGCTGATGTACATGTTCCTGAATTATTGGTTGTGGCGGTACCGTCTGCCCCTGGCCGTTTATGGGAACGGGGTGGCGGGATTCTTTCTGTTCCAGCCGTTCGGGAAGGTTCTGCGCATTGCGCTCCGCACGGCATCCTTTCTACGGAAAACAGGACGAGGCGCTTTGTTTGCTTCCCGGTTCCGCGAGCACCTTCGGAACAGACGGCCCATCGTTTTGTTCCTTCGGGCTCCGCGTTTCTCGCGCTTGAGGGCTCAAGTGCAGTCCCGGGAGATTTTGGAAGCTCTGCTGGCCCTTCAGGGTTCCGCGCCTCACCCAGTCTTCCTGGTCCCCATCGGAATCCTCTGGGGGAAGAAACCGGAAAAAATCAACCGAAGTTTTCTGGATCTCCTCTTGGGTCATCAAGAATCTCCCGGTCTCTTGCGGCAGATCTTTTTCTTTGCGAGATACGCTCGTCACTCCGTGGTGGCCACGGGAAAGGTGATCGATCTCGGGGAGTTCCTCGAAACCAACCAGCACTTGGAGCCTGAGCTGCTTGCCAAGAAAGTCAAGTGGTCCCTTTACCGGGAACTCGATCTGGCCCGTCAGGAGATCACGGGGCCCAAGCTCAAACCGCGCAAGTACATGATCGAATCCATCCTGAGCCATCCCCCTCTGCGGGCTCTGGCAAGGGAGATGGCCCGGTCCGAGGGCAAATCCTTTGAAAAGGTCATGAAGAAAGCCGCCCGATACGCCGAGGAAATCGCCGCCGACTACGATATCGCATACGTGCACTTCCTCGACCGCGTTCTCACATGGGCGTGGCACAACATCTACAGCGGGTTTCACGTGGATCAAGAAGGCCTCCAACGCGTGAAGGAATGCGCCAGAAAGGGGGCTTTGGTTCTACTGCCCAGCCACAAGAGCCACGTCGATTATCTTGTGCTCTCCTACGTTTTCTACCACAACGACCTGCCCCCTCCCCACATCGCGGCCGGCGTGAACCTCTCCTTCTGGCCCTTGGGCCACGTGTTCCGGAAGGCGGGAGCTTTTTTCCTGAGAAGGACGATACGGGGCCAAAAACTCTACGAAGCTGTTTTCCGCACCTATGTGAAGAAGCTCCTGCGGGAAGGGTATGTGCAAGAGTTCTTCCCGGAGGGCACCCGAAGCAGGACCGGAAAACTCCTTCGTCCCCGTCTGGGCATGCTTTCCATGGAGATCGACGCCTATGCCGACGGGGCGTGCGAGGATCTATTCCTTGTGCCCATCGCAATCACCTATGACCGCCTGGTGGAGGAAGCCAGCCACACGCGCGAAATCGGAGGGGCGAAAAAGGAGAAGGAAAAATTCACGGACCTCCTGCGGATGCCCAAGTTCCTGACCCGCAAGTATGGTCGCGTTTACATCCAATTTGCCCCTCCGCTGTCCCTCCGGGAATACCTGAAAAGCCGCAAGCTCGAACTGGCGCCCATGGAGCCTTCCCGCAGGAGGGCCCTGGTCGAGGATCTGGGGCTGCGAATCGGTCACGCCATCAACGACGTGACCACGGTCACGCCCGGGGCTCTGGCCGCGACGGTTCTGCTCAATCACCTCAAGCGGGGAATTTCCCTTGGCGATTTTCTGCTTCGCGCTTCGTTCCTCCTGGGTCTCATCGAGGGGACGGGAATCCGAACCACGGCCAGCTTGGGGAATCTGGCCCGAGCCATGCAGGAGGCCCTGGATCGGTTTGTGGAAGACCGGGTTCTGGAGAAATGGGAGGACCCGGAGGGGACCCTCTATACCCTGGACAGCGCAAAAAGAATGCACCTCGATTATTACAAGAACAGCATCCTGCATTTCTTTCTCCCTTTTGCAATGGCGGCGTGCGCCTTCCGGCTCCACGGCCGGGACACCCTGACCGAACACGAGGTGCTGGAATGCCTTCGCTTCCTGCAGGAGCTGTTCGAAGAGGAATTCATTTTTCCCCCCGAGGATCCGGTCGGGCGATATTGGGCAAAGGCCCGGGAGGAACTCTGTGTTCGAAAGGAAGTCATGAAACTCGGGCCGGACGGGAAGATCCTGGCGGAAGCCAAGGGCCAGTTGGCCTACCTGGCCCGGCTGCTCGACAATTACTTTGAATCCTACCACGTGGTGTTCCGAACCGCTGAGCTTCATCTTCAGGACAAGGGCCTGGACGAGAAGGAGTTCATCAAGAGAGCACTCCTGGCGGCGGACCGATTGTACCGCAGGGGGGACCTGCAGAGACGGGAAAGCCGGTCGGTCTTTGTGTTCCGCAGCGCCCTGGATTTTCTCGTTTCAAGAGGATGCGTTCGAAGAGTGCCTGTCGGAGGGGGAATGGAGTTGCGGATGGAGGCAGCCGGCCGGGAGGCCATGGAGTCCTACCGCCGGAGACTCGTTTCCCTCCTGCCGAGGGGCGTGGCGGGAGACGATTGGTAACCCTCGAGGATAGCCTTGTCGCGCGTCCTTCTCCGAAGGCCGACGTCCTTTGACTCTGCGGCGCTGCCGTGAAAAAATTGAAGGGGAAACAAGAATCCCGGGATGCCCAACGCTTCCGAGTTGAAATAAGTCTTGCCTCGGTTTTCTAGGAGAAGAGGTATGGCCAGGGTCGCGATTGATCGGGATCGATGCAAGGGATGCAAATTGTGCATCTCGGTCTGTCCGAAAAAGATCCTCGTGGTGGAGTCCTCCTACAACCAGAAGGGCTACGCTCCGGCCGGGATCATGGACGAGGAACATTGCACCGGTTGCGCCCTCTGCGCCGAAATGTGTCCCGACATTTGTATTCGCGTTTGGAGATAAGGGACGGCACGGACAGTCGCCCCGCTATGCAGCGGGCTCAGAGCAATCCCAAGCAGGTACCGAAATGGAAAGAATACTGGTCAAAGGGAATGAAGCGGTCGCCATGGGAGCGTTGGACGCAGGCTGCAGGTTCTACTTCGGCTACCCCATCACGCCCCAGAACGAAATCCCAGAGTACCTTTCCCGCCATCTTCCAAAAATGGGCGGAACCTTTATCCAGGCGGAGAGCGAAATCGCTTCGATCAACATGCTCTTGGGCGCTGCGGCGGCCGGAGCCCGGGCCATGACGTCCTCGTCGAGTCCGGGAATTTCCCTGAAGCAGGAGGGCCTTTCCTACCTGGCCGGTTCCGAGCTGCCAGCGGTGATCGTGAACATGTCCCGAAGTTCCCCGGGCTTGGGCGGAATCTCGGCTTCCCAGGGAGATTACTGGCAGGCCGTAAAGGGAGGGGGGCACGGGGACTACCACCTCATCGTCTTAGCGCCCCATTCGGTTCAGGAACTGTACGAATTGACGTTTCGGGCATTCGATTTTGCGGATCAGTACCGGAATCCCGCGATGATTTTGGGGGACGCCGTGCTCGGGCAGATGAAGGAGCCCCTGCATAGGGTGCCGCCGCCCCGTCTGGACCTGCCGCCCAAGGACTGGGCGTTGACCGGATGCAAGGGACGCAGCCCGAACGTGATCAAGTCCCTTTACCTCGGGCAAGGGGAGCTGGAGGCCCACATCTGGAAGCTCGTGAAAAAGTACGAGCGCATGAAGAACGAGATCGTGCTGTGCGAGGAAGTCGAGACAGAGGATGCCGATTGGATCCTTGTGGCCTTCGGAACCGCGGCCAGGATCTGCAGGAGCGTGGTCCGGCTGGCCAGGCTGGAGGGGCTTCGGGTCGGTCTGGTGCGGCCCATCACGCTTTTCCCGTTCCCGGAGAAAATCCTCCGCCGCGTTTCCAGGACAACGGCTCGGTTCCTCGTGGTCGAGCTCAACGCAGGCCAGATGGTCGAGGATGTGCGGCTGTCGGTGGAAAAGGATGCGGAAGTTTTCTTTTACGGTCGTCCCTCAGGGGCGGGGTCCCTCCCAAAACCTCGAGAAATCCTCGAGAAGCTTCTGGCGCTCCACAACGGGATCGAGACGATACCGCAGGGAGAGAAGAGAAACGGCTATGAAACTCGTATTTGATCGCCCCGCGTCCCTGAAGCCCACGGAATTCAGCTTCTGCCCCGGTTGCCATCACGGGCTGATCCACCGTCTGATCGCAGAAGCCATCGACGCGCACGGGCTCAGGGAGAAAACGATCGGCGTGGCGTCCGTGGGATGCAGCGTGTTCTTGTACAACTATTTCGACCTCGACGTCGTTGAGGCGCCTCACGGCCGTGCCCCTGCCGTTGCGACCGGCGTAAAACGGGTGCACCCGGACAAGATCGTCTTCGCGATTCAGGGAGACGGGGATCTGGCCGCTATCGGCACCTCCGAGATCATTCACACGGCCAACCGGGGCGAAAACATCACCATTATTTTTGTCAACAATACCACCTACGGCATGACGGGCGGGCAAATGGCGCCCACGACGCTGCTCGGCCAGGTCACCACCACGTCGCCCTACGGCAGGGATTTCCGGCAGGACGGATATCCGATCCGCATGGCGGAAATGCTGGCCACGCTGGAAGGTCCGGCCTACGTGTGCCGAGTGGCGGTGGACAAACCCGCCAATCTGATGAAGGCCAAGAGGGCCATCCGCGAGGCGTTCCGGATGCAGAAGGAGGAAATGGGCTTCAGTTTCGTCGAGGTGCTGTCAGCGTGTCCCACCGACTGGAACCTGAGCCCTCTGGAGGCCTGCAAGCGCGTCGAAGAGGAGCTCATACCGTATTTTCCTTTGGGGGTGTTCAAAGAAAGAAAGATTGCGGATCACCTCTGACCCTCTCGGCAGACGTCCGCGGCATCTGAGATCGTGCAGGAAGCGAAAGGGAGAGGGGCGATGTATCATGATGTGATTGTGGCCGGTTTCGGCGGACAGGGCGTGCTTTTCGCCGGCAACCTGCTGGCCCAGGCCGGTGTGGAGGAAGACTACCAGGTTACGTTCATGCCCGCTTACGGCGTGGAGATGCGCGGGGGGACGGCCAACTGCAACGTCATCCTCTCCACCGAGGAGATCGGATCGCCCGTTCCGGATGAGCCATGTTCCGGTTTGATCCTGAACGAGGCCTCCTTGGACCGTTTTCTGCCCATTCTTCGGGCCGGCGGCCTGCTGGTTTACAACCGGTCCCTGATCCCCGAGGAAAAGGTGCTGCGCAGGGACATCGAGATCCTCCCGGTGCCCGCGCAAGAACTGGCCGTGGAGGCCGGCAATGCGCAGCTCGCCAGCCTGGTGGTTCTGGGGGCTTTTGTGGAGTGGACCGGAGTGGTTCGCAAAGAGGTCATGCCGAAGGCCATGGAGGCCATGCTGTCTTCGAAGGCCGTCGAGAAGTTCCTGAAGCAGAACCTCGCTGCGCTGGAAGCTGGATATGCGTGGGGCCGGGAGGTTCGGCAAAAAAGGGGTGCTGGGGCTGCCGGGATCCGAGCCTTTTAGCGGGCGGGCGGTGCAGCGGGCCGGAAGGCAGAAGCCGAAGGCTTCCGGAGGAGGGGAGAAGACCATGGGGAACCAAGGAGCTGAAGAGTTCGTACAGGTGGGCGAAAAAATCAAGAGGCTGCGGGAAGACAAAGCCGTCTCCCTCCAGGATCTTTCTCGGAGAACGGGCCTTTCCGCGGCCGTTATTTCCCAGATCGAGAATCATCTGATTTCGCCGCCCCTGGGCACCCTGGTGCGGATCGCCAAAGCTCTGGACGTGAAGCCCGGGTATTTTTTCGACCACCATGCCGAAAAATCCTTCACGATCGTAAGAAAAGACGAGAGAAAACCCGTAAGCCGCTTTGCCTCCAAGGCGGGGGTTCAGTACGGGTACTCCTATGAGTCGCTCGGCTACGACATGAAGGACCGGCACATGGAGCCCTTTTTGGTGACTCTAGAGCCCACGACCGTCTCAAACCCCAAGCCTTCTTCTCATGACGGGGAAGAGTTTCTTTTTGTCTTGGAAGGGGAGATGGAGATCACCCTCGGAGAGCACAGCGACGTTCTGCAGCCCGGAGACGCGGTTTATTACGATTCCAACATTCCGCACTTGGTCGCTTGCAGGGGCGGACGCAAGGCGGTGCTCCTGGCTGTGATCTATTCGGGTTCTTGAGCCTGCGGCTTGAGGGGCTCAGGGGACTCCGCCATTCCTGCGGGGTCGGCGCTCCCGTAGGCCGCCCGGACTTGGGCGCGCAAGATCTTCCCCACAGGACTGGTGGGCAAGGAAGAGACGATCACCACCGAGCGAGGCTTCTTGTACCCGGCGATTTTCTCCCTGCACCAGTCGATGACCTCGTTCTCCGATAGTCTGGCTCCCCCTTTGGGAACCACGACAGCCCGCACGGCCTCTCCCCATTCTTCATCCGGAACGCCGATGACGCAAGCCTCTCCAATGCCGGGATGGGTAAGCAGCACCTCTTCGACTTCCTGGGGAAAAATCTTTTCTCCCCCGCTGTTGATGCATTCCTTCTTTCGCTCCACAGTATAAATTTCGCCGTCCAAGCCTCGATAGGCCAGATCTCCCGAGCGAAACCATCCGTCTGCGCTCAAGACTTCCCGCGTCTTGTCTTCGTCGCCGAAGTAGCCCTTCATCACCGTGGGGCCGCGGTACCACAGCTCCCCGACCTGCCCATTCGGAACCTCCTCTCCATCCTCTCCAACAATCTTGATCTCAAGCCCGTCCAGAAGGCGGCCCACTGAACGTTCCCGGATGGTCGTCTCGTCTGCATCTACCTTGAAGGTGGTCACAGGGGCCATTTCGGTCTGGCCGAAGCCGTCCAGGACGAGAGCGTTCGGAAAAGCGGTCAAGATTCGCCGCTTGTACTTCCCGGGCATCGGAGCTGCCCCGGTGAGGGCTACCCGGAGGGATTCGATGGGTCTGGGTCTTGACTGCCAGGCTTCGAGCACCCGTTTCCACAGAGTTGGAACCAGGAAGAGCCAGGCGATTTTTTCTCTTTCCACGAGATCCAGGATCTCGTCGGGCTGAAACTCCGCACTGCCGGGAAGAAACACCGTGCCTTCTTGATAGAGCCAGAAGGTCAACCAGAAAGCGTAACTCGCAAGGTGAAACAAAGGGGGATAGAGGGCCAGGGACTGGGGAGCGCGGAGCGCCCGGGGATGAAGGTTCGCATGGGCCATCCTGAGTTTCCAGAGAAGAGAACCCTCGATCCTCAGGTTCCCGGACAGGGCAAGGCGAGCCAGCCGGGGGATCAAGGCGAGCCGGCCCTTCAAGGTGTAAGAGAGACAGGCCATTTCGAGGATTTGCCGCAGATCACCCCCCGCGTGGATGCGGAGCCGCAAGTCAGGGGAACTTGCCGCGCCGAGAAACACCTTGATTTGTCCCTCCCGTAACGCAAGGGTCAAAGGAGGGATGCGCAGAGTCGAAGATGTCTCCAATTCGAGGACGATCACGGGGGAGCGTGGATGGTTCGGATCCAGGAGCGCGGCCACGGGGGAGCCGATCTGGGAAATGAGAGCCAGGAGTTTCCTCTCGAGTTGGGAAGGGGCGAAGACGGGAGAGTCCAGCGCCGTGACAGGGGGAAGCATCTGAAGGAGGAAGTGAAAGATGGCTTCCTGGTTGGCCCGGAAGTTCTCATAGGAAAGCATCACGCCTTTGGGCTGGCCCGTGGTGCCTCCCGTGTAGATGATCACCGCGGTGTCCTCGGGCGCAACATCCGCTTTGGGGCAGTCCCGGCCCGAGGTTTCGATGAGTTCCTCGTAAGACAGGAAAGATCGGGGCAGGGCCTTCCGGCCGGAACAGATCCAAGTGAGAGGCCTCGGGAGAGCGGCCGCAGTCTTCTCCACCACCGGCAGTGCCGCGGCCTGGAAGAGAAACCACCTCGTTCTGGAATTCTCGAGCACGTAACGAAGTTCCGTTGCCGTGTAGCGGAAGTTGACGGGGACCGGCACGGCACCCAGTGTCTGGATCGCCAGGTTCGTTTCGATGAACTCCACCTGGTTGAAAAACAAGAACGCGCAGGTGTCGCCCTTGGAAACCCCCAGACGATGCAGGGCCGTGGCGAGCCTTTCGGTTCTGTCGTCGATCTCTCTCCAGGTCATCCTGCGGGTTCCGGATACGACGGCGATGCGGTCCCGGGGCAGGTACCGGGCCTTGAACTCTGTGGCTTGCTTGAGAGGCGAAATGGCCATGGGGGGTCTCCGAGTGCAGCTGGAGAATCATTCGCCGATGATCTTGACGAGGACGCGCTTGCGTCTGCCCCCGTCGAACTCTCCGTAAAAGATCTGCTCCCAAGGGCCGAAGTCCAGTTTTCCACCGGTGACGGCCACCACAACCTCCCTGCCCATGACCTGCCGCTTGAGATGCGCGTCGCCGTTGTCTTCTCCGGTCCGGTTGTGGCGATACCGGGTAACCGGTTCGTGCGGGGCAAGGCCCTCGAGCCATTCCTCGTAGTCCTTGTGGAGTCCGGGCTCATCGTCGTTGATGAACACCGAGGCCGTGATATGCATCGCGTTGACGAGGCAGAGACCCTCGCGGATGCCGCTCTGGGCCACGCATTTCTCTACCTGAGGCGTGATGTTCACAAAGCCTCTGCGGGTCTTCAGATGAAACCAGAGTTCCTCACGGTAGGACTTCATGGGATCCTCCAAGGACGGGGTTGGCTTTCTCCTATCATGGGCGAGCGGACCGTGGCAACTCCCCTCGAAGCAAAGAGAAAGGAAGAGGGCCGGATTGCGGGCTCGTGTCGCTCCTGGTAGTCTCCGACTCTGCGGGGGGTCGGCGGCCTTGCGGCTTCTGCCCGTGGCCAGGAGTTGACTTTCGGGGGACGGACCATGAAGGACTTCGCAGGCAAGATCGCCTTCATCGTCGGAGGGTCGAGTGGAATCGGATTGTCCACGGCGAGATTGCTCGCCGAGGAAGGCGCCCATGTTCTTCTTTTGGCCCGGGAGAGAGGACGGTTGGAGAGGGCGGCGGAAATCCTCCGCTCCTCCCGGAGGAATCCGGGCCAGAAGGTCTCTTGGATGCAGCTCGATGTTTCGGACCGGGCAAGGGTCAACGCGGTCCTTGCGCGGGCGGTGGAGGATTTCGGTGTTCCGGACCTGCTCGTGAACTGCGCAGGCCGGGCTTATCCCCGGTACTTCGAGGAGATTTCCTACGAGCAGTTCGACGAGACCATGAGGACGAATTTTTTCGGCGTGTGGCATACCACGTCCGCACTGGTGCCCTACATGAAAGAGAAGGGCGGATGTATCGTAAACGTCTCGTCCATGGGGGGACTGATCGGTGTTTTCGGCTACACCGACTATTCAGCCTCGAAGTTCGCAATCGTGGGCTTCTCCGAAGCGCTGCGGAGCGAGCTGAAACGATACGGCATCCGGGTCTGCGTCCTTTGTCCACCGGATACGGACACGCCGGCATTCCCGATCGAGAACCGAACCAAGCCCGAGGAAACCAAGGCCCTCTCGAGGACCGCAAAGCTCATGACGCCTGACGATGTGGCGGCCGCCCTGCTCAAGGGCATCCGCCGAGGGCGATTCCTCATCTTGGCGAACCTCGAGAGCCGGCTCGTGTGGTTTGCCAGGCGCCTGTTCCCGAGCCTGCTCGACTTTGCCATGGACCAAGAGATCCGGCGGGCCAGGAGGAAGAAGGGTTCGGGCAAGCCGGCGTGAAACCAGGCTGACAAGACGGATCGAACCGGGACAGGCCTGATCGGGCCTTACGCCTGTGGTGTCCGGGCTTCGACAAGGGAATCCATCCTTTCTCCTGACCGGATCTGCCGGACTTCCCGGAAGCCTGCGGTTTCGAGGCTTTCCCTGACCTCTTCGAACGTGTACGTGTCCCCGCGGGGCGTGCTGACCAGCATGTTCAGGGCGAAGAGGGCTCCTCCCAAGGGTTTCGTTCGAGAGGGGTCCATGATGTAGTCCCGGATGAGCAGCGTGCCGCCCGGCCTGAGGGCTCTCAGAACCTTTCTGTAGAGCGCGACGTTTTCCTCTGGACCGTTCTGGTGGATGACCGCCGAAAGAAGGGCCAGATCACATCCACCGGGGAGTTCGTCCTGGTAGAAATCACCGGCGACGAATTCCACCCGGTCCCCGAACCCTTGGCCGCGGATGCTCTTTTCGGCGAGGGGAATCACTTCGGGCAGATCGAAAAGGACTGCCCGGAGGCCTGGGTGTCTCTCCAGAAAGGCCATCGTGTAAGTACCGGAAGCGCCCCCGATGTCCAGGAGCTTGTCGAAGCGAGAGGCATCAAAGGAAGAGGCGATTTCCCGGGCCAGGTCCCGGCCCGCCACGTGCATGGCCGCGATGAAATTCTTCTGGTCTTCACCCTGGAAATCGGCTCCTGCTCGAAGGTCTACTCGCCCTCCTTGCCGAACCGCCTGGGTGAGGTCGCTCCAGAGTCCCCATTGGCGGTTCAGGTGAAGGACCATGGGCAGGAGCGTGTGCGGGTGGTCCGAGGAAAAGAAGGCCCCCAGGTCAGTTGTGCGGTAGGTCTGTTCCGTCTTTTCCAGCAAGCCAAGGCTTGAAAGGCAATCCAGAAGCCTCGCGGTCGCCCTGGAGTCCAGGCCGCAAGCCTGTGCAACCCCAGAGGCCGTGGCCGGACTCCTGTGGAGAAATGTGAACAGGTCGAGTTCCGAAGCGCTCAGGATTGCGCGACTCCCCATGAAGGCTGCGACACCCTCCAAAAGGGCCATGGGTGGCTTGTCCATTGGTGTCCTCCTCGGACGCCGGTCGAGACCGGCATGATGTGCACGAAGTCCCGGATGAACGAGTTCCCTCTCGAAACGGTTGGGGACCACAGCGACCACGAAGGACCGAGACCGATCTGCCAGCCTACAGGACCTGAAGGATTTCGAGTGGGCCCACGCTCTGGGCCTCTCCGGCTTCTTCGAGAACCTCTCGACTGCCCATGAGGACGACCTTGCCCTGGTTTCTCAGGGCGTCCAGAAATTCCCCAAAGGCACGAAAATCGCTGGATTGAGACGAAAGGAGTTCTTCCCGCATTTTTTGGCGTTCTTCGTCGGAGTCTCCTGCCAGGTAGCGGACCATGGAGCTGAAGCCTTTCGCGTCAGGCAGCTCGTGGGCGTCGAGTTCACCGATGGCGCCGATAATGCTGCGGACGAGGTTCTGCTCCCCAGGCTCGTTCTCCCTCAGGAAACGGCCGGCATCGTCAAAGATCCGCAAGGTGGCGAGCAGGTTGGGGTCTCGATAGGACAGAAAGGAAAAGACGCCGGAGCGCCTGTCAAAACTGCAAAAGCCGCCGTAGGCCCCTCCCTGGACCCGGACCTTATCCCACAGCCATGTGGTGCGCAGATAGCGGGTGATGGCGAGGGCCGAGCCATGGTAGAGGTAGCCCAGGGAGTATAGATTGGCGGCCTTGCCCACGAAATTCACCTGAGAGGGAACGGCCAGACCCTCGGAGATGTCTTTGGCTCTCGCTTCCCAGCGTGACGGCTGAGCCGGCCGAGAGGGAAGATCCTCCAGAAGGGCCTGCAGGCCCGGGCGAAACCGCTTCCAGTCCGCAAGGTCCGCCGTTACGTTGCACAGCAGGCCTTCCCGGGCCACGAGAAGCCGCCGGATGCGATCCAGCGCCTCAAGCACCTTGGACCAATCCCTGTCCACGTCTTCCGCAAGACGCCGAAGAAAAAACAGATAGCTGATGCCGCCGGTCTGTTCGGCGACCCACCCGGCTTCGTGAAATCGGGCTCCCAGCCGGGCTCCGACAAATCCGTGGCCAGCCGGGACCACGTTCGCCTCCAGGCCCGCTTTTTCTTCCAGCACCATCTGGCGGAACCGCTCCTGGTCGTCGAGTCGAACCGAGAGAAGAAGATCCCGCAGGATCTCCAGAAGATCCCCGGCACGGTCCGCCATGGCTTTGCCTCTCAAGAAAAGCCTGGCGGCCGCCTGGGGTTTGCCGCAGATGGGCGTCACGAAGGTCGTGGGATGGATCCCGCCCGTCGTGCGGCCGATCCTCTGAAGGAGGCTGACGAAGTCTTCTTTGTCCGTGCCCATCTCTAAGAGGGCGCGGCCGAACAAGGGAATGTAGGGTAACAGGTCCGCGTCCAGAACATGGAGGTCCATCCCGAGGTCGAGGTAGACGATACCGCTGGTGAAGATCTCGTGGAACAGAACCGTTGACCCGGCAAGGTCCTCTGCTTGGCACGGCGTCTTTCGGTTCTCTCGGGGAAGGTCGGAGAGTTTCAGCGTGGGGATCGATGCCAATGCTTCCGGAGGATCCGGGGCTTCCTGCATCTCCCTCAGGCGCCGGGCTTCCTCCTGGATTTGTCGGAGCCTGTCCGCATCGAATCCGGCTCGGATTCGGCTGAGCCTTTCCTTTTCGGCCGCCTCCTCGCGGGCGAACAGTCCGGGCTCGGGCCGAAGGGTCAGGGTGGTTCGGTGAGGGTTTTCGAGGAACCATTCCCGGATAAAGGACTCGAAGTAGCCCCCCTCTGCGGCGCGTTTCTTCATGGCCGAAAAAGGGGCTTCGAACCGCAAGGGGGCCAGGGGGTCTCCATCGTATAGCCACGTGGACAGCGCCCGGAGCATGAGAGCCAGGCCCCTGGGATAGCTGCCCGTGTTGTTCTCCCGGAGGCGGAATTCCACGGTGTTGAGGGAGGCCTCGACCGTCTTGGGGGAAATCCCCTCTCTCGAGAGGCTCTCGAGGGTTTCCAGGATGAGTTCCTCTATCTTCGTCGCGTCCTGTTCCGAGGCGCCTTTGAGACCGGTCGAGAGATACATCTGGCGGAGTTCGTTCTCGAGACCTACGCCGGCCAAATCCTCGCCCAGGCCGGAATCAATAAGGGCCTTCCGCAAGGGGGATGCTGGCGTACCAATCAAGATGTGGGCGAGAACGGTTGCGGCGAAGTAGAGGTTCGGGTCAAGGGTTTCGGGGAGGAGCCAGTTGACCGTGACCATGGCAGTACGGCTGCTGGTCGCAGCCTGGCCAGGGTCGTAGGCTCGAACGAGGCGGACGGGTTCAGAAAAGCGCGGCTGCAAAGGGATCTCCGAAGCCGGATCAAGGGGGTCGAAATCCTTCAAGTATTCATCGAGCAGACAGAGCCGCTCTTGGGTTCTGTCGTCCCCATAGAAGAAAACTCGCCCGTTGGAGGGGTGGTAGTAGCGCCGGTGAAAGAGCCGAAAGGCCTCGTAGGTGAGGCGGGGGATCTGGGACGGATGGCCGCCGGAGTCCAAGCCGTAGGGGACATCGGGGAAAAGCGATTCCTGGGAGTATTGGGCCAGAAGTCTGTCCGGCGACGAATACGATCCCTTCATTTCGTTGTACACCACTCCGACGATGCGCAGGCTTCCCTCGGGGCCGTCTACCTCGTAATGCCACCCCTCTTGCTGAAGGGTTTGGGGGGTGATCAAGGGGTAGAACACAGCGTCCAGATAGACGTCCGTGAGGTTTCGAAGATCCCGAAGGTTTTGACTGGCCACCGGGTAACAGGTCTTGTCCGGATAGGTCATCGCGTTGAGGAACGTCTTCAAGGAGCCCTTGAGAAGCTCCACGAAAGGCTCTTTGACCGGATATTTGCGGGAGCCGCACAGAACGGCGTGTTCCAGGATGTGGGGAGCACCCGTTCCATCGGCCGGGGGCGTGCGAAAAGTGATTCCGAAGACCTTGTTTTCGTCGTCGTTCTCGATGGACAGAACCTGAGCGCCGTTGCGGCGATGGCGGAAGAAAAAGGCCTTCCCTTTCACTTCCGGAACGGATTCCTCCCACAGGAGTTCGAAAGCTTCTGAAGCGTTCATGGCTCCTCCAGGCCTTGCGGCTCCTTCGGCTCAAGCCGCTTGTCGATTTCCGGAGAAAAACGCGATCAACCGCTCCGCTACTTCGCGGGGCTTTTCGTGGAAAAAACTGTGCCCGGCCTCGGGGATGATGCACAGCTCCGCATTCGGAATCCCCTCTGCCAGGAGATGGGAATTTTCAGGGGGCATCATTCTGTCCTGGTCTCCTGTGATGACCAGAACAGGTCGCCGGATTTCGGAGAGGCGCTTTTTCACGTTGAACACGCTCAAGGCCCGAAACTGTGCAGCCGCCCCTTCCGGCGTCGGCAGATAGCGGGCGCCCACCCGAACGAACTCCTCGATTTTGTCCGGATGTTCCAGGACGAAACGGTCCGAATACAGGACAGGGATCGCTCTTCTCATCCTTTCCTCAGGCGGGACCGAGGCATCGGCAAAAGAGGCGAGGGCGTTCAGGATGTCCGGGGAAGGCTGGACAGCGTGCCTTCCTCCGTGAGAGGTGCATCCGAGGGCCGCCTTGAGAACTCGATCCGGATATTCGAGAAGGATCGTCTGGGTGATGAGACCTCCCATGGAGACGCCGAAAAAATGGGCTTTCGGAATGTCCAGTGCGCTTAAAAGCCCGATTGTGTCCGCAGCCATGTCGGCAATGGTGAAGGGCGCGGCCGGATAGGTCGTCTCCCCCACTCCCCGGTTGTCAAAGGTTAGAACCTGGAACTTGGACGCGAGAGCCGAAACAACCGGGCCCCAGGTCTCCTTTGTCATGGTGAACCCTCCGATGAGAACCAGGGGGTCACCCGTGCCGCGCAAGCTGTAGGCGATTTCCGTATCGTTCCATTTGGCCTTGGGCATGTCCGTTCTCCAGTGGGTTGTCCAACGAGCCTGGGGGATTCCGAGGCTGAAACGATCCGTCAGGATGGCGCGGACCGGGCCCGGTTTTCCACCCGCGCGGTTTCTCTCTTGGTGGTTAGGGCTTTGAAAAAAGGTCGTTCGGTGCCGGATCTTTCCTGGCCACATCCACGATTCCAAATCGAGAACTCCTTTTGTCCCCCGAAAGGATTCTGAGCCCTCTTTCGGCCAGGGCTGCCAGGAACTCTTCCCGGTCGAACCGTCCCTCCTCGGGGTGTCGGACGAGCCGCTTCATGAGAAAGTTGGCGTAAAGGGGCGGAAAGATCTCTTCAAAGTAGAAGTAACCGCCAGGTTTCAGGACTCGTTCGATCTCGATGAGACAACGCCGCCAGTCAAGAACGTGGTGGATGATGCCGAAGTCGATCACGGCGTCGAAGCAGGCGCCGGTGAACGGGATATCCTGACCGTCCGCAGTGAGGAAGGCAATCCTGCTCTCCGAGGCTCTGGAAGCCGCAGCGGCCCCTTTCCGAACCAGGGCGTGCTCCAGGTCGAAAGCGAAGATCTTCCGCACCCCCAGCCGCGTGGTCGCGATCCGGGCTCCCCGACCCAGGCCGCAGCCGATTTCGAGTCCTCTTAAATGGGTCTGGCGTCCCGCGATCCGGATCCACCTGGCGACGTGGCGAAGTTGGATCAGCACCCGGAGCGGGCTGTAAATGAACGCCCGTTCCGGCCAGTTCATCAGCATCCGCTCTCGATCTGAGGTTGCCATGTTCTTGAACCGTCCGAATCAGAAAGGCCACAAAATCGCTCCGGCTGCGACCGCGAGGGATCCCAGGGGGAGATAGCTTGACCGATTGAATAGGTTTGCTGCTGACTCCGGTCCGGGCTGGTGGTAGAGGCCACGGGCGGGCTCAAGAAGGAGTTTCCAGGAGAGAAGGGCGGCGCCCGCCGGATAGATCCAACCCACGCCGGGGCCGGAAAACCAGAAAACCGCCACCCCGGCCAGAGCCGCCATAGAAGAGGCCGCTGTCGCAAGGAAGACCGAATCCTTCATGCCCAGGACCGTTGCCACGGTGCGGGCCCCCACTTGCCGATCCTCTTCAAGGTCCAGAATGTCGTTGGCCACATTCTGCCCACCCACTTCCCATGCGGCCAGCCACAGGACGAGAATCGCCAGGAAACCGTGCGGTGGATCGGGCCGGACCGCGTAAGCGCCCACAAGCCCTCCGGATGCTTTGACCAGGGCCGCGGGCAGAATTTTAAGGGGAGTGATCGTGAGAAGTTTGCAGTAAAGTGTTTCCAGGGCCGCGACAGCGACAAATAGGAAGGCGCAGACCGGGTTCAGATACCAGGCGCCAGCCATAGCCAGGCCTGCCCAGAACAGAAACCACAAGAGCCCGCTCCTTAGGGAAAGCATATCGCGGGCGATCGGATGTCTGACAAAAATTCCGTCGAGATCCTCGAAATTCGATCGACTTTCACTTCTTGAGATCCGCTCCTTGTCCACTCGATAGTCCACAAGATCATTCAGGGCGTAAACAGCCGTGTATCCGGCAAAGGCAGTGGCCGCGCCGATCAATACGACCTCGAGGGGCGGGAACGCCCCCAAAACGAGAAGCGCCGCGGTCGCGGGCGTGGCCATGTCCAGCACGCCGTGGGGCGTTCGGGACAGGCCTAAAAAGAGCCGTAATTTTCCCTCCGACTGTCCCGGCCTCTGGTCTGGCCGGAGCGGTGAGAGCGCCGGAAGACAGGCTTTCGCCATCGAGGTTATCTCCAGCACGAAAGGCGAGTCAGTCTCCGATGGACCTTTCTCTGAACGAGGGACCTTTCGGTGCGAAAGCGAGAGGTTCTCACTGGATAGGAGGTCGCCTGTCTCTGTCCCTTCCCCCGTCGATGATCCTGTACTTCTTCTGCAAGCGTTTGAGCTTCCACTTGAGATAAAACTGGTGTATTTGGTTCACGTGCCTCCATCCTCTCAGGTAGAGGTAACCAACGACAAGCCCGCCGAGATGGGCGAGATGACTCACGCCACTGCCGGGCAGTGTGAGGGTGGAATAGAACGTTAGGGCCCCCAGGACGAGGACGAAGTGCTTGGCCCGGATGGGCAGGAGGAACCAGAGAAAAATCTGGCGATCGGGGAAGAGGAGGCCGTAGGCGAGAAGGATGCCGTACAGGGCTCCAGAAGCGCCGATCGTGGGAATAGGACTCGAAGGGGTGAGCAGGATCACGCACGCGCCGGCTCCAATTCCGCAAAGAAAGAAGTAGCGCAGGAACGTCCGTTTGCCCCACACCCGCTCGAGTTCTCCTCCGAACATCCAGAGAACGAGAAGATTGAAGCCCAAGTGGAAAATGCCGCCGTGAAGGAAAAGATAGGTTGCCGGCTGCCAGAGAAAGCCCCGGTGCAGAACGAGCAACGGGACCAGGCCAAACAGGTTTTCCACTTGGAGCCCGAAGAGCCTGTGAAGCACGGCCTGAAGAAAGAAGACGACGGCCGTGGCGATGAGCAGGGCCTTCACCCCGGGTGTGACCGGGCCGCCGCCAAAGGCAAATCCGCCTTGAAAGGGTGGGGACCGATACGTTCTCATGACAGGTTCCTCGTAGGCTCAATTGGGCGCGACCAGGAGGGTGATGCGGTCTTGGGGGATTTGGAAAGCCCGGTGGATGAGCGTGCGCATCTCCTCGATTGCTGCAGCTTCCGAGGCCTTTCCCCGGCTCCATTTGGAGAGTCCGTCCGGATCGAGCAACACCGTGACGGAGACGTCGCTTTCCGTCTGGATCTCTTTTTCATAGCCCGGGTCGAAGAAGCGGATGTTCACGTTGGTGATGACCGTGTTGCGGCCGATGGATGTGGTCAGTCGCTGGACCAGTTCCCCGATTTTGCGGTTGTAGTCCTCTTCCAGGGAACGAGCGAGTTCCCTTTTTCTCTGGATGAGCTCCGGAGAGAGGGACTTTTCGAGGATCTCCATGCGCTTCAGGCCCACGTCCCGATCCTCGGACTGGACATCGATGGTCAAGCGGCGGTTTTCGCTCTGTGCAAAGCAGACTTCCGGCCCGATGCCGCGTTGGGCCGCGGGAAAAACGAAGATCCCTGTGAAGAAAAGACAGACAAGGGCAAAGCCTCTAAGGCCTTTAACCGTTATCATCTTGGGTCCTCCCCTCCCGGGAGCGGGGGTCCACGGGCATCTCAGAATCGGACCGCCCGCTCCTCTTGGTTTGCATCTCCTGCGGGACTTCCTGCAGGGCGGCCTGGAGCAGCTTGAGAATCTGCGTTCTCAGCGGCCCATCCAGAGAGGCCAGCACCCGCTGGTCGATCTTTCGATTGATCCATCGTTCCAAAGTCTCCTCGATTCTCTGGAAATTCTCGAACAGAGCGTCCACGATTCTGCGGCGGAAGTAGACGAAGTAGATGAAAAGCGTGAGAGCCATGCCCCCGACGACGTCCAGGATGTAATGCTGCTTGATCAAGACCGTGGAGGCGGCTATCGCCACGGTGAGCAAGAGAGTCAGGACACCGCGCACGTGATGCACTTCCAGGATGGTCAGGGCGGCCAACAGGGACATGGCGACATGCATACTGGGAAAACAGTTCCAGGGCTTGTCCGCGCGGTATACGATGCCGAGAGCCCACGTGGAGAAGGAGTCTTCTGCAAAATGGGGCCTTTCGATCGTTACGGGATAGACCAGGTAGGTGACGTAGCAGACGAACATGACCGTGATGTAGGCCAGGGAAAAAATACGAAAGAAGTCCCGGTCCCGTATGAACAGGAAAGGCAAAAGGAAGGTGGGGTAAATGCTCAGGTACAGCCAAACGAATTCGGGCAGGAAGGGGATCCTTCGCTCCCATTCAAAGATGTACAGGGTGTGGACGGGCCTCCCTTCGGTGAAATGGGAAACGGCGAAATACCCCCCCGCCCACAGGCCGAACATGAGCAGACCCAAAAGAAGCTGTTCGTTTTCTTTCCAAAACTTGGAAACGATCGCTACGCTCCTTCGGACGAGGCCGTCTGCGTTCTTTTGGCGTCCGCCCGCCTCGCAGCGAGAATGCTGATCAGCACGGTCAGGAGAGGCACGAGGACCGTTACAGCGACGCTCTTGGACAGGTAGGTCAGATCTACCGGGAAGAACATCTCCTCGAGAAAGGTGACGATGCAGGAGACAATGAGGCCGACAAGATAGTAGAAGAGAACCCACCGCAGGCGGTTTTCAGACCAGGTGATCATCCACTCCCTGGGTTTCTTCTCGATGGTGAAAAGCTGCATGATCGTGACGCCTTTAAAGTTCTTCTGCTTCCGCATTCTAGGGGGGCGCCGGTGGGGAGTCAAACCCGGCATGCTTGCAACAGGGATGGCATGCGCGGTAAACTTCATAGAAAGCTTCAAAGGGGGGGGCGCCATTTTTGCAGGGCCACGCAGAACGGGCGACTCCCCATGCTCTTCGCCCCCGTAGCTCAGGAGGATAGAGCACAGGATTCCTAATCCTGGTGCCGCGTGTTCGAGTCACGCCGGGGGCACCAAGCCTGATCAGCCTCTCCGTACCTACCGTCGCCCGAAAGAGTTGATCGGGCTTTTTCTCTTTCTTGGTGCTGGCATCCAGGAACTGTTTGAGAAGGGAAGGTGGGTGTGCTCGGGAAGAAATCGGAGTGTCTTTCCTGTGAGCCGGTCCCAGAATCGAGGCGATACATGAACGGATCCTTTGAAGGGTTGGAGCCTGGGCCGCTTTGGAGGCGTTTCCTGGAGATTGCGGCGATTCCTCGCTGCTCGGGCAAGGAGGAAGGAATCCGACAGTACGTGCTGCGGGTTGCTGAGGAAGCGGGTCTTTCCCGAACTGTGGACCGGGCGGGAAACGTACTTGTGCGCAAAGGGGCTCAATTCAGTCCGGATGGAGCGCCCTGCGTGGTTCTTCAGTCCCACCTGGACATGGTTTGCGAAAAAAACCTGGACGTGGACCACGACTTTGACAGGGACCCGATCCGGGTGGCGCTAGAAGGTCAATGGTTGTCGGCCCGGGGGACCACTTTGGGTGCGGACAACGGAATCGGCGTGGCCGCGATCCTTGCGGTCCTGGAGGACAGAAGTCTGATCCATGGACCACTTGAAGCGCTTTTCACGGTGGACGAGGAGAGGGGCTTACTCGGGGCGAGCCAGATTGAGGAGGGGTTTTTCTCTGGGCAGATTCTCCTGAATTTCGACAGCGAGGAGGAGGGGACCTTCGTCATTGGCTGTGCGGGCGGGGCGGATACGGTTTTTCGGCTTCCGGTCCGGAGGCGAAGACAGAGTGGCGGACGGGGTCTCGGGTTCGAATTGAAGGTGACGGGCTTGCGGGGCGGCCATTCCGGCATCGACATCCACCTGGGCAGGGGAAACGCTATCAAGATTCTTGTGAGGGCTCTGGCAGGCTTGCAGGAGACGATTCCGGTCGATTTGATCTCGATCCAGGGAGGAGACAAGCGAAACGCGATCCCGAGAGAGGCCCTGGCGCGGCTCCTGGTAAGGCCCTCGGATGCCCAAAAGGCTGGGCAGGCCCTGGAAGAAGTCTTTCGCGAGATCGGCTCCGAGTACGGCCCTGTGGAGACGGAGTTGAGCTGGAGCTTCGCTCCCCAGAAGGCGGAGTTCGAGCCCCTGCAAAAGAAGAGTCAGGACCTGGTTCTGGATCTGCTTCGCATTCTCCCTCATGGCGTGCTGGCCATGAGCAGGACCATGCCGGACATGGTGGAGACATCGACCAATCTCGCCAGGGTCCGCACCGACCTGGATCAGGTGGAGATCGTCGAAAGCACGCGGAGCGCCCATGCCGGAGCCTTGGCCGAGGTGAGAGGTTCCCTGCGGGCCCTGGGCAGAGTCGCTCGGTGCGAACTCGAACAGCCCCAAGGGTACCCGGGCTGGCCTCCCGAGCCGGATTCTCCCTTCCTTTGTACGATGAAGGCCATATATAGAGATCTTTTCGGCAAGGAGGCCCAGATCAAGGCCGTTCACGCCGGCCTGGAGCCAGGGGTGCTGGCGGCGAAACGGCCAGGGCTCCGCATGATCTCCTTCGGCCCGGATATCCGGGACCCTCACTCGCCCCGCGAGCGGGTCAACGTTGCCTCGGTCGAGCGCTTCTGGAAGCTTCTGGTGGAAACCTTGCGGCGTCTGGCGGGAGCATCCGAGTGATTCTGGTTCAGCTCGCGCCGAGAAGGTGCCTCGCCAGAAAATCGCTTTCGAGCCTCACCACCCGCTCGAACCACTCCCCTACGTAAACGTCGAAATGCCCTGCCGGCAACTTCTCCAGGGTTGCGGCCGGCATCCGGGCGGCGGTTCTTGCGACCGATTCCACTGGAATCAGCGAGTCTTTTTCGGCCGCGACGAGCAGAGCTGGGCACCGGACCTGGGCAGCGTACGAGATCGGCCTGTAGAGTGGAGCGGCCAGAAGAATCCGGGCAGGGCATTCGTTCTTCCACGCCGAATCAGGCGGAATGAGCGCCTTGTATCCGTCCAACGCGTCCGGCTTGTTCATGGCCGCGAACCGGTCGGGCGAACTGACGACGGGGATGCAGTAAGGATCGCGCAGGGTAACCATTCTTGCCAAGTCTCTCGCCCCTGCCGCCACGGCGCGAAGGAAGTAGCCCAGCCCGAGGTTACGGATTGTGGCGACTCCATCCACGAACGGAATCTGCGCGACGATGGCCGTGATGCGGGGATGCCGAGCAGCCGTAACGATCACGTGTCCGCCGGAAAAGGAAGACCCCCAGAGAGCGATTCTGTCCGATGCGACACCCGGGATGGATCGCACGAAGGAGACGGCGGCCTCCCAGTCCTGGAGGTGGCGGGAGGGGTTGACGAGATTGCGGGGCATGCCGTCGCTTGCGCCGAAGTTTCGATAGTCGAAAGCGAAGACCGCCATGCCTCTCGACGCAAATCGCTCGGCGAAGGCCGGGAGGCCGAAAGTCCTTTCCGCGGCGAATCCGTGGGCCATGACGACAACAGGGGGATTCGCGTGGCCCGTCGGGCGGTAGAGCCATCCTGCACAGCGGGTGCCTTGGCTCAGGAACTCCAAATCCTCTCGGGTCCAGGCCTTTGCGGATTTTTCTGTCGCGCTCACGGGGCTTTCTCCGTCCCTTGGGGCTGGGTCGGTTTCCTGGAAGAGAAGTCTGGATTTAGCGGGCAGGCAGCGTTCACACAGTAAGGGAGACCACGCCTGCTCGGTCTTGAAGGCTGTATGAGGCAAGACGCCTTTTCCTTTTCGCTCTCATGGCAGAGGCAATATAGAATGATGGTGATTTGGGGGTCAAGGGCAGCGGTCTCGGTTTTGCGCTTTGAATCCGCCTTGGCGAAGTCAGGCCGTCCCGGATCGGGCCGCGCCCCCGCGGTGCGCGCCCGATGTTGCATCGAGCCTTTCTCTTGCATCTGCCGTTGTTCGGGATAGAATGACCGACTGGCGACACGAGGGCGAAAGGGGAGGGCACGCGAGGGCGCAGCAGGAGAGAGACGCCTGAAGGTTGGGAAAAGGGCAAAATCGGCTTCCTTGACAGGCTTGCACCGTCGAACCTAGGATCCACGGCGTGGCCGGGGCCAGGCCGACGGGGCCTGGCAGCCAGATGCGGGTTTCCCGAATCGACCAGCTCCGGAAGAAGGAGAACCAGAACATGTCGAACCGAACATCCTTGAGACCGAGCCAGTGGCTTCACCGGGCCGTAAAGGGGCTTCTGTGGACCGCGTGTGCAGCGCTCTTTCTAGCATCCGGATGTCAGGGAAAGGCCACGCGCGAGGCTCTCATGGAATTAAAAGAAGGGCAGAAGCAGATTCTCGAGCGGCTGGATCGAATGGAGAAGGGCCAGCAGCAGATTCTCTCCTCCCCGATGTTCGCCCGGCAGCGCCCCCAGATCGATTACAGCAAAATTTATGACATCCAAATCGACCAATCCCCTGTCCGGGGGGCTCCAGGCGCCAAGGTGACGCTCGTGGAGTTCTCCGACTTCCAGTGCCCCTACAGCCAGCGGGCTCAGGCCGTGATCCAGCAACTGCTGGAGGCCTTCCCCAACGACTTGAAGCATGTGTACAAGAATTTTCCATTATCCTTCCACAAGCGAGCCATGCCGGCCGCTCAAGCATGCGTGGCAGCCGGGCTGCAGGGAAAGTTCTGGGAAATGCACGACCTCATCTACGGCAATCCCCAAAAGCTCGAAGATGAGGATTTCAAAGCTCACGCCCAGAAGCTCGGTCTCGATGTGGCTCGGTTCGAGGCGGATCTTCAGTCCGAGGCGGTGATGAAAAGAATCCAGGCCGATACCGAGGACGCCAAGAAGGCCGAAGTCATGGGAACGCCTACTCTGTTTCTCAACGGGAAGCGAGTGGCGGATCGCTCCTTCGAGGCGATGAAGAAGGAGATCGAAACCTTGCTTGGCGCGGCGGAGAAGGGCTCTTGAAGAGCGGGGGGCTCTGTCGGGTTCCCTTCGTGTTCGCCCTGGCCGTTTCCGGCTTTGGCGGGGTACAAGTTCTCTTGGGGGCCGGCTCGGTCCGGGAAGGAGTGTCCCGTTGAAGGTCATCATCGTGGGCGCCGGGGAAGTCGGCTTCCACATCGCCAAGAAGCTCTCCCTGGAAAACAAGGATGTCGTGCTCGTCGAGAAGGACGAGGCGCGGGTCCGACAGGTTCAGGAGTTGCTGGACGTCCAAGTGCTGAAGGGAAAGGGAAGCAGCCCGAGCGTGCTGAAGGAGGCGGGCCTCGGGTCTGCCGAGATCTTGATCGCCGTCACGGACAGCGACGAGACGAACATTGTCGCCTGTTTGATCGCCCAGACGATCTCCAAGAACATCATCCGTGTGGCGAGGCTCCGCGACCCTGAGTACCGGGGGGAAACCGGTCTCATCGACCAGAGCGCCCTTCGAGTGGATCTCGTGATCAGCCCCGAAGAAGAGGTGGCCAAGACCCTGTGCCTGCTGGCTGACACGCCCGGGACGTCCGATGTGCTCGAGTTCGCCGACGGCCGGGTGAAACTCATCGGTCTGAAGCTGGAGCCCGGCAATCCGATGGTGGGAAAGCGGCTGATGGACCTGCGCGCCGAAAACGCGGCGGAGCGGATGCTCGTGGCCGCCATCTACCGGCAGGAGTCGGTGATTGTGCCAAGGGGCGACACACGCCTCCGGGAACACGACACCATCTTCATCGTCGCTCACGCGGGTTCTGTGCGGCAACTCCTCAGGCGCTTCGGCAAGGCCAGCGAACCCACCGAGCGGGTCCTCGTTGTGGGAGGAGGCCGCATCGGCGAGTGTGTGGCGAGACGACTCGCTTCCAAAGGGATCGCGACGAAAATTATCGTGCCGGAGCGCGAGAGAGGGGAGCATCTTGCCCAGGTGCTGGATCGCGTGGTGGTCCTCCACGGGGAAGGGATGAACCAGCGTCTGCTGCTGGAAGAAGGCGTGCGCGACGTCGACATGTTCATCGCGGCTTCGGATGACGACGAAGACAACGTTCTTACGGCGCTGCTGGCGAAGCGGTTGGGGGCGCGTCGAGTGGTTTCCCTCGTGGACACGACCGAGTACATCCCTCTGGCTTCCACGATCGGGGTGGATGTCGTGTTGAGCCCCATGCTGGCGGCCGTGAGCGCGATCCTCCAGTTTGTCCGGCAGGGAAAGATCCTCTCGGTGAGCACGCTTCGGGAAGCGCTGGTCGAAGCCATCGAGTTCATCGCCATGGAGACTTCTGAAATCGTCGGAAAGTCTCTGCGGGACGTGTCCTTTCCCAAAGGTGTTCTGGTGGGATCGATCGTTCGGGGATCTGAGGTCATCATTCCGACGGGGGACACCAAAGTAGAAGCCGGAGACAGGGTGATTTTGTTCGCCCGGCCTGAAGCCATCAGTCGGGTGGAGAAGGCGCTGATGGTCCAGTTGGAGTACTTCTGATTTATGGATTTCGCGCTCATCGGCCGCCTGTTGGGCTTTCTGCTGATTTGCCTTTCCTTGACGCAGCTCCTGCCGGCCGGGGTTTGCCTTTTCTACGCCGAACCTCACTGGCGGGCCTTTGTCTACAGCGCATTGCTTTCCGTTATCGTAGGAGGCGCTCTGTTCTTGTTTCTCCGGCCTGACAGGAGGGAGTTGAGTCACCGTGAAGCTTTCGCCGTTGCCGGCGTGGGGTGGGTCCTCGCATGCCTTGTGGGCGCCTTGCCCTACTTGTTTTCGGGCCTCTTGCCGAATTTCGTAGATGCGTTGTTCGAGTCTGCCAGCGGATTCACGACGACAGGAGCCACGGTCGTTTCGAACGTAGAGATTCTGCCGAAGGGTCTCTTGTTCTGGAGGAGCCTCACCCACTGGCTGGGAGGGATGGGAATCATCCTGCTCTCTGTGGCGATTCTGCCCATGCTTGGCGTGGGAGGGATGCAGCTTTACCGGGCCGAAGTGCCCGGTCCGGTGGTGGACCGGCTCAAACCGCGCATCCGCGAGACGGCCAAGACCCTTTGGATCGTGTATGTCGGCATTTCGGCGCTGGAGGCTTTACTGCTATGGCTTGGACCCATGGACGGGTTCGAGGCGATCTGCCATACCTTCGGGACCCTTGCCACAGGAGGGTTCTCCACCCGGAATGAGAGCATAGGCGCATACCATAGCCCTTACGTGGAATGGGTCGTCATCTTTTTTATGTTTGCCGCGGGAGCAAACTTCGCGTTGCATTACCAGTTCTTGACGGGCATGCGGGCAAGCTATCTCCGGAATCCGGAATTCCGGTTTTATCTCGTTCTGCTGTTCGCAGGGGGAGTTTTCGTAGCTGCCCTGTTGGTTCTGGACGGAAAGGAGGCCCTGCCGAGTGGCGTCCGACATGCGGTTTTCCAGGTGACCTCGATCCTGACCACAACGGGATACACCACGGTCGACTATGAACAGTGGCCGGGGGTCGCGCAGTATGTTCTCTTTCTTCTCATGTTCGTCGGCGGTTGTGCGGGATCCACAGGCGGCGGCATGAAGTGCGTCAGGCTTCTGCTGCTGCTGAAGCAGGCGCACCGGGCGATCTACCAGCACATTCATCCGCACGCCATCTTCGCGGTCAAGTTAGGCCAAAAGACCGTGTCGGAAGAAGTCTTGCAGAGCGTTCTGGCTTTCTCGGTCCTGTTTCTGGCTGTGTTCGTTCTGGCCACGGGCGTGCTCTGTGCATTCGGCCTGGACTTCCGCAGCGCTATGGCCTCTGCAGTTGCCTGCCTGGGCAACGTGGGGCCGGCATTGGGGGTTACGGGCCCTGCGGAAACGTATGGCCCCCTGTCTCAGGGAGCCAAGGGAGTGCTCGTTTTCTGCATGGTACTCGGACGGTTGGAACTCTTTACCCTGGTCGTTCTTTTTATCCCTGAATTCTGGAAGAAGTAGGACCTTGGGGCTCGAAGGGCCGCGAACGGATTCATCTCGGCTCGCTCTTGTCCCTCGCTGTCCGGGTACAGGCAGAAAGGACAATGGGATTCTTCGTGGAAGCGGTTGTTGCGCTCGTCCTTGCGTGGGCTCTGTTGCATTGGGCAGGGCGGGTCTTTCGATGGAGGTATGGATTCGACCCAGGATATCAGGAGATCCATTTGGTCCCGACACCTGGCGGGGGGAGGATTTCCCTCTACCGGTACAAGCCGGAACGGGAGGGGTCGGGGCTTCCGGTCATCCTGTGTCACGGCCTGGGCGCGAATCGGTTCAATTTCGATCTCGGGCCAGAGTGCTCTCTTGCACGGACCCTGCAGCGGGCCGGTTTCGATGTTTGGTCTCTCGAACTGCCGGGTAGAGGAAAAAGCCGCATGGCCGGGCAGGGGGGCCTTTTCGGGTATAAGAGGCCTTGCTTTTTCGACGACTACGTCAGACAAGGAGCGCCCGCAGCGATCTCCCACGTGAGGAGGCAGACCGGGGCCGAACAGGTCCACTGGGTCGGTCACAGCATGGGGGGCATGGTTCTCTATGGGATTCTCGAAGGCGAGAGGGCCGCGGAAATCGCTTCTGGTGTTGCGGTTGCTTCCCCTGGCCGGGTCGTGCCTCCCTTCCGACTTCCCTTCCGGAGGGTCACGTTTCTCGTGCTCGGTCTCCTGCCGAGGGTTCCTCAGGCTTTCTTCGCTCGAGGCCTCGCTCCCGTGCTGGCCTGCTTGGTGTTCACGCGACTTGGATCTCTCCTGCTGAACCCGGCCAACGTGGAGAAAAGGATTCTCCTGAGGGCTCTCTGCTTTCTGGCCACGGACGTCACCAGGGGCGAAATCCTTCAGTTTCTCTCCTGGTCCTTCGGCGGAGACATGCGTTCGATGCGGGACGGCTTCTCCTACACCGGGAACCTGACTGGCATCGAAAGGCCCCTCTTGTTCCTGGCCGGTGGCAAGGACCGCCTGGCTCCACCCGACCTCGTGCGGGAAGTCTACGAGCGCGTGTCGTCCAGGAGAAAAAGACTTGTCGTGTTGGAAAGGCAGAGCGGCCAAAGCCAGGATTATGGACACGGGGACCTTCTCATGGGCAAGAGGTGCCCGGAGGAAGTGTTCCCGCTCATATTGGACTGGCTCCGGACGGTTGAAGAACAAAAAGAAGGCGGGGGACCGGGGTCGCAACGAAACGGCTAGAGCCCTTCCTGGGCCAGTTCCTCGACAAGCCGCTTCTGCTGCCGCGTGAGCACCTTCGGTATGGCGATGCGGATGACCACGTAAAGGTCCCCTCGACCCGGGCCGCCCATGGAGGGCATGCCCAGCCCGCGGAGTCGAATCTTGGCCCCGGCAGGCGTGCCAGGCGGCACGCGGACTTTGCGGACGCCATCCAGGAGGGTCGGAACCTCAATCGAACTGCCCAACAGAGCTTCGGACAGCTTGATTTCCTTTTCGAGGTAGAGATCGTCCTGTTCTCGGCGGAACAAGGGGTGAGGTTCCAGGCGGACCGTCAGATAGAGATCGCCCGGGATGTTTCCCGGCCCCGGCTGCCCCTTGCCTGAGAGGCGAAGCTTCTTTCCGTCTGAGATGCCGGCCGGGATCTTCACGGAAAGGGTGTCGCGCCGGTCTCCGTGGGATACTGTAACGGTTTTGACGGTCCCGCGGGCAGCCTCTTCCAAAGTGACCGTGATTTCTGCCGATACGTCTGCCCCTTTCTGGACCGACTGCCCGGTGCCGCCGAAAGGTCCTGAGGCGCCGAAAAAGTCGCCGAAACCGAAGCTCTCGGCTTCGAAAGGACTAGACTGGCGCGTCCGTTCAGCCCGCCTGGACCGGGGTCTTCGCATGCCGCCCAGAAAGGTTTCGAAGAAGTCGCCCCCGAAGAATCCGAAATCGCGAAGAATCTCGCCGGGGTCGAACCCCCGAAAGATGTCCTCCTGACTGAACCGTTGATGGAACTGGGCGGACCCGAACGTGTCGTACTGCCTTCGCTTCTCAGGGTCGCTCAGGACAGCATAGGCCTCGCTGATTTCCTTGAATTTCTCCTCGGCGGCCTTGTCCCCTTTGTTGCGGTCCGGGTGGTACTTGAGCGCAAGCTGTCGATACCTTTTCTTGAGTTCCTCGGGTGTGACGTCCTTCCCCACGCCTAGAATGCGATAGTAATCTTTACCGGTTGTCATTTCGTAACAATCCTCATCAAAACCTTTGATTCAATTCCACGGTCTGACCCTGATCCTCAGATAGAGATCCCCACGGCGTCTTTTGCCGGACAGGCGGTTTCCCATGCCCTGGATCCTGAGCCAGACGCCGTCCCGGACGCCGGGAGGCAGCCGAAAGCGGATTCGCGTCCACGCAGAATCCCGAAGATAGGAGACAGCCAGCAAGCGGCCTGCCACGGCGTCCCTGGCAGAGATCCAAACAGGCCATCGGATGTCCGCGTCTTCCTGAGATCTGCTCCCCTCTTGTGCTGAGGCGTCCCGCAGGGGTCTTGCGGAAATCGCAAGCAACCGGGTGGCGACCCGTTTGACCAGGGTGCTGGGAACAGTCCCCTTGTTGCTCTGGCGGACTTTTGTCCGGGCAGAAGCGGGCCAGCGTTCTAGGTCTTGAAACCCTATCCGTCGGAGGATCTGGCGCCATGTCCTGGATTCGAGTGTACTTGCCTGAAGCGAAAGTCCAGCCGCCAGGCTGTCCCCTGCGCGCCTTGCGCTTCGGAGTGCCCCGAGAGCCTTTCGGAGCGGCCGAGGGGGCTCCCTCTCCAGAAAAAAACGCTCGAGAGCTTGGGCACGTTGTGCGGCCGAAGGGCCTCCCCACCTGCGGCAGAGAAACACCAGTTCCCGGTATAAATCATAGCGCCTTCTCCTTTCCGGGTTTCCCAGGACGAAGTAGGCTGCGTGGATCCGTTTGAATCCTTCCTCGGCGTCGGCTCTTTCCGGGTGCCTGTCGGGGTTGTTCTGGAGGGCGGCTTTCCGGAAAGCTGCCTTGATCTCCTCGGCCGAGACTTCTTCGCCCACTCCGAGCACCGCGTAATAGTCCTGGTCCATACGTTCAGCACCCGGGAAACCCGCAGGACGGACTGGAATAGGTCGCACCTTACAAACTAAGAATATTTCAATGGATTTTCAAGGGTGGGGAGTCTTCTTTGCGTTTTCCCCGCGGGCCGGCAAGACCGGGTTTCTTGGAGTTCCTTTGCCCGCAGGGAATAGGCGCAATGGAGGACCTCAAGGCCGCGATCAGGGGCGGAGTTCCTTTGCCCGCAGGGAATAGGCCCTTCCGGCGCGTTTCCCGCCGGCCAGGGAAACCCGGGGGCGGAAAGGCGCGGCCGAGGATCTTGCCTTTCGGCGCCGGTCTGTGTTACGTACCTGCTGCCTAGATCGCTGCCTCCGGAAGAGATGGTTTGGCCTTTGGAGGCGAGGCTGGCAGGAGGGATCTCACATGTTGAGACAGCGGCAGGGTTGGAGTTGCGCTCTGGCGGTTCTTTTTGTTCTCGTCCTAGGCTCGTGCGCCGACAAGCCCGGCGGTCAGGACGGGCAAACGGGGCGGGCTGCGGAAGAGAAAGTCTTGGCTAGAGTGGGCAAGCGTGTCATTACCGAGGAAGACTTCCAGAGGGAGATCGCCTCTCTTCCGGAATACAGCCGCAGGCAGATGGAGACCTCTGAACAGAAAAAGAAGCGGCTCGACAGAATGATCGATGATTTGCTCTTGATGGAGGAGGCGCAACGGCGGGGACTGGATCGTGATCAGGACATCCTGGCCAAGGTGGAAAGGTATCGCCAGCGTCTGATGACGGAGAAGTTGTATCAACAGGTGGCAGAGGAGAGAGGAAGGATTGACGAAGAAGAGATCCGGTCCTATTACGAGAGCCACAAAGAGCAATTCTCGCAGAAGGAAAGAATCCGGGCTCGACAGATTCTGATTCTGGTTCCTCCGAACGCTCCGCCCGAGAAGGAAAAGGAGGCCGAAGCCAAAGCCCGTGAAGCTCAGGGGCGCGCGAAGGCTGGCGAGGACTTCCTGGCACTGGCCAAGCAATACTCGGACGCGCCGGACCCGGTTCGGGCCAGCGAACTCGGCTACTTTTCCAGAGGCCGCATGCCACCCGAGTTCGACGAGGTCGCTTTCGCTTTGCAGAACCCCGGCGAAGTCAGCGATGTGGTGCGCACAAGGCTCGGGTTCCATGTCATTCAGCTCATGGATAGACAGCCGGCCAAAGAACAGCCCCTCGAGGAGGTTCGGGACCGGATCGTGCGCATCCTGAAATCGCAAAAGACCCGGGACGTGAGGCAAAGTTTGGCCGCAGAGCTGCGCGGGAAGGCCCAAATCGAAATCGAGGAAAGTTTCCTCAAGGAGCTGGCAGGTGACCAGGCCGCGCCGCCAGCGGCTCATGAGGCAGAGCCGTCGGAGATCTCCCAACCGATCCTTCCCGCGCCTGCCGGTGAAGAAAGCCCTGCCCCCGAGATGCCGCAGGAACCGAGATAGAGCGGGAAGGACCGAGGGAGGCCGCCGAGCCCAACGCCAGGGACTTCAGGTGGACAGGCTTGCCAGGAAATCGGGGATCACCTCTTCGGCGTCCGGGATCTCGCGTATGAGGTATTCTCTCATCTTTTCCAGGATGCGGCTTTCCAGTTGGCGCGTTCTTTCCTTCGTGATTCCGTACCGATCCCCGAGTTCTTGCAGGGTGAGGGGCTGCTCGGCCAGAAGTCTCTCGTCGAAGATCTCGAGTTCTCTTCCTTTAAGGGTGCTTCGGAACTCCTGGATTTTCTTCCGCAGGATCTGTCTGAGCTGTTCGTCTCCGAGCCGGTCGTCCAGAGGCTTGGAAGGGGCCGGCAGCAGGTCCCGAGCCGTGGTGGGGGAATCGTCGTCCCTGAGAGGTTTTTCCAGAGAGACCTCCCAGGAGCCCAGGCGCTGGTCCATTTCGATCACGTCCTGTTCCCGCACCTGGAGCCGTTCGGCGATGAGCCGGGGGCCGGGTTCGTAGCCGAGCCGATCGAGCTTTTCTTTTTCCTTGTAAAGCTTGAAAAAAAGCTTTCGCTCAGCTTGGGTCTTGCCGATCCTCACAAGCCGCCAGTTGTCGAGTATGAACTTCAGAATGTACGCCTTGATCCAGAAGGAAGCGTAGGACGTCAGACGCACCCCCCGGTAGGGATCGAACTTTCTGACCGCCTGCATGAGCCCCACGTTCCCCTCCTGGATGAGGTCGAGAAGGTTGTTCATCCAGGATTTCTGAAATTCTAGGGCGATTTTCACCACGAGCCGGAGGTTCGAGGTGACAAGTCGGAAGGCCGCCTCCTTGTCCCCGTGCTCGAAAAAGCGGACCGCAAGCTGGTGCTCTTCCTCCGGCGTGAGAAGGGGATACTGACTGATCTTGGAGAGATACAATTGGAGAGCGCTCGGCCGTACCAGGGCGCCCTCCGGAGAATGCTCCATCCCTTCCGGGTCCTCAGTCGGCACGGGCAGAGGCTCGGTCGGATCCCACAGGTCGGCTCCTTGGTCCTCTTGGAGCGAGGAGAGCTCTTCTCCGGCTTCTTTTCCCTTCGGTCGAGAGGTCATTCGGTCTGTTCCTTGTCCCGTTCCCGTACGAATTTAGATGCTAGGATGATTTCCTCCCGAAAGCAACCAAAAGAGCGGCCGAAGAGGGTCCGGGTCTTCTCGTCGAAGCCGGAAAAACCCATGAGCGCAGGTCGTTCTCGGCCATCAACGCGGAGGCTCTTCTGCGGCGCAGGGAGCGGACCTGGCCGTTTCGATTCTTTGAAGGAAGGGTGGGTGGGAGCCGTACAGCAGGATCGCCAGAGGATGCGGGGTCACGTCGCTGTGGTTCATGCGGGCGAGCTTCACATGGACGGAGACAAAGGCTTCCGGATCGCAAACAAGTTCCAGGGATTTCCGATCCGCCCGTATTTCGGCTGCCCGTTTGGATGCGAGGTGGAGGGGGTTGAGGACTTCGAATGCGACAAGGAAGACGAGGAAAAGAACCGGCAACCCTGCGATGTCGCCTGGGTGGTTGTAATGGAGCCGGCGGATTCGGTGCCCACGGCGCAGGACGAACTGTGCCGAGGCCAAAACGACGAAGGCCGTGATCGAGAAGGCGAGGAAGTCTTTCCCCTTGGACTTGTCCGCGCCGTGGCTGAACTCGTGAGCCAGGATCATCACGATTTCCCGGGGCGTGAACTGGTCCACGAGGGTGTCGTAAAGCACGATGCGGCGGGTCGGGCCTGCGCCCGTCACGTAAGCGTTCGCCTTCCGCGTGCGCACGCTCGCGTTGACCACGAGAATCTCGCAGGAATCCAGGCCCTGCTTCCGGGCAAGCTCCTCGACCTGGCTGCGGAGCTCGCCGGCCGGGAGCGGACGGAAATCGCTATAGAGATACGCCCGGAAGGGAGCCAGATAGGCGTATCCGAGGATTCCGATACAAAGCCCTGCCCAGACGAAAAGCCACCAGTGTTTCCCGACCCGGTGGATCAGGCCATAGAAGCCGAACACCATGCAGGAAATCACTGCGGTTCCGACGAGGAGGCTCTTGGCGTAATCGGCGAACCAAAGGAGAGGCCGGATTGTCGCGACACCCTCGCGATGTTCGAGCAGGAAGGACCCCAGGAAAGACTGAGGAAGAAAAACGATTCGGGCCAGAAGGACGAAAAGGATTGTATAAATCAGGACGAAAATCCCCTCCTCCGACCCGTAGACCCGGTTCGGCAGGCTGGCCAGGCGTGCCAAGAGGGGGTAACGGATGAGCATCCTGCGGGACCCGGCCCTTTGGGAGCACTCCTCCAGGATGCGACGGGTGAGCCCCTTGAGATGCTTGTTGAGTCCCAGAAGCAAGAAGGCAAGATAAAAGATCGCGACCGCCCCCAAACCAGTCCCGTGGAGGAGAAGCTTTTTCGAATGGTACTGCTTCCATCGGGTCATCTCGGCGTCGGAGAAGAAGCGTTGCAAGACCGTAAGATCTTCGGATGTCGGCTTGTTCGTCAGGATAGTGCCTGCCACGTCCTGGCCGAACGGCGCAGACAGTGTGGGGCATGCTGGCAGGACGGCCCCCAGGGTCGCCAGGAGAGCGGCTATCCCAAGGAGGGACCACGCGGTTCGGGGACCCTTCCCTCGGCGTCGGGGGGAAGTTGAGGCTGGGGGCGTGAGCGATTTCATAGAACCTTCTCGACAAGGCCGTTCGAATTCGATTGCAGCCTTCTGCGAGGGCCTCGAGAGAAAGATGGCACAGGTCGTCATCAAAATCGAGCCCCGCCCAGTGTGGTCTCGCCAGACACCCGCGCTTCTGCCTACAGGCGGAAAGTTGTCAAATTGACCCTCCGGCATGCATCCGTTAGAATCCCTTGGCCGGTCTTCCCCGCCTGTTTTCTTCAGATTCCGCGGAGAGCGAGGATGAGCAAGGAGCGTCGCGGCCGACAGATCCAGGTGCGCTTTTCCCTGTTCTCCTTCCTGGGCCTCCTTCTCTGCTGGGTCCTGATCGCCGCTTTCGCGTTTTATTTCGGCACGGTCGCAGGCCGGATGGCAGAGGTCCGCGACAGTCTCCAGCGAGCGGCTCGGGTCGAGAAGATCGCCCCTCCTGAAGAGGGGATCCCCTTGAGTTTCCCAGAGTCTTTGTCCGCGGCAGCTCCTGGCCCGGGGGGGCGGCCGGAGAAGCCCAGTCGCGAGCAGATTTCCGGTGGCAGCGCCGAAGGATCGTCCTCTGCCGTGCAGTCCATTGCGGAGACGGGAGGAACGGGTCCTCTCAACGGAGGGGTAGGGGACCGGGGGGTGGCCGGTAGACCCGCTGGGAAGAGCGAGGAGAAGGTGCTCCAAATCGGCGCGTTTCGGGACCTGCAACGGGCGGAGCGTCTTGTTCACTCGCTTAGGAGCAAAGGATACCCGGCCTATCTTGTTTCGTCGGATTCAACGTCGGATCAGGGGCCGAGCCATCGGGTCCAGGTTGGGCCTTTTTCCGATTCTGCCGAAGCCATGCGCACGAAAGAGCTCCTGGAGAATCAGGAGGCCTTGGAACGCGTCATGGTCCTGAACAAACCTGCCGCCGGAGAGTCTCCTCCATGAACCCCGACATTCCTTCCCGTTCCGACTTCGAGAAACTTGCGAAAAAAGGGAATCTGGTAACCCTTTCTTGCGAGATCCTGGCCGACCTGGATACCCCGGTTTCAGCTTTCCTCAAGTTGTCGAGGGGAGGGCATGGCTTCCTCTTGGAGAGCGTGGAGGGGGGTGAAAGGTGGGCGAGGTTCAGCTTCTTGGGGACCGGCGCGACTTCGGTCTTTCGAAGCCGGGGCCGGTTTGTCGAGGTCTTGGAACAGGGAAGGGTCTCGTTTCAGGGGGAGGTGGAGGATCCCTTCGAAGCCTTCCGCTCTCACATGGGGCGCTACAAACCGGCTCCGACCCCAGGCATGCCCAGGTTTTACGGAGGGGCCGTGGGGTACGTGGGATACGACACGGTGCGGTTTTTCGAGAAGCTCCCGGAACGGGCCCGCAGGGTTCTCGACGTTTGGGATATGTACCTTGTCACGAGCGAGCGCCTGCTCGTTTTCGACAATGTGCGCCACACGGTCCAGGCGATCTCGTGCTGTTACCTACCGAATTACAGCGGCGTAGGCGAGGCCTATGAAGCCACGGCAGAAACCCTTCAGGCCACCGTTCGGGAGCTCGGCCGACGAGCGCAAGGGACTGTAGCCGTACGGTCCCCTGGGACTCGAGGTGGGGTCGTTCGCGTCCGGTCGAACATGAGCCGGCGGCAATACCTCGAGGCGGTCCGTCAGGCCAAGAGACACGTCAGGGCCGGAGATATCATTCAGGTGGTCCTTTCCCAGCGGCTTCAGGTCCGGGAGACCTTGGACCCGTTTGCCCTCTACCGGGCTCTGCGCCTTGTGAATCCGTCTCCGTACATGTTTTTCCTCCAGTACCCGGATTACGCCCTTGTGGGATCTTCGCCCGAGGTTCTCGTGCGGGTCGAGAAGGGACAGGTCGAAGTCCGACCTATCGCGGGCACCCGGCCTCGGGGCGCAGACCCCGCGTCGGACAGGAAACGGGAGGAAGAGCTGCGCCGGAGCCAGAAGGAAATCGCAGAACATGTCATGCTCGTTGATCTGGGGCGGAACGACGTGGGACGGGTGGCGGCTCCGGGGACAGTGAAAGTGGAGGAATTGATGACCGTGGAGAGGTACTCCCACGTCATGCACCTGGTCTCGCATGTGAAGGGTCGGTTGGCGAAGGGGCGGGATTGCTTCGACGCGTTCCGTGCATGCTTTCCGGCCGGCACCCTCACCGGGGCGCCTAAGATCCGCGCCATGGAGATTATTGAGAGTTTGGAACCGGACCGGAGGGGGCCGTACGGCGGGGCGGTCGGCTATTTTGGTTTCTCGGGGAACATGGACATGGCGATTGCGATCCGGTCGGTTCTGGTGATGCCCGGCCAGGCTCATTTCCAGGTCGGAGCGGGAATCGTGGCCGATTCTCGGCCAGAAAGCGAGTACCAGGAGTGCATGAACAAGGCAGGCGCCATGATCAAGGCGATCCGGATGGCCCGGGAGGGACTCAGGCTCCCGGCGAAACCTCGGTCAGGATGACTCCAAGATGATTCTTATGATCGATAATTACGACTCTTTCACGTACAACCTCGTACAGGTCTTCCAGGAACTCGGGCAGGCCGTGAGGGTTCGGAGGAATGACGCCGTCCGGATGGACGAGATCGAGCGCCGCAAGCCGGACTACATCGTGGTGTCTCCGGGCCCGGGCCGACCCGAGGCGGCCGGTCTTTCCCTGGAGGTCATCCGGCGTTTCGCCGGCCGGGTCCCCATCCTAGGCGTCTGCCTCGGCCATCAGGCGATCGGGGTGGCTTTCGGCGCCAGAGTCGTGCAAGCTCGAAGGCTCATGCACGGCAAGGTCTCGAGCATTCGTCACGATGGGAAACGGATCTTCCGCGGCGTTGAGAATCCCTTTCGGGCGACGCGCTACCACTCCCTTGCCGTGGCCCAGGAGGGGCTCCCCGAGTGCTTGGCGGTCACGGCCTGGTCCGAAGACGGGGAAATCATGGCGGTCCGCCATCGACGGTATTCCCTGGAGGGTGTACAGTTTCATCCTGAATCGATTCTGACTTCCTGCGGCAGGCAGATTCTCGAAAACTTCCTGACATGCTACGCCCCACCGAGGTTGTAGCGCTTTACCGGAGGAGTTTCACCGTGCAACACAAGGACATGCCCCCCGGCGGCGACCGGGCTTCTCTTCTCGATTTTCCCCGGATGAAAAGAATTCCGCCATACGTGTTCAGCATCGTGGATACGATGAAGATGCAGGCCAGGCGGGCTGGGGAGGACATCATCGACCTGGGGATGGGGAACCCGGATCAGCCGACCCCGCAGCACATCGTGGAAAAAGTGGAAGAGGCGATCTTGAATCCGAGAAATCACCGGTACTCGGTTTCCAGGGGCATCTTCAAATTGAGGCTGGCCATCGTGGATTGGTATCGGAGGCGATACGGCGTGGATTTCGATCCGGACTCCGAGGCCATTGTGACGATCGGCGCCAAAGAAGGCCTTTCCCATCTGGCGCTGGCCACCCTTGGGCCCGGCGACGTGGTGCTCGTGCCGGATCCGAGTTATCCCATCCACATGTACTCGGTTGTGATCGCCGGAGGGGATGTGCGCAGTGTCCCTATTTCGCCTGACCGGGACTTCTTCGAGGATCTTGCGAAGGCGGCTCGAGACACGTGGCCCCGGCCGCGGATGATGATTCTCAGCTTTCCCCACAATCCCACGACCCGTGTCGTGGACAAGGATTTCTTCCGTAGGGTCGTTTCCTTTGCGCTGGAGCATCAGATCCTCGTGGTGCACGACTTCGCCTATGCGGATCTCTGCTTCGACGGGTATCGGGCCCCCAGCCTTTTCGAAATCCCCGAGGCCCGGTCGATCGGGGTCGAGCTCTTCTCGATGTCCAAGAGCTACAACATGCCGGGGTGGCGGATCGGCTTCGTGGTGGGCAATGCGCAGATGGTGGGGGCTCTGGCGCGGCTCAAGAGCTACTTCGACTACGGCATCTTTCAACCGGTCCAGATCGCGGCCATTATCGCCTTGAACGGCCCCCAGGAGTGCGTCCAGGCGATCGTCGACTTGTATCGCAGCCGCAGGGACGCCCTGGTGGAAGGTCTCTGCCGTGCGGGATGGCCGATCGAGAAGCCCAAGGCGACCATGTTCGTGTGGGCCAGGATCCCAGAACCCTTCCGGTCTCTGGGGTCTCTGGAGTTCGCCAAGCTGCTTCTTCGGGAGGCCAAGGTCGCGGTCTCGCCCGGCGTCGGGTTCGGGCAGTACGGGGAAGGATACGTTCGGTTCGCCTTGGTCGAGAACGAGCAGCGGATCCAGCAGGCCATCCGGGGAATCCGTCACGTTCTTCAGAACGCCGGCCGCGCGGCTGTTTGACGAAGAAAGGAGAAGGGCAGTGGACGTGGTTCAGGTGGGCTTGGTGGGGTTGGGAACGGTGGGGACGGGGCTTGCCCGAATCCTGACCGAGCAAGCGGCCAGGATCGAGAGAAGGGCGGGGATCCCGATTCGGCTCAAGAGGATCGCCGATCTGGACTGGAAGCGGGATCGGGGGTTGGACCTCACTGGAATCGCTTTGAGCGACGATGCGAAAGAGATCCTGGAGGACCCCGAAATCGATGTCATGGTGGAGCTCATCGGGGGGATTGAGCCCGCCCGAACGCTCCTCCTGGATGCCATGGCCCGCAAGAAGCACGTGGTCACGGCGAACAAGGCCCTGCTGGCTTCCCACGGCCCGGAGCTGTTTCAAAGGGCGACCGAGGCCGAGGTGGAGATCGGCTTCGAGGCCTCGGTGGCTGGCGGGATTCCAATCATCCGGTGCATCCGGGACGGCCTGGCCGGGGATCAGGTCGTATCCCTGACTGGAATTATCAACGGGACCGCAAACTACATCCTTTCCACCATGACGGAACAGGGACGAAGCTTTTCGGAAAGTCTGAGACAAGCCCAGGAACTCGGCTTTGCCGAGGCCAACCCGAGCCTGGACGTTGAGGGTCATGACACGGCTCACAAGCTTGCCATCCTGATCGCGCTGGCCTACGGGGTTTACCTGTCACCCGACGAAATCTACACCGAAGGGATCCAGGAGATCGACGCCATGGACATCGTCCATGCCGGCGAACTCGGGTACCGGATCAAGCTTCTGGCCATCGCGAAGGACTCCGGGGGCGTCCTGGAAGCCCGCGTGCATCCCACCATGGTGCCCGTGGCCCACCCCCTAGCTTCGGTGGGCCACGCCTTCAACGCGATCTATCTGAACGGCATGTCAGTGGGACCGGTCATGTTTTACGGCAGAGGGGCGGGCATGATGCCGACCGCGGGTGCAGTTGCCAGCGATCTGATCGAGATCGGAAGGAATCAAAGGCTTGGCATCCGGCGGCGGATACCGCCCTTGGGCTTTTCCGGCCAGGTTCTGGAAAAAGCAGTCGTGAAACCCATGGAAGAGCTCACGACAAGGTATTACATCCGTTTCCCGGTTGTGGACCGTCCCGGCGTTCTCTCCAGGATCGCCGGCGCCCTTGGCGCCAGTGGCATTTCCATCCATTCGGTGATCCAGCATGGAAGGCGCAGCGCGGGCCCGGTGCACATTATCATGCTCACCCACGAAGCTCGGGAGGCGAGCCTTCGAAGCGCCATGGCTTCGATCAACCGGATGGAGGAGGTCTTGGGGAAAAGCCTGTTTATCCGGATTGAGGAAGGCATGGACGGTTTCTAGATCGACTCGCTCAAAGGAACCGGCGGCGCGATGTATGACTGCGTCATTGTAGGAGGCAGCCTCCCCGGTCTCGCCTTGGGCGCAATGCTCGCGCGCCGGGGAAAACGGATCCTGCTGCTCGAGCGGAAAAGCGTCGTCGGAGGGCGGGTTGCGCCCTGGCACCGGGAAGGCTACTCCTCCCTGCCGGGAATTCCGAGAGTCCGGTACGGCAGCAAGGGCGCCTTTTATCGCATCTGTCGACACCTTGGGTGGGACCCTCCCCTGTTATCGCTCAACCGTGCCTGGGTGGTCGGGGCCGCCGGAGGGACGAGACGGATCACCCTGGGCAAGCCGGGTCCTCTCAGGGGAGAGTTTCTGAGCTTTCTAGACCGGTTCTACGCCTGGAGGCTCCTTCGGAGTCTCCAGGCGGATCGCCTTGATGAACTTGACGAAATGAGCCTGGAGGAGTGGTTCGTTCGGGACAAAGTCCGTCCCAGCCTTCAGAAGCTCTTCCATCTGATTGCCTGCGAGGCTACGCACTGCAGCGCTCTGGACCGGATTTCAGCCGGAGAGACCCTGAGGGTTTTTCAAAAAGCCTATCGATTGGGCACCTATCTGGCCTATCCCCGCTGGGGCTGGCTGCCGGTCCTGGAGCGGTTTCTGGAGGAGATTCGAAAAAGTGGGGAGGTTCGGTTGCGGTCGAGAGCCGAGAATGTCTGCGTGGAGCAGGGGAAGGCTGTGGGTGTGCGCGTTGGGGGAGGCCTAGTCCGGTCCCGATGCGTGGTGTGTGCGATTCCCTGCCAGCAGCTTTTTCGGATTCTGGACCCCGCAGCGACGACCGCGGAATACGTCCGGCTGTGCTCCCAGGCAAAACCCTCCATGGGCCTTACGGTAGATTTTGCTTTGAGCCGCCGTGTGTCCCGCACCAAGGGACTCTGGTTCTTTCTGGAGCCACCGACTTACGGAGTGTTCCTGTCCAACCTGTGCCACCGCCATGCTCCTGTCGGGAGGCAATTGGCTTCTTTCGTTTGTCCTTGCTCTGCTGAGGAAGCCAGACAGCCCGAGGTGCTCCAGGCTCTCGAGGCCAAAATCGAGGAAAACCTCCGCAGGGCCTGCCCAGCCGTAGCCCATGCGGTGGAATGGAAAAGGGCCCAGGTGGTCCGGATGCTTGACAGCGTCGCTGTTCGTGCGGACCAGACCCGCCAGGACCGCCCGGGGTACCGGGTGCCTCAGGTTGAAAATCTGTTCTTGGTGGGCGATTCCACCTGTGCTCCGGGAGTGAGCTGGGAAATCGAGTTTGAGGCTGCCTTGGCCTGCCTGGAGAAAATTGCGGATCTGGAGGGTTGACTCCTTGCCCAAAGCCCACAGGGTCGTCGTAGAAGTGACGGTCGTCTTTTCCGTCGTCCTGGGCCTGTGCAAGGTTCTAGACGGCCTGCGGGATGTCCCTTGGATCGCCCGGCACGATGTCGTGGCTCTGGGAGCTGCAGCGCTTTTTCTTTACGTCCCTTTGATCATGCTCAAGGCCACCGGGGCCAGGCCTGAAGAATTCGGGATCACCAGCCGGGGACTCGGCACATCCATCTGGACGGCTGTCGGTTTAGCCGCTCTCTTTGTGCCGGCATTCCTCCTTCTTTACGGCGCCTATCGGACGCTCTGGTTGGGAGCGCCCCTTCGTTTGGCCTTTCCCAGCGGCTGGCCTCTTCTTTTGGCCTACCATCTCTTTTGTGTAGCCCTGCCGGAGGAGGTTTTCTATCGTGGGTATGTTCAGTCCCGGCTCAACGGGGCCATGCCCAGACGGATCCGGCTTTTTTCCACGGCGCTCGGATTCGGATGGTTTTACGCGGCCTTTCTGTTTGCCTTGGGGCACTTCATCATGGTCCATCGCCTCGAGAGATGGGCCACGTTCCTGCCAGGTCTGGTTTTCGGTTGGATGAGGGAGCGCACGGGAGGAATCGCGGCTCCGACTGTTTTCCACGCCCTCTGTAATGGGGCTGTGCTGTTCGTGACCTGACGGTCACGGTCCCTCGTTGCGGGGTTCCACCCGGAGAACGATCTGAAACGTGATCCTCTCCTCGGAATCGGGGAGGCGAATCCGGACCGGTATCCGGATGGCGTGCTGGTCTTCTCGTTCAGGGGCTCCCACCTGGATGGACGTGGAAGGCAGAGCCTTCTCCAACGGTGCCTGAACGGAGAGGTCGATCTGGGACGGATCGGCCCATGAAGTTCTTGCAGGCTCCCGCGGGCTCTCCCAGGCAGGAGAGGCCGCACGCTTCTCCGAAGGGGGACGAATGACTTTGAACGGCTTTTGGGTTTGGGCCTGAGGGAGCGGAGACACAGGGTCTCCAAGGTCCGGAATGGAGTCCTCCCCATTGGGCCGCGAGCAGCCGTTGCTTGCCAGCTCGGACAGGGAAAAGGTCTTTTCGCCCTCGGGGTGTAAGAACATGGCGGGTTCCTGGTGGGCGGAGTCCGCCATGGAGGGACGGACAGGTTCTGGCCGGTCTGCCGCGATCGTGATCTGGCGCGTGTCCTGAAGAAACGCCGGGACTTCGTCCGTGCGTAGGTCGCTGCGGGGTTCGACTGCCCGTAGGGCTGGCGACGCCTGCTGGCTGGCACGGACCTGCCCCAGGCTCGGCGGCTTGGTGGTGCGCGCCTCGGGACGCTCGAAAAGGCTCTGCTTCAGGTGGTCTGCCACCATCCGCGTGATCCGAGTCAGGGTCGTCACCACGCCTTCCCCCTGAACCGCAACGGCCTCGAAGAACGGAAGGGCCCGGGGATTCAGAAGCCGGTTGAGTTCCTGGACCGACAGGACGTTGGGCAAGTCCCGCTTGTTATATTGGAACACCAGGGGCACTTCGGCCAGGGATTTCCCGATGGCCTTGAGATTCTCGGCTAGGTTCCTGAGGTTTTCGAGGTTCTCGTTCGCCATTTCCTTCTGGGAATCGGCGACGAAGACGATCCCGTCGACCCCTTTGAGAACCATCCGGCGGGTTTCGTTGTAGAAGATCTGTCCTGGAACTGTGTAGACATTGAACCGGAGCCGGTATCCCATGATTTCCCCGATTTGTACAGGGAGGAAATCGAAGAAGAGGGTCCGGTCCGTCTTGGTCTCGAGGGAGATCAGCTTCCCTCTCTTGTCCGGCTCGAGCTTCTTGTGGATCCACTCGAGGTTGGTCGTCTTGCCCGACAGGCCGGGACCGTAATAAACGATCTTGGCGCTCAGTTCGTTCTTTGCGTGATTCAGTAACGCCATGGGCTCCTCACTTGGCTGCAAGGTCTGCCAGAGGTTACAAGAGTCCCCGCGCGGCCAGCGTCCTTCTCGCCCCGGCCGCGATTTGAGACGGCACGTCTTTGCTGCGCGCGATCTTCCGTAGGTCCGGATCCCGGAGGGTGCCCAGAAGCTTCAAGGCGCTGGGAAGGGGCAGTTTGGGATTCTGCACCAAAGCAAGCCGCACCGGGTATTTCTTGATCCATTCCTTCCTTCTAACCAGCTCCGAAAGGATTTCCTCCGGCAGGTTCCGGTCTCGGGCCATCTGGAGGATTTCCGGGTCCGATAGCCGGGGGTTCTGGAGAAGGGCCGCCAGCACGACCTTGCTGGGATCGCGACAGAGAAGGGCTCGCGCATCCTTGTCCCCGGTCAGGGCGAGCCGGATCTTTTCGGGCAGGGGCAATCTCTGGATTCTGCTCGACAGGGGCAGGTCCTTTTCGGCCGGCTGCTCCATCGGCATTCCTTCCCGGCACCGGAGGCCCTGGTGGGCCCACGGCAACCCAGCGTCGGGGGCGGCCAATTTCCTCATTGCTTATACCATCGGCAGGGAGGGGGAAATACCTTAGCAGAGGGTTGGCAGGCTCACCTGCCTCGGGGCTGCTCGGGCCAGAGCATGCGGTGGAGGGGCACTTGGAGCCTTGCGGGGGGTGGGTCGGCGAGCATCCATTCCGCAAGATCCCTGGCGCAAAGGAACGGATGGGCCGGGCTGAGCAGGGTGCGGCCGGGCTCGGGCATGGGATGGCTGCGCATGATCTCCCTGGCCCATTCGTAGTCCCGCCGGTCCCGAAGGACGAATTTGACTTCGTCCCGCCTTCCAAGGCGATGGAGGTTCTGAAAATCCATCCGGTCCGTCATGCCGCTGCCCGGGCATTTCAGGTCGACGATCCGAATGCAGCCCTCGGGCAGAAGGCGGATGTCCTGGCTCCCGTTGGTTTCGACGAGAACAGTATAGCCTCGGCCGAGCAAAGCCGAGGCAAGTTCGGGGCATTCAGATTGAAGCAGAGGCTCGCCCCCCGTGATTTCGACGAGTCGAACGCCGTACGCCCCGATGGCATCGAGAATCTCCCCTTGGGAAACCCAGCGGCCCTCGTCGTATGCGTAGGGGGTGTCGCAATAAGAGCATCTGAGATTGCAGCCTGTCAGACGGACAAAGACGCAGGGAAGGCCCGCGTAGGTCGATTCCCCCTGAAGGCTGAGGAAGATCTCGTTTACGCGAAGGGGCATCAGCGTTGAATGGCCCGGTGGGTGAACTCGTCGTCCGGAATGTCCTGGCCGAGCTGGACCTTTTCCAGAAGGATTTCGGTCTTGTGGTCGGTCTGTACGTTATGCATGGTGAAATGCAGGGGGAGCACCTCCTGGCCGACAGGGCCGACCCGAAGGACTTCCATCACTTTATAGAGCTTGCCCTTCTTGTCGTAGAATTCAACTTTTTGGGGGATGAAGTCTTCTTTGCGAATTCGCGAAATCAGTTTGCCGTACTCCGAGTCGCTTTCCGGCTTGGGCACGGACTCAATGACCCACAGGGCGTGACCGTCCAGCGTCTCCTCAGACAGAATCCGGTGCTCGGCGTCGTCCACGTCCCGGCTTTCCATGTCCGCGTAGGAGAAGTCGCTGCCCATGAAGCTTTGCCGCTTCTGCTCCCCTGCGATACGCCGGATCTTTTTCAGTGCCGGCAGGTACAAAAAAACGTCGTTGGGCTGAGACTTGTGCTCCCAGACGAGAAAAGCGGTTCCTTTGACATCGTCTGGGGACAGAAAGTAGGCGACACTCTTGCTTTCACCGTCCGGGCCTTCCTTTCGCTTGGTGAGGATCTTGCGGATCCTCTGATCTCCTCCGCGGCCGATGAGGGTCATGGTGATCTCAGAAACGGAGTTCTTGGGAAACTGTTTGTCTTGGGCCCGCAGGAGGATGTCCCTGGCCGACAGACCCTGGGGGGGCTCGTCGGATTGAGCGGCAACGGGGAACAGGGACAATCCCAGCATCAAGCTCGCAACTGCCCAAAGAACTCTGGCTTTCGTGCTCACCGTCCACTCCCTTTTTTCGACTGTGGATAAGGCCTGTCTGGGAAACTCGCCGCAGGCATGGGCACGGCGCCCCCTGCCCGTTGGATATACCGATATACCTTGTCGGAATGGCGTGTCAAGGCCGGTCTTGGATGCTTGGGAGAAGAGAAGATGCTTGTGGTATTCGGGGCCTATTTGTGGTAGTTGTAAACTCGGATTGGCTGCATCGCGAAGGGGATGGCCGAGAGGGGGGCCTGCTTTGGCTGGAAAGAAACGGGTCCGGATGCTGATTTCGGGTCGGGTGCAGGGCGTTTTCTTCCGTTACTACACGCGGGAGGAGGCCCAAAGAATCGGCGTGCACGGGTGGGTCCGGAATCTCCCGGATGGCCGGGTAGAGGTTTTGGCGGAGGGAACCGAAGAGCAACTTCGGCTCTTGGAGTCTGTCTGTCGCAAGGGGCCTCCCCACGCCAGGGTTTCGGACCTTCGGGTCACGGAAGAGCCGGTGCGGGAGGGGGAATTCACCTCCTTTGACATCGTCCATTGATCAAAGCCCCATGCAGGACGGAAAAAGCGAGAAGAGAGGGAAATGGGACGCCAGGGCCCGGGCCATGGTGGAGACGCAGATTCGCAGCAGAGGCGTCAAGGACGAGAGGCTTCTGGATGCGATGTCGAGGATTCCCAGGCACCGTTTCGTTCCCGACAGCCTCCGGGAATATGCCTACGACGACGGCCCCTTGTCCATCGGAGAGGGCCAGACAATTTCGCAGCCTTACATGGTGGCCCTGATGACGGAGTGCCTGGCTCCAGGTCCGGACGACAGGATTCTGGAGGTGGGGACGGGCTCCGGGTATCAGACTGCGATCCTGGCCGAACTGGCGGGCGAGGTTCATTCCATAGAGAGGATTCCGCTGCTTTCGGAGCGGGCGGCCCGTATCCTGTCCGAATGCGGGTATCGCAATGTCCGGCTCTACGTCGGGGACGGCTCGCTTGGGCTGCCCTCCCACGCTCCCTTTGACGGCATTCTGGTGACCGCAGGGGCTCCGGAGGCGCCGCCAGCCCTCTTGGACCAACTCGCTCCGGGCGGAAGGCTCGTCATTCCGATTGGAGGGGCCTACCACCAAACATTGGTCCGGATCACCAAGAGCCAGAAGGGCTTTCTGAGAGAACCCGTAACCGGGTGTGTGTTCGTTCCTCTCGTCGGTGCCCAGGGTTGGGAAGAGAAGAGCGGGCCCTAGAAGTCCCGCAGGACGCTTTCCTTGTCTGTCGGCGATCCCCGCCAGGAGGCACAAAAAGGAAAGACGGATCTCCGTTGACCAGGACTGTGCAGCTGGAATGGCGAGAGGGGACGGGGGGAACGCGAGCGGTAAGCCTTCGTCTGCAAGAGGGCATTCTATCAGGTTGACCTGAAGGGAGGGTGGATTGTGAGAAGGCGGACCCTTTGGACTGTTTGGTTGGTTTGCGTCCTGTTCCTGGCCGGATGCAAGCCCCACGGTCCGGACGTTTTCCTGGTGGAAGTGGAGAGCGTCCTGCTCGATCCCCGTGCAGGATCACCGGTCCTTCTCCTGGTCGACAAGGAGACGAGCAGGGTGCTGCCCGTCTGGGTTGGCCAAAACGAGGCGAAATCCATTGCGATGGAGCTCGAGGGGATGTCCGCCCCTCGGCCTCTGACCCACGATCTGCTCAAGAGGGTCCTGGACGTTCTCGACGCTCGTCTCGAGCGGGTGGTCATCACGGATCTGCGGGAGGATACCTACTTTGCCGTCCTCGTGCTCCGTTCCGGCAGCAAGCGCTGGGAGGTCGACAGCCGGCCGAGCGATGCGGTCGCTCTGGCCCTTCGGTGCCATTCGCCCATTTATGTTTCTCGGGTGCTCCAAGAAAAAGGGGCTTTCGTCGATCTGGCGGCTTCTCCCTTTGCTCCTCCGGTGGAACAAACCTATGGGTTCTCTGCACAGGACGTATCTCCTGAAGTGGCCCGGTATTTCGGTCTCTCCAGTTCCAAAGGTGTCCTGATTACCGACGTGGATTCGGAAAGCCGGGCTGCCAGAGCCGGGTTGCGCAGAGGAGACATTCTGGTGAAGGTAGAGCGGGAGCCCGTGGCCGATCTCGAAGGGTTGCGGGATTCCTTGAGCAAATTAAGAACCCGAAAAGGGGTTCGGTTGGAAGTTTCCAGGGGCGGGGAGAGCGTTTTGATCAAACTCGAGGGGCCGCAAGCGGACAAGGGATAAAGGGCCGCCAGACAAGGAGGAGGAGCATGGACAGGATCGAATCGATTCTCGCCAGGGAGATTCTCGACTCCAGAGGCAACCCCACCGTCGAGGTGGATGTGACGCTCGAGTGCGGCGCCGTGGGAAGGGCTTCTGTTCCGTCGGGGGCCTCAACCGGGGAATACGAGGCAATTGAGCTCAGAGACGGCGACATGAAGCGGTACTTGGGCAAGGGCGTGGAGAAAGCGGTAGCGAATGTGAATGAGAAGATTGCGCCCGCTCTTCTGGGACACTCGGCTCTGGACCAGGTGTGGGTGGACCAGCGAATGCTTGCCTTGGACGGCACCGAAAACAAGGGGAACCTCGGGGCCAATGCCATCTTGGGCGTTTCTCTGGCCGTGGCCAAGGCCGCTGCCCAGTGTGCCGATCTGCCGTTTTATCGCTATTTGGGAGGAGTCAATGCCAAGGTGCTGCCAGTTCCCCTCATGAATGTTGTAAACGGAGGCAAGCATGCGGACAACAATGTGGATCTTCAGGAGTTCATGATCCTGCCGGTGAAGGCCGAGAGCTTCCGCGAAGCCATTCGGATGGGCGCTGAGGTGTTTCATCACCTGAAATCCGTTCTGGCCCGAAAGGGCTACTCGACGGCCGTGGGTGACGAGGGGGGATTTGCTCCAAACCTCGGGAGCAATGAAGAAGCCCTGGCGGTGATCGTCGAGGCGATCAAGAAGGCCGGATACAAGCCGGGGGTAGACATCTTCCTGGGCTTGGATCCGGCGGCCAGCGAGTTCTACAACAAAAAGAAGAAGAAATACGAACTCCGGGCCGAGGGCAAGGAACTTTCTGCCCGCGAGATGGTGGACTTTTACGAAGACCTGGTGAAAAGGTACCCGATTCTCAGCATAGAGGACGGCCTTGCCGAGGACGACTGGGAAGGGTGGAAACTGTTGACCGAGCGGCTGGGCGGCCGTGTCCAGATCGTGGGTGACGACTTGTTCGTGACGAACACGGTCCGGCTGGGTCGGGGGATCCGAGAGGGAGTCGCGAATTCGATCCTGATCAAGTTGAACCAGATCGGGACCCTCACGGAGACCCTTGATGCCATCTCGATGGCTCAGAGGGCCGGGTATACCGCGGTGGTTTCCCATCGGAGCGGCGAGACCGAGGACGCTTCGATCGCCGACGTTGTGGTGGCCACAAACGCGGGACAGATCAAGACCGGCTCGGCAAGCCGGACGGACCGGCTAGCGAAGTACAACCAGCTCCTCCGCATCGAGGAGAACCTGGGATCTCAGGCGACTTATGCGGGCCGCAAGGCTTTTTCTCAATTGCCTTCGCTCTGAGGGTGGCCGGGGCGCGGCTCCGGCACAAAGAGTGGAAAGTCTGGCATCCGTGCGGACTCCCATGGGTCTTTTCGGTCTCCTGCTGGGCCTGATCGGGGTCTGCCTGTTGTCCGGGGGAACCTTGAGCCAAGCTCCGGATGCTTGTCCTTCCTGCTCGGCCGGGGATTACCGCCAGGAGCGCGAACGCATGGTGGCCACTCAAATCCGGGCGCGCGGGGTGACGGATCCTGAGGTCCTCCAGGCGATGAGTCGGATTCCGCGCCACTGCTTCGTGCCCCCTAGGGTCAGGGGCGAAGCCTACGAGGATCACCCTCTGCCCATCGGTCAGGGCCAGACGATTTCTCAACCTTATATCGTGGCCCTCATGACCGAATCCCTGAACGTGGGCCCCGGGGACCGGGTGCTCGAAGTGGGAACGGGGTCCGGGTATCAGGCCGCGGTTTTGTCCGTGCTCGTGAGCGAAGTTTTCACTGTCGAAATCGAAGCGGACCTGGCGCGACAAGCTGCAATGCGTCTCGCCTGCCTCGGATACCGAAATGTCCATGTGCGGCATGGGGATGGTCGATTCGGGTGGGAAGAACGCGCTCCCTTCGACGCAATCATCGTAACCGCAGCAGCGCCGACAATCCCGCCGGCTCTCGGCCGACAACTGAAGGCGGGAGGACGGATGTGCATCCCCCTCGGCGAGGCGGACGAGATCCAGAATCTCACGGTCTTGGAGAAGGATCCGGCCGGAAGGCTTGTCGCGAAAAAAAGGGTTCCCGTGAGGTTCGTCCCGCTGCGGGGTGGCCCGTGAGGGGTTCCGCCCTTTGTATGGCCCGGTTTACATGGCCGGGAATCTGTGCTAAAAATTAAGGGTTTTCTCCGGGCCGGAGCCAGCCGGTCCTTGTGGCTTCGGCTCCGCTGGCTGCCCTCACGACGAAAAGGAAAGAGGTCTCCCCCATGCCCCCGATTGAATTGCACAAGATTCGCAACATCGCGGTTGTCGGCCACGAGGGATCCGGCAAGACGACTCTCGTGGAGGCGTTCCTGAACCAGGCGGGCGTGACGAGCCGCATGGGGAGCGTCCGGGAAGGAAACACGGTCAGCGACTTTGATCCTGAGGAGCGGGAGGCGGGCAAATCCTTCTTTACTTCCACGCTCTCCTTCGACTACCAGGGGTGCCACTTCAATCTCCTCGACGTTCCGGGTTCGCCGGACTGCATTGGGGAGGCCCTCACCGCACTGCAGGCCGTGGAGTGCGCGCTCATCTGTGTGGACGCCACGAGCGGGGTCAAGGTGAATACGCGGAAAATGTGGGTGGAAGCCCAAAAGCTCCATCTGCCCTGCTGCTTTGTCATCACGCGCCTGGACGCCGAGAACACCCAGTTCCAAAAGACCCTTTCGGAGATCCAGGAGCACTTTGGAGACCGCTGCCTTCCCGTCCTTTGGCCAGATGGCTCCGCGGGGGCCTTTCGCAACGTGGTTCCTGTCTTTCCTCTCCAGGGGGACGTCCCGCAAGAAGTGCGGGCTCTTCATGAAAAGCTGATCGAGGCGATCGTGGAGGCGGACGATCAGCTTATGGAAAGGTACCTGGAGGGGGAATCGATCGAAGAAGAGAGGGTGACGAAAACCTTTACCCAGGCCCTGCTTCAGAGAGTCCTGTTTCCGGTTTTGGTCGCGGCCGCGGAACCTCAGATCGGAATCGAACCGTGTCTCCGGTTTCTCGCATCTCTGGCCCCGCCACCTGACGCGATCCCTCGCCGGGCCCTGAAGGGGGATGAGACGATCGAAATCGATCCCTCCAATGGGTTCGTAGGCTTCGTGTATCGAACCGTGGCCGACGAGTTCGTCACGAGGATTTCTTACATCCGAATCTTTTCGGGCCGGCTGGCGTCCAATACCTCGTTCGTCAACCGACGTTCTTCCCGCACGGAGCGACTGGGAAATCTGCTGCGGGTCTGCGGAAAGGAGCAGAAGAACATCGACGAGGCCGGCGCCGGGGATCTTGTGGCTGTCACGAAGATCGAGAACATGTTGGCGGGAGACACCCTCACGGATGACAAGACTGCGCTGACCCTTCCGGCCGTTCGGTATCCCATTCCCATGGTGTCACTGGCGGTCAAGCCCAAGACCCGTGGCGACGAGCAAAAAATCGGGGCTGCCTTGAAGGAGCTGGCCCAGGACGACAGGACCTTCACCGTGTTTTCCGATCCCCAGACGGGCGACCTGGTCATCAGCGGCATGTCGGATCTTCATTTATCCCTGATGCTCAAGAGGCTCAAGAGAAGGCGGAAAGTGGAGGTGGAGACTGCTCCTCCCAAGATCCCGTACAAGGAGACGATCACGAAGAGCATCCAGTACGTGGAATACACCCACAAGAAGCAGACCGGGGGAGCGGGTCAGTACGCAAAGGTTTTCATCGATCTGGAGCCTCTCGAGAGAGGCGGCGGGTACGAGTTCGTGGACAAGATCTTCGGCGGCGTCATCGACCAGTCTCTCCGGCCCTCGGTGGACAAAGGGATTCAGGCTAAAATGGCCGAGGGCGTCATCGCCGGATACCCGGTTGTGGACGTACGGGTGAAGCTCGTGGACGGCAAGACCCACCCGGTGGACTCCAAGGACATCGCCTTTCAGATCGCTGGGCGCGAAGTGTTCAAGAAAGCCTTCGTCCAATGCGACCCGGTCATCTTGGAGCCGATCGTGAAGATCGAGGTCGTGGTGCCCAAAGCCCACATCGGTGACGTGATGGGCGATCTCAACGGCAGGAGAGGCCGGATCCTCACAACCGAAACCGAGGGCCCCATGGCGGTGGTCCACGCACTGGTTCCGCTCGCCGAAATCCAGACATACCAAGCGGACCTGAAGTCCATGACCGGGGGAGAAGGGTCGTACACGGTCGAATTCGATCATTACGACCCTGTACCGCCTCACATCCAGAAGGCGATCGTGGCGAAGTACGAGGCCGAACAGCAAAAATAACCGGCCCCCTACGCTACCAGATGTAGTCCTTGGCGATCTCCCTCTTGTCGTAGCCGCTCAAAATGTGGAAGACCCGGATCCGGGCGAGCCTGGAAGGGGAGAGAGAGCCCAAGGGCAGATAGACGATCTGCCGAAGCATGCGCTCCGCCAGGGTCCGCATGTAGCTCCTTGGTGGCCGGGGCGCCACATAGATCACCTGACGCTCCAAGGAGTAATCGATACCGGCTGCCAGGAGGACCTCGGATTTCCTCCTGAAGGAGCGGTAGTCCGGATCCTCCCATACGTCGAAAAGCCTCCGCGGTGGGTGAATCATCAGGAATCCCCCATATTCGCACCGGCAGATGCCCGGGCCGACAACATGGTCTTCTGGCGGCGTCGCATAGAAGGCCATGTCGGATTCCTGCTCGTGCTCGCCCAGCCAAGTCATCCGATAGGAGAATCGGTTTTGCTCGTCGTCCTCGTCGAAGATGAGGACCACGGCGCCGGCTTTGCCCTTTCGAAACGTCCTGGTGCGGACATAGATCCTCTTTTCCGACCATCTCCGCAGCGTCTCCCGGACATCGACTCCGTCCTCCAGCGACACGGAGAAGGGTTCTATGCGGGCAGATGGATCCTGCAAGAGTTCCAACCCCCTGGTCCGCAGGATTCGGCCGTATTCTTCGACCACGACGTCCTCCGGCGGATAGGAGCAAAGAGCCGTTCCATCAAAGGCCTCTATCCACTCTCCAGGCCGGTTTTCTCTCTTTCTTCTTTTCAAGGGGATCCACCGGAGCCTGCGCTTCGGCCGCGGGAACCAGCGCCTGATTCGAAGACGCCGCGTTCCGAGCCAAACGTCCTCTCCGCTCACGCGCAGAGTGGGCTCCTTGGAAGGTTCTTCTTGCCAGGGGTAGTACCCGCCGAGTCTCAATAGAGCGTGGCAAAAAGCGTCGCCCACGCAAGAACGGGCGCCGACAAGCATGTGGAAGAAGTCCGGCAGCAGGAGTCCTTCGAGGAGGGCGTAGTTTCGGACGAACCTCCAGAAGATTTTCCTTTGCCAGGTTCGGAGAGATTCCCCGGTCTCCTCCGCATAATGCCTCGCCGACTCTTCGAAAAGGTGAAACAGCACGAGGTTGCGATCCGTCAGACCGGGATCCTCCGGCGGTTCCGGGCTCCGGCCAGCCCGGCGGGCGGTCCAGACCAGGGAGGCCTGGAGGGCGTTTTTCTCGTCGGAGGTGACGTCCTTCCTTCCCACCAGGGAGAACGGGTTTTCTCGGATCCGGAACTGTTTTCGAACGGTGAACCGCGTCCTGTCTGGTTCCGGGGGAAGAGCGGTGCGCCGGAGTTCGTAAACGGCGCTGACGAAGGGAATCGTCGACATCACCTCGTCGAGGCACTCCGGGTGAAGGTGAAAGATCTGAACCTGAGCTGGGCGACGGGGCTCCAGGGGGAGTGTCTGCGGCTCTTCCAGGCGCTGGAGGACCCTGCGAGCGTGGGCCATGCCGCAGACGAAGGCGACCTTTGCAAACTTGTCCAGAATCTGGCGGAGCCGGAAGGCCATGGTCCTCTCGCGCAGAAGGTCGAGCGCATCAGGAGGCGCCTTCTCCTCATGGAGCTTTCGGAAGGCCTCATAGTAAGCCGAGGGGGGAACCCGGAGGATCGCGTAGGAATCCGGGACCGGATCCCGGTGCGAAGAATAGGGTCTGTCCAGTTGTCGGTCTACGAGGAAAAGGGGCACGGAATGCTCTACAGCCCACCGGGCCGCTTCGGAAAACGGATCCGCCGGCTCAACCGGAAGGTACGTCACGCCCGAAGCGTCCTGGCAGAGAAGGATCGAGATCTGGGGCAGTCTTCGAACGGCCTGGACATAGGCCTCGGCGAGGTGGACAGGCAGCTCGAGTGCCACGGCCTCAGGCGGATCGATGCGCAGCGCGAGCCGGACGCGCTCCGCGAACTCCAAACTGTAATGGCATACGGGCAGGCAGGCGAGGTTCTTCCACCTGAGGATGAGAGGCTCATATCGAAGCATACGGGAAAGCCTCCTCCCCCAGGATGAGGCGCAGGGCCGTTTGGAAGGCGGCCTCCGAAGAAGCTCCTTCCCGCAGGACAAGCTTCATGGCAAAGCGCGCAATGTTGATGCCGTCCCGCACGCTGTACCGCTGGTCGGCTTCATGGGCGCGGGTCAGGAAGGCCAGCACGTACCCGAGGATCTCGTCGTCAGCAAAGGGAACGTTCTGCTTGAGGATGGCTCGTTCCTCGTCTTCTTGGGGAAAGTCGAGATAGATTTGGGGCTGGAGCCTGGAATGAATGTACTCGGGCAAGTCGAAGGTGGAGGCGTCCTCGTTCATGGTGGTGACGAACCGGAAACCGGCGTGCGCGGGGATTTTGATGCCTGTCACCATGCTTTCCAAGTACCTCCGGTGGTCCAGCAGAGGCGCCAGGGAGGCCCATGCTTTTTCGCTCATGCGGTTGCCTTCGTCAAGGATGCATACCCCCCCGTTGACCGCTGCGGCCACGATGCTGGAGGCCATATACCGGATTTCCTGCTGCGGGCCCAGGACGGGCGTCACGATAAGATCCTCGGGACGCGTGTCCATGGTCGCTTGGAACAGATATACGGGCTTGCCGAGCCGAGAGGCAGCCGCGTAAGCACATGTCGTCTTCCCCATTCCTGGCCGGCCCACAATCCGAGGGTTCAGGGGCAGGTCCTTCTCTTCCACAACCATCCACGCGGCCAGAATCTGCCGGACGGCGTCTTCCTGGCCGATCCATTGAATGTTCATTTCCGTGGGGGGCGGCAGATGAAGCACAATCTCGTCGATTTGGAGCGTCCGGCGGATCGACATGCATCCTCCTGCGGCGTCGCGTTGCGGTCCTTGAGGGTGTCTTCCCTGAGAAAATACAATGTCCCGAGGTCCCGAGGCGTGTCAATCCCGACGGCCTGATCGCTTGCTGGCGCAAGGGGGAACGGTCACGGTGACGTCAAAGTTTGGGGTGAGATGGGTGAGAGGTGGGCGAGGGGTGTGTGATCCGGCCAAGGTTTAGCAAGTGGGGATAGCGCAGGAAGGAGCGTTTTGGGGTTGGG